>Ga0116227_10000016_pt1 | contig 309587 bp, 225 predicted proteins | sample S1TSphgellanicum_FD_89693 | JGI IMG/M metagenome (GOLD analysis project Ga0116227, IMG submission 89693) | Host-associated microbial communities from peat moss isolated from Minnesota, USA - S1T2_Fb - Sphagnum magellanicum MG | ecosystem: Host-associated > Plants > Peat moss > Unclassified... | reverse complement strand
TGCTGGCGCGAATACTGAAAGATAATAAAGCCGATAACCTTTCGGACGATCAGATTAAATATGCCAGCGTAATATTTAATGCAGGTAATGATTTGCTTACGCTGATCAATGATATCTTGGATTTGGCCAAAATTGAATCTGGCAAAATAGAATTACAAAACGAGCGTACTTCTGTCGAAGGAATTATCGGCGATATGGAAATGCTGTTTGCAGAGGTGGCCGGTAACAAGAAGATCAGCTTTAAAACGCAGATAGGCGAGGTGCCAGACTTTATTATTGCAGATAAGATGCGGGTAGAGCAGGTGCTTAAAAATTTACTATCGAACGCGTTTAAATTTACGCCAGAGCACGGCGAGATTACCATTAAGGCCATGCCAGGCGCTATTGCAGATACTATTGCACTAAGTATAAAAGACTCGGGCATCGGCATCCAGCCAGATAAACAAAAATTAATCTTCGAAGCTTTCCAGCAAGAGGATGGTTCAACCAGTCGTAAATATGGTGGTACTGGTTTGGGCCTTTCTATCAGCCGCGAACTGGCTATGTTGTTAGGTGGTTCAATCACCCTAAACAGCGAGCCTGGTAAGGGTAGTGAATTTACGCTAAACCTGCCTGTAAAAGGTGCAATAAGCCCGGTAAATATCGAAGAGGAAATAGCCACGGTACAAACCTTTACGGCAGAAATGCCTAAACTGGCCAAGATCTTGTCGGTTGACCCGGACAGACAGCCCTTAGTTGTAATTGTTGAAGATGATCGCAATTTCTCTGAGATATTACAAAACTATGCCAGCGAATATGGCTATAAGGCTATATTGGTAAACGAAGGGACAAATGCTGCCGAAATTATTGCAGAGAATAAGCCGGATGCAGTAATATTAGATATTATGCTGCCTGGTAAAGATGGCTGGCAGATATTAAAAGAGCTGAAGCATAATCCGGAAACTAAAGATATTCCGGTGCATATGATGTCGGCTGGTGAAGCGACAGATAAACGTGTGAAAAGCGAAGGTGCAATCAGTTTCATGAAAAAGCCGATCAACACCGATGCGTTGAATAAGCTATTTGCGGATATTATACAGCAAAGCAGTACTGCAGTAAAACAGATATTACTGGTAGAAGATCATGAGGCCCAAAGCGATGCTTTAAAAGAGTTGATGCAGAAACAAGGTATTACCGTTGCCCAGGCCTTTACCGGAGAAGCCGCATTTCAGATGCTGCATGAAAACGAGTACCAGTGCGTAATACTCGACTTAAATCTGCCAGATATTTCTGGATTGGATCTGTTAGATAAAATTAAAGCTATTGAGCGTTTTGCATCCTTGCCGATTATCATCAATACAGCAATGGAACTGGATAAAAATTCGGTAAGCCGCTTGATGCAGTATGCCAATGCAATGGTGGTAAAAACTAATAAATCTTCTGACAGGCTGATTGATGAGGTGAACCTGTTTTTACATAAACTAAATTCTGCTGCACCGCAGGTTGCTGCGCCGGCTAAAGCCCGCCAGGTAACATCGGGTGGTAAGGCTGCGTTAAAGGGTAAAAAGGTTTTATTGGTTGATGACGATATGCGTAACATATTTGCTCTAAGCAGCGCACTACAATCTTACGATCTGGAGGTAGAAATTGCCAACGACGGCGAGGAAGCACTGAGCAAGCTGGAAAGTATGCCAGAGGTAGATATTGTGTTAATGGATATTATGATGCCGGTAATGGATGGTTATGAAGCCATGAGGCAAATTAGAAGGCAAAATAAATGGGCAAAATTGCCTGTTATTGCGCTTACCGCCAAGGCCATGAAAGACGACCGAGAAAAATGTATTGCGGCGGGAGCTAATGATTATATCACCAAACCGGTTGATGTAGACAGGCTGATTTCGCTGATGCAATTGTGGATGGAAAATTAAGAACATGAATACCCCGTTTACGGATAATATAAGTACTGCCCAGATCAATGACCTTGTTGATCTGGTTAAGAAGGTTCATGGGTTCGATTTTTCGCAATATTCTAAAGCTTCATTCAGGCGTAGGGTGGTACGCATTATGCAGCTTAAAAAGCTGGACTATGTAGATCTGAAACAACTACTTGTAAACGACGAGGATTTCTTTTATGACTTTTTGAAGGAAATTACCGTCAACGTTACCGAGATGTTCCGCGATCCGTTGTTTTACAAGTCTATTTATGCCGATGTATTGCCGTATTTATCGTCTTATCAGCATATCAAATTGTGGAGTGCGGGCTGCTCAACCGGCGAAGAGGTTTATTCGCTGGCTATACTACTACAAGCCGCTAACCTCAAAAACAAGTACTTTATCTATGGTACTGATGTAAACGCAGACGTGCTGGACGTAGCCCGAAAAGGCATCTACACTTTGCGAAAAATAAAAAGCTTTGCAGAAAGCTATCAGCTTACGGGCTTGCCAGGTTCACTTACCGATCATTTTACGATAATGTATGATGCCGCAAGTATTCGTACCGAATTGAAACAGAATACGTTATTTTCGCTACACAATTTAATATCAGACCAGGTGTTCAATGAGTTTCAGCTCATTAGTTGCCGCAACGTTTTCATTTATTTTGAGCAGGAATTGCAGGAGCGCATACTCGACCTGTTTTACCGAAGCCTTTGCCCGCATGGATTTTTATGTTTAGGTAGTAAAGAAACTATCAGATCTGAAAGTTTTAAGCGTAAATTTAAGGTGATCAATAAAAAGGAAAATATTTATCAAAAGGTGGGACTTTAAAAAGCAGGTTATTTCTAAAAAAGTTTCCGTTCCGAAAACCATCAGTGATAAAATTTCGTATATAAGTACGTATATTAAACAAATATTTAAAAATCAAGCAGTTATGTTGATATAATGGCAATGGCGAATTTTAGTCAGGCTATTTATTTTGCAATTAATATAATTACTTATTTGACCCCAATCACTTTTATAGATGTCTTTAATCAACATACTGATCGTTGATGATCGTGAAGAGAATATCGTAGCTCTTGAAGCCTTGCTTCAACGCGACGATATACAATTGTTTACGACCACTTCGCCAAACGAAGCTCTGAAATTGGCTTGGGATAATCAGATCTCAATAGCGCTGGTTGACGTGCAAATGCCAGAGATGGATGGCTTCGAACTGGTTGAGATGCTTAAATCAAACCCGCGCACCCGAGATATCCTGGTGTTGTTTGTAACTGCGATATCTAAAGAAACTAAATATGCGGTTAAAGGATTAGGCGCAGGTGCGGTTGATTATTTGTTTAAACCGCTTGATCCGTATGTTACATCGGCAAAGGTTGATTCATTTATACAACTGGCACGTAGCCAGGGAGAGTTGAAAAGAAAGAACGAAGAATTACAGAATTACGCTATAGTAGTAAAAAACTCTGCCGATATTATTTGTACTGTTAACGCAGAAACGCTTAAAATCCAATCAATAAATCCTGCTGTCGAAAAAATTACCGGTCGTGTGCCGGCTTCGCTAATTGGCAGCAGCATAACCTCCCTGGTATCTGGTACAGAGCGCCCTTTGTTTAAAGAACATCTAACTAACATTATTGCAGATCGTACCGCTTACGGCGTTTTCGAATGCATGTTCGAGACGTTGGATAAAGGCCCTAAATGGGTAGAATGCCGTGTAAGCTATCGCAGCCAGACGCTGTTTATCAACATTAGCGACATCACTAATCAAAAGAATTACCAGTCAGAATTAATTCGCTCTAAAGAAGCTGCGGAATACGGGCGTAAGGTAAAAGAAAACTTCCTGGCCAATATGAGCCACGAGCTGCGTACGCCTGTAAATGGCATTATCGGGCTAACCGATATGCTGCGTAAAACAGAGATGAATGATCAGCAAATGGGAATGATGAGTTTGCTCGAAACTACTTCGCAGTCCTTGTTAGGTGTAATTAACGATGTATTGGATATTTCTAAAATAGAAGCAGGCAAGTTTAGCATTGTACGTGCGCCTAATGATGTACACAGCATTATTAAATCTGTTTACGACTTGCTGAAGTTTAAAGCAGACGAAAGAAATATTGAATTTGTACTGGATATCGATTCGGCGGTACCGCACTATATCATGGTGGATTCGTTGCGTCTGAACCAGATTTTAATGAATCTGCTAAGCAACGCCATTAAGTTTACCGATAGTGGTTTTGTAAAACTGACGGTAAGGGTATTGCAAACGCATCTTGATAAAACCAAGCTACAATTTAGTATTGAAGATAGCGGAATAGGGATTTCTGAAGATCGAATTGCCCGCATTTTTGATTCATTTGAACAGGCGGAAGACGATACCGCAGCTAAATACGGCGGCACTGGTTTAGGCTTAGCTATCGTTAAAAAATTGATAGAGCTTAAAGGGGGTGAACTGGAGGTAAGTAGCGTACCTGCCAAAGGAAGTACTTTTATCTTCACCAACTGGTACAGCCTGGCTGCGCGACCTAATGAAGCAAGGCCAATTAAAACAAGTGTTAAAAGCTTGCAGCCATTTAATAATGTTAAAGTTTTAGTAGCCGAGGATAATTTGGTTAACCAATTTATGCTGGCTAAAATATTAAAAGACTGGCAGGTTACTATTGAGTTGGTTGATAATGGCCGGAAAGCCATAGATAAGTTAATAGAAAACGACTACGACCTGATATTGATGGACACTCACATGCCAGAGATGGATGGCTATGCAGCCACAAAGCATATCCGTAATGAGCTGGCTGAGCCAAAGCGTAGTATACCGATTATATCATTATCAGCCGCGTCGTTTGATCATGAACAGGAGGCTGCATTGGCATCTGGCATGAACGAAGTATTGGCTAAACCTTTCCAACCGTATCAACTGCACGAAAAAATGCGGAAGTATTTAAAGGTAATAGAAGTAGAACAATAATTAAAAGGTCAGCTTAGTTTGGCCTTGCCCGCTTATGGTGGCTTCATGTTCCAACAACCATTGTTTGCGCCATAAGCCGCCCGCATAACCCGTAAGGCTACCGTCTGACCCAATCACGCGGTGGCAGGGTACAATAATCCATAGTTTGTTTTTACCGTTAGCAGCAGCAATAGCTCGTATAGCCAAAGGATTTCTCATTTGTTTGGAGAGCTGTGCGTAGCTAATGGTTTTGCCGTAATTAATCTCCAACAATTCTTGCCAAACTTCTTGCTGAAATGGTGTGCCCGGCTGCTGCAGCGGTAAATCAAATACAGTACGTTTTCCAGCGAAGTATTCATCCAATTGCTCAATTACAAGGGATAAAAGTAGATGATTTCCTATGGGCTCTTCCAAAGTTTTGGGCTCGACTAAAACCGATGTTATAAACTCATCATCTGCAGTGATTTGTACTGTGCCTAAAGGTGTATTATGATGAGCTATATACATAGGGTAAATATAATTATTCGAATTAGTCGGTAAGGCGAAATACTTACCGACGTTAAAGTCTGTATTTTAACGTTTAAAGAAGTACTAGTGTAGCAAATTGGTTACAATTTGGTATTCACCGATACAAAACCCTTATTCGTCGATACACCCCAAATCCGGCTATAATTATGCGGTTTACATGTCGTTAATTTTGCAAACACATCAGAATTAGGAATATCAAACTACATCGCTTATGATCATTTTATTAACAGGATTATCCGGAGCAGGGAAATCAACTTTATCACATTATGCCAAATTGCAATTGTTAACGCTGGGCATTGATGTAGAAATTATTGATGGCGACGAATACCGCGAAAAGATCTGTAAAAACCTATCCTTCTCAAAAGCCGATCGCATAGAAAATATCCGTCGCTTAGGTTTTATTGCCAACAAATTTTCAGTGCGGGGTATTACAACTATCATCAGTGCCATAAGCCCATACGAGGAAGCGAGACAGGAATTGATTGATAGTTATGATAATGTGAAAGTTGTGCATATTGATTGCCCGATAAAGCAACTCATCACCAGGGATACAAAAGGGCTTTATAAAAGGGCCTTGTTACCGCCAGATCACCCCGATAAAATCAATAACCTTACCGGTGTTAATGATCACTATGATGCACCAGCAAGGCCAGATCTTTATATCAACACCAACGAGAAAAGTTTGCAAAAGTGTGTGGACGATTTCACATTCTTTATCATGAACAACCAATACATCTCTTTACAGAATAATGTGAATGAGCTAGTTCAATTATCTTTTTAACCCAAGGTTATGGAAAACAAGACATTAATTATTTTAGGTATGCACCGTTCGGGTACATCTTTAATTACAAACTGGTTGCATAATTGTGGGCTGGAGGTTGGCGAGCGTTTGCTTGGGCCAGGAATTGGAAATGTAGAAGGACACTTTGAAGATGTGGAGTTTTTTCGAATGCACGAAGAGATTTTGAAGGATAATAACTTAGCAGATTCCGGTTTAACGGATGGCGCAATTGAGCATATTACTTGTTATCAGAAAGAAAAAATTAAAACGATTATTTCTATTAAAAATCAGCTTTTCCAAGAGTGGGGATGGAAGGATCCGCGGACTTGCCTCTTTTTGGATTTCTACAAAGAGGTTTTGCCTGATGCCAACTATTTAGTGATATTGAGAGATTTTCAGTCGGTAATAATTTCACTATTGAAACGTAAATTTGCTGAGTTTGATGTGTGGTACGATACCAAGAAAGGTTATCTATCTAAAATGAACTGGCATATAGTGAAGCGTAAGCACGAATTCGAAAAGTTTTGCCGCCAAAACGCAGAGTTCTTTTTAAAAGTATGGATCTTTTATAACGAGCGCATATTGGATTGCATCAAAACCCTATCGCCCGAAAAATATATTGTGCTTAACTATAACATGCTGAAAGTAAAAGACGGTGAAGTAATCAATTATTTAAATGACCACTGGCACTTTTCGCTGCACTATTCAGAGTTCAGTAATGTGTTTAAACCGGGCTTATTTAGCCAGCCTTTTGATGTTGCGCATTACATCCACGACAGAACACTAATAGACAAAGCTATTGAGCTGGAGCATAAATTAGAACGTTATATCAGAAATTAAATATTAATGTGACCCGAAGAAAAGCAATTGCACCTAAAAGTTTAATAAGCCTGTCTATATTTGCGGCATGCAACTCCTCAGTCAAACCAAGCACTTGCTAAAAAAGGAAATTCTGCTCGAGTGGCGGTCTAAGTATGCGTTTAACGGGGTACTGTTATATATCGTATCAACCGTTTTTGTATGTTATATCGCCTTTAACCTCAGCGCAGGCTTTGCCCAAAGCGCAGGGTATCCTGTGGTTTGGAATGTGTTGTTCTGGATTATTATGTTGTTTGCCGCGGTTAATGCCATGGCCAAAAGTTTTATGCAAGAGAGTAAAAGCAGGTTGTTATATTATTATTCTATAGCTAGTCCACAGGCCATTATTCTATCTAAAATTATTTATAACGTATTACTGATGAGTTTGCTTAGTGTTTTGGCACTAATTATATACATGCTCTTTTTTACCAATACCCTGGGCGATGCATTTTACTACTTTGTGGTGGTACTATTAGGGAGCATTAGTTTTGCCACGGTATTTACCATGATTTCGGCCATTGCGGCTAAAGCCGGCAATGGTGGGACATTAATGGCAGTGCTGAGCTTTCCTGTAATTATTCCTGTAATACTACTCTTAATCCGAACCAGTAAAATAGCCATGGATGGGCTTGAGCGTGGTTTAACCTACGGCAACGTTGGTATACTATGTGCTATAAACGTAATTGTGGTGGCGGCCTCGCTGATATTGTTCCCATATCTTTGGCAGGATTAATCTTTTATCTATATTAGATTCACCAACGCTTCATTTTCAATAGCTATACTTGTCGTAAATTCCGGTTAATACTATGCGTTCACTACTACTGCTGTTTATGGGTTTATTTCTGGTTGTTAACTGCCAGGCCCAAAACGGAACAATTACGGGTAAGGTTACTATAAAAAGCAGTCATGCACCTTTAGCCAAAGCAAGCGTGTTTTTAAGTAACGCCACTTTTGGCACCGTTACCGGCGAAGATGGTAGTTTTACCTTAAGCGGTGTGCGCCCCGGCCAATACGAACTGGTGGTAACAACAGTTGGTTACGAAGATTATATGCAAACCATACTGGTGGGAGCGAAGCCCGTGACCGTAGAAGCCGAAATGGTACCCAAGGTTACCGAACTGCGCGAAGTGGTGATTACCAGTGGAGGAAGTTGGAAAAGAAATTACGATGCCTTTGTTAAAGACTTTTTAGGTAACTCAGAGGATGCCAAAAAATGCCGCATCCTTAATCCTACAGATCTTAACCTGCTTAATCATAAAACCAAACGTTACCTCGAAGGTTATTCGTACGATTTTTTGAATATCGATAATTATGCCCTGGGATATAAGGTAAAAATCCTTCTTAAATCATTCAAAACAGATTACCTGAACCATGTGATCTCGTGGACAGGTAAAGTACTGTATCAGGAATTACCCGGTTCTGCAGAGCAAAAGAAGAAATGGGCAGCCCGCCGCGAAGAATTGTATTATGGTTCGGCCATGCACTTTTACCGATCGCTGGCTGCAAACACCATGGATAAGGATGGCTTTGTGATCAGGATTTTACAGCGGAAACCAAATTTGAAACGCCCGAGCGAAGAGTTGATCCAGCAAAAGATCGATAAGTTTAGAATGACTAACCGCGATTCGGCCCAGTACTGGTTCAATATGGAGGAGTTATCAAAATACGATGAGTTCCTGATCCGCCAGCCGCTTAAGGTAGAAGACGTATTGCATAAAACAGAAGATCCGGGCGTGTTTGCCATAGCCTTCCCTAAATATCTTTACGTAGTTTATACCAGAAGGCGCGAGACGGTTTATTTTAAAGATCTGTTCCGTCCGCTGGATATGGAGAATTTCGAAACCAGTATTATAACCCTATATGGTAATTATGCATTTTTCGATACCAATGGTATTGTGCTTTCGCCCGGCAGTACACTGGTAGAAGGGGCTTGGTCGCTGGCCAAGGTGGCCGAAATGCTGCCGGTGGATTATGTGCCCGGTGATACCAAAAACTAAGTTTTATTATAACTTATACAGCAATAAGCAGGTAACGATATTACTATTATAAATCTTCTATGCACGCATAGTATATGCGTGTTATTTGCTTAACTTTGCTGCGATTTCCCAAGTAAATGAAGTTTATTTATCAAACCTGGTGGAAAGTACTTACTGTACTTGTTATCCTATACACGCTATTTGCAGGCCTGCTTTTGGGGGTACCCCGATTGCCTATCATGCACGAAACCATCCGAAACGTTTATTTCCACGTACCTATGTGGATGGCCATGTTCACAGTTTTTACCATCTCTGTAGTTTACAGCATAAAATATTTAATAAGCGGCAAGCCCGAACACGATCTTATTGCGGTTGAATGCGCCAACACCGGTGTGTTTTTCTTTGTGGTAGGTTTGGTTACCGGTATGATGTGGGCTAAATACACTTGGGGCGAATACTGGAGCAATGATCCTAAGCAAAACAGCGCGGCCATTGCTTTCTTGTTGTACTGCGCTTACCTGGTATTGCGTAATTCTATTGATGAAGAACAAAAACGCGCCAAAATTTCGGCGGTATATAACATCTTCGCGTTTCCGGTAATGGTGGTGCTGATCATGATCCTGCCACGGATGACGGATTCTTTACACCCCGGCAATGGTGGTAACCCTGCCTTTGGTAAACTGGATCTGGATAACCGTATGCGTGTTGTATTATACCCTGCTTTTATCGCATGGAGTTTTATGGGTGTATGGATAGCATCGATCCGCTACCGCATCAGTTTAATTGAATACAAAAAAAATGCTATTGAATAACATGAAGAAACTAGCTCTAATAATAGTACTGCTTATCAGTTTTATACCTGTATTTGCCCAACAAGGTCAGGATGTAGAAATGGCAGATACGTTTCGCAGCAATGGTAGAATATATGTAGTAGTAGCCACCATAACCATCGTTTTTATCGGGTTGGCTATCTATTTATTCACAATTGACAGGCGTTTAAAGAAACTTGAAAACGATAAGTAGTTTTCATTTGTACTAAACCAATTATATATTCAATTTTTTAATTATGGCTAATAATATGAATGCCGCATACGGGGACACCCATTTTTTTGGAGACGTATGTAAAAACTTTGATTACGCAGCCCAATTCACAAAACACGATGCAGGCTTGCTTGATCAAATTAAATCATGCAATAGTGTGTACAGGTTCCGTTTCCCTATCCGTAAAGGAAATGGTTTTGAGGTTATTGATGCATGGCGCGTGGAACACTCTCATCACCAATCGCCTACTAAAGGAGGTATCCGCTATAGCGAAATGGTTAATGAGGATGAAGTGATGGCGCTTGCCGCTTTAATGACCTACAAATGTGCGATTGTAAACGTACCCTTTGGTGGTGCAAAAGGTGGTATCAAAATCAACCCTAAAAACTACACGGTACAGGAACTTGAAAATATAACCCGCCGTTACACGGTTGAGTTAATTAAAAAGAATTTCATCGGCCCAAGCATAGACGTACCTGCACCAGATTATGGATCGGGCGAACGCGAGATGAGCTGGATTGCCGATACTTATGCAACGATGAACCCAGGCCAACTGGATGCTTTAGGTTGCGTTACCGGCAAACCAATTGCATTACACGGTATTGCAGGTAGAAGAGAAGCTACTGGTCGCGGTGTGGCCATTGCCATCCGCGAGTGTGTGAGCGTTGGCGAGGATATGCAAAAAATTGGCCTAACCGCTGGTATTGCCGGTAAAAGGGTAATTGTACAGGGTTTAGGTAATGTGGGTTTCTACTCAGCTAAATTTTTGGCGGAGTTTGGCGCCATCATCGTAGGCCTTTGCGAGTTTGAAGGAGCTATCTACAACGATAACGGTTTAGATGTTGATGCGGTATTTAACCATCGTAAAGAAACCGGATCTATCCTGGGATTCCCAGGCGCTAAAGAGTTTAAAAACTCTGGCGAAGGTTTAGAGCAACCATGCGATATCCTTGTGCCTGCTGCGTTAGAAAACCAGATCACAGCCGAGAACGTTGGTCGTTTACAAACTAAAATTATTGCCGAAGGTGCCAACGGACCAACCAGCCCGGAAGCAGAAGCTGCATTTTACGAAATGGGCGGTATGATCATCCCAGATATGTATGCTAACGCCGGTGGTGTTACGGTATCATACTTCGAATGGTTAAAAAACCTTTCGCACGTTGCATTTGGCCGTATGAACCGTCGTTTTGAAGAAAATTCGAACCTTAACCTGGTTAATATGGTTGAAGGTATTACCGGTACTTCATTAACTCCACTGCAACGTACCACGATTATCAAAGGTGCATCAGAGTTAGAGTTAGTTAATTCTGGTTTAGAAGATACCATGATCCGCTCTTACCACGAAATTCGCGAGATATTTAAAGGCGATAGCAAGATCGATACTTTACGTACCGCTGCACTGGTAGGTTCTATCAATAAAATTGCCGTGTCATACCAAAACCTAGGTGTGTGGCCGTGATCTTTTAGATTCAAGGATCAAGATACGAGCCGCTTTGCATTGCAGAGCGGCTTTTTTGCGTTAATACCCAGCACGTCATTGCGAGGAACGAAGCAATCCCCGATTTGCAGAGCCGCTCTGTATAGTTCGCGATTGCTTCGTTCCTCGCAATGACGTACTGGGTAAGGCGTCCCAACTCCTGATTCTCGATTCTTGAATCTCTTGTAAGAACGATTCTAAATAAGATATATGTAATGTAATAAACATTATTAGCTATGCGTTTTGTATTTTTGTAGTTCGGTTTTCAGGAAACAAAATATATTCATGAAAAAAAGTTCAATCATCGGCATTATAGTAATTGCTGTAGCTATAGCAATCATTATCAGCACCTATTCAAGCTCTAGTACATATGGCTCTTTTAAAGACGCCTCAAAAACCACGAGCTCATTACAAGTTGTTGGTCATTTAGTTAAAGACAAACAATTGTATTATGATGCGCACAAGGATGCCAATTACTTCTCTTTTTATATGACCGATAACAAAGGCCAGGAGTGTAAAGTAGTGTTTACAGGTACCAAACCACAAGATTTTGAGCGTTCGGAGCAAATTGTTTTAACCGGACAAATGCACGGTACTGAGTTCCATGCGTCAAAAATTTTGATGAAGTGCCCGTCTAAATACACTCAGGATAAAGTAGAGATTACAGAAACCAAAGCCAAAACGGCTAATATTTAATTGAATGGATACAGCTTTTAAAGGCGAACACCTTTTACCCGGCCACTTAGGCCAGTTCTTTGTTATTTTAGCATTCGGTTCTGCGCTTTTATCGGCCATCAGTTACTACTTTGCAACTACCAATACCAATAAACTCGATAAATCGTGGTTTTATTTGGGCCGCATCAGCTTTTGGGTAAACAGTATTTCTGTTGTAAGCATAGCCGCATGCCTTTTCTATATTATTTTTAATCACCTTTTTGAGTATCATTACGCCTGGGCGCACTCTTCACGTACGCTACCGGTTTACTATATCATTTCTTGTTTCTGGGAAGGTCAGGAGGGAAGTTTCTGGCTGTTTGCATTTTGGCAAGCGGTATTAGGAAACATCCTGATCTGGAAAGCAAAAACCTGGGAAAAGCCAGTGATGACCATCGTTGCACTTTCGCAAACCTTGCTGGCATCTATGCTGCTTGGGGTAGAGGTGTTTGGCTCACGTATCGGTAGTTCTCCGTTTATTCTGCTACGTCAGGCTATAGAAGGACCAATATTTAGTCGCCCTGATTATTTGACATTTATAAAAGATGGTAACGGTTTAAATCCATTATTGCAAAACTATTGGATGGTTATCCACCCGCCGACTTTGTTTTTGGGTTTTGCATCAATGGTTGTCCCGTTCTCGTATGCTATTGCCGGTTTATGGCAACGTAAGTATAAAGAATGGATCCAACCTGCAATATCTTATTCATTGTTTGGTTGTATGATATTGGGTACCGGTGTTATTATGGGTTCTTTCTGGGCTTATGAGTCACTAAACTTTGGTGGTTTCTGGGCTTGGGATCCCGTTGAAAATGCATCTGTATTGCCGTGGTTTACGCTTATTGGTGCGTTGCACGTTTTGGTAGTTTATAAAAATACAGGTCACTCTTATTTTACGGCCACATTTTTAGTATTGATTAGCTATGTATTGGTGCTTTATGCATCGTTTTTAAGCCGTAGCGGTATTTTGGGCGAAACTTCTGTACACTCATTTACAGATGCGGGATTAAAATGGCATTTACTGATCGACTTCCTGCTCTTCTTATTCCTTGCTGCCGGATTGGTTATTTCTCGATGGAAAGAATTACCGATCACCAAAAAAGATGAAGAAACATACTCTCGCGAATTCTGGATGTTTGTAGGCGCTATCTTTTTAGGCCTTTCATGTTTCCACCTTACACTGGTAACATCTATCCCGGTTTGGAACTGGATTTTCGGTACCAAACTGGCGCCGCCTACCGAACCTGTTAAACACTATAACGTAATACAAGCGTCATTTGCTGTGGTAGTAACCTTGCTTATTGGTTTTTCACAGTTTTTAAAATATAAGAAAACAGATACTACCCGTTTCTTTATCACAGCTACTGTATACCTGGTATTCTCTGCACTTTTAGCTGCACTGATCTCATATGTAACAGGTGTTTATAAATTACACTTTGTATTTACGCTGATGATGATGGGGGCTATTTATACCGTGCTGGCAAATGGTAAGGTACTGTCCGATGTTATAAAGGGTAAACTAAAACTGGCTGGTTCTGCGGTTGCGCACATCGGTTTTGGTTTAATATTGATTGGTGCTGTTATAGCAGCCGGTACCAGCAGCGTGGTATCGCAAAATAATAGCGGTATTGGTTATGGCGATGAGTTTGCCAAAACATCAAACCCGAAAGAAAACATTATGCTGTACAAAAACCAACCTATCCAAATGGGTGGATATACAGTAACTTATTTTGGGGATTCGGTTGTTGCGCCTAATCACTACTTTAAAGTTGATTACAAAAAGATTGATGCCTCTGGCAAAATAACTGAGGAGTTTGTGTTAAAACCAAATTCGCAGGCTAATAATAAAATGGGATTGGTTTCATCGCCAGATACCAAACACTATCTTTTTCATGATTTGTACACCCACGTTACCATGGCACCTATTAAGGCCGATCTGGATGGCGAAAACGGTGGCCACAGCGAAACAGATGATGATAAAAACTATGATGCCCCGGTAGCACACGAAGTTGCGGTAGGTGATACAGTTCGCTTTAGAGAAGGCTACATGATTTTGAAAAGCCTTAACAAAGAAACCCATGTAGAAAACATCCCGTTAAAAGGTACAGATGTAGCCGTTGGCGCCGCGTTTGATGTGGTATCGCATGGCAAAACTTATAAAGCCGAACCGGTATTTATGATTAAAGGTGGTAATGCTTTCGATTTTGCTAAGAAGGTTGATGATGCTGGTTTAAAACTACGTTTCTCTAAAATTATTCCAGAGCAAAACAAGGTTGAGATCCAGGTTTTCCAACAGCCGGAGAGCAAGAAACCATACATCGTAATGAAGGCGATTAACTTCCCTTACATTAACTTCTTCTGGTCTGGTACCATCATTATGGTTATCGGATTCCTGATGTCAATCTTCCGCAGAAATAAAGAATTGAAAATTACTGAGGCTAATGCGCTAAGCAAAGGTGCCAAACAAGGTAAGTTGCAAAAAGCGTAACTAAATATAAATTCGTTAAACAAAGAAGCCTGATCAATTTAAGTGATCAGGCTTTTTTGTTTAATCTTGACTAGAAAAGTTTTACCGCCTCAAAAACGATACAATCTTAGCATTCACAGTATCTGCTTTCTCTATCGATGGTAAGTGAGCGGCATCCGGTACCGGGAAGAAGTCTGTCTTCAAAACACTGCGTATCGAGTCACTATATTTAAAAGGTACTGTATGATCTTCTTTGCCCCAGATTAATAACACAGGTTTGTTCCTGGTGTTAAGGCAGGCGCTGCTCTTTAGTCCGTTGTAGAGATAATTATAGCGGGTTGACGCAATGGCCCACCTGAAGTTTTTATATTTCATTTGTACTTTGTACTTGCTTACCCATTGTGGATGGTTTTGCGGGTATTTAAAATCGCTTAATTGGCCCATCGCGCGGTCGTCGGCAGTAATGGCTTCTTCAAATATGGTTACAAATTGAGGGACGGTTGGCTTTTCATTTTTATATCCGGGGTCGATCAATATTACTTTATTAACCAGCTCGGGGTGCAGGCAGGCAAAATCTGTTGTTACTTCGCCACCAAATGAAATACCTGCCAAACTAACCGGGGTTTTAATATGCAATTTGCTAATCAGTTCGCTAAGCTGATTCATGTATAATTGCTTGTCGTAAGTAACATAGGGGCGATCAGAAAAACCACGGCCATACATATCATATCACCCTGAAACCTTGATTTACCAGGTATTCAAATGTGCCGTCCCAAATATAATAAGGTACGCTAAAACCATGAATCAGTATGACTGTTTTGCCGGTATCCGGCCCAGCTATCTGATAGTGCGTATAGCCCTGTTTAAGCATCACATATTGCCCACCTGCATTTTTACGGTCGGTATCAGTGATCTCTTTTTTCTCTCTATCCTTAAAAAAATATAAGCATCCAATTAAAATGCTGACGCTGATCAGCAAAAACAAAACAGTAACGGCAATTACTTTAAAGATCTTCATGCAGTAATAATTTAGGTTGCGAACTAATATAGCACTTTTTAAAAGTTAATTTTGGTATTTAATATTGTAACAAAAACGTATGAGAATTACAATGATAGGCTCTGGCAACGTAAGCACCCATTTGGCTGCTGCGTTAAAAAATGCCGGGCATCGTATTATACAGGTATTTAGTCCCAATATTGGGCATGCATCGCTATTAGCATATCACGTAGGGGCCGAGGCCATTGATGATATCAGGCATATTAACGCAGAAACAGATCTATATATTATCGCAGTAAAAGATAGTGCAATTGCAGATGTTGCAAAACAATTGGCAGGGCATCAGCGCTTTATGGTGCATACATCAGGTGCTACAGATTTGCAGGTATTGTTGGATGTAACCAGCCAGGCTGGGGTATTTTATCCGCTGCAAACCTTTAGTAAAGAAAAGGAGCTTGATTTTAGAACTGTGCCCTTATGTATAGAAGGTGCTGATGAAGCTATCGCCAAGTTGTTGATCGAACTTGGGCAAACCATCAGCAATAATATTTACCCTGTGGATAGTGTACAAAGGAAGATATTACACCTTTCAGCCGTATTTGCATGTAATTTTCCTAATTACCTGTATTACGTAGCGCAAAAATTACTGGCTAAAAACGAGCTTGATTTTAACTTGCTTAAGCCACTGATTATGGAGACAGCAGAGAAGGTTCAGCGGCAGTTTCCGGCGGTGGTACAAACCGGTCCGGCCGTGCGTAAAGACGAGCAAACCATGTCCGCGCACCTGCAATTATTGGAGGATGACGTTTTTTTACAAACCCTTTACCAATTACTAAGCGAAGGTGTGATGAAAATGGAGAAAAACTGAACCACGGCCTAAGTAATTTTGTTACTTTTGCGGCGATGAATGTTTATAACATTAAAATAAATTTTGAGGAAAAGGACCACGAATCTGTGGTGCTGCCAATTGCCGAGGGTGAATCGGTTTTGGATGTTTGCCTGGAGAACGGAATTGAGCTGCAGCACAATTGCGGAGGTGTTTGCGGATGCAGTACCTGCCATATATATGTAAACAAAGGAATGGACAACGTGCAAGAGATCTCTGATAAAGAGGAAGACTTTATTGACCGTGCCATTAACCCGCGTATTACTTCGAGACTGGGTTGCCAGTGTGTAATGATTGATGGCGACATCGAAGTTACCCTGCCGGATCAATCTCAGTTTATGGGACACTAGTTAAGGTTGGACGTATAACGTTATACGTTGTACGTTTTTGAATGGTTTACAAATTGATAAATAACGTAAGACGTATAACGTTAAACGTATAACATAAAAACATGCAAGATAAATTTGCCCTGCCAATCCACTGGAACGATCATGAAGATATTGCCATGGGACTTTACGAAAAATTTGGCGACGATTTTGACGAGTCAAAAATTTACCGCATCAGGTTTACAGACCTGTTGGAGTGGGTATTATCCATCCCTGATTTTGCCGGTACCCGCGAGCAAAGTACAGAAGGCCACCTGGAGCAAATTCAAAGCGCCTGGGTTTACGAATGGCGCGATAATCAATAATATTAGGATATTATAATGCTGGATAAACTAAAAGATATAACCACTTTTATATTTGACGTGGATGGTGTGCTTACCGATGGTTCTGTTTACGTAACAGATTCGGGCGAGCAAGGCCGCCAGTTTAATATTAAAGATGGTTATGCGATACAGCTGGCCGTTAAATGCGGTTATAATGTTTGCGCTATATCGGGCAGCCGCTCTAAAATTGCGTTGCATCGCTTAAATAGCCTGGGTGTACAAGATGTGCATATTGGTGCACATACCAAAACACTTAACTTTAAAAGCTACGTCGAAGAAAAAGGCATCAACCCGCAAAATGTTTTATACATGGGCGATGACATACCAGATTTAGAGGTGATGAAATTGGTTGGCTTACCCGTTTGCCCAGCCGATGCTGCTGAAGAAATTAAAGCCGTTAGTACTTATATATCACCAATTGCAGGCGGGCGTGGCTGCGTGCGCGATGTGATTGAAAAGGTACTTAAGATTCAGCAAAAATGGATGGGCGAACAAGCCTATAGCTGGTAGCCGGTAGTTCATAGTCTGTGGTTCATAGTTCATAGACGAATGCCTTGCAGATGAATTTTACTATGAACTATCATCTATGAACCATGAACTAAAATAAAATGAAAAGCATACATCATCTTCCCCAAATCATATTAGCTTCTAAATCGCCGCGCAGGCAAGAATTGCTGCGTTTAATGGATGTCGACTTTAAAGTGGTATTAAAAGAAGTTGATGAATCTTATCCGGAAGAACTTAGCCCCGAAGAAGTTGCCGTTTATATAGCCGAGAAAAAAGCCAAAGCTTATGACGAGAGTATAGGCGACGAAATTGTATTAACTGCCGATACGATTGTTTGCATAGATGACCTGATATTAGGCAAGCCCGAATCGGCAGAACACGCATTAGAAATGCTGCAATTGCTATCTGGCCGTGTGCACAGGGTAATAACGGGTGTATGCATTTTATACAAGCACGAGTACAATAAATTTTTTGATGTGTCTGAAGTTTTCTTCCGCAAGCTAACGGATGCTGAAATTAAAACATATGTCGATCAATACAGCCCTCTTGATAAAGCTGGCGCATATGGTATTCAGGAGTGGATAGGGTTAACAGGTATTGAGAAGATAAATGGTTCGTATACCAACGTTGTAGGATTGCCGACAGAGAAACTTTATCAGCAATTGGTAAAAATAGTCAAATAATCAAAGATTAAATCATAAAAAGGAAAAGGCCAGGTTATTTAACCTGGCCTTTTCCTTTTTACATCTGCCCGTCATGCTGAACTTGTTTCAGCATCCCATGGCTAAGTTTATAACAAGGAGGTATCATATTTGTCCTGTGGGTTCCTAAAACAAGTTCAAGATGACCAATGACTAATCAACTACTTTATCTTCATCACATTATTTGCCCTATTAATATCAGGCAAAGCATGATCCGGATCTAGTTTTACTTCGCTCACTTCTTTGGTAGTTGGGATGGTAAAAGTAGTTGTACGGTTTTGCAACCATGTTTCTACCGGTAGTTGCATACGCGATTGTCCACCGTTTTTAAAGGTTACTTCAACCGTTAAAGGCATCGCCATTTGCTCTTTATTGGCAATGGTTATTTGCAGGCCTTTTTTAGCCTCTTTGTCAACGTATTTAGCCTCAACTATAGCCACATCCAGTTTGTAGTTGTTAAAGTACCAGCCGCGCCAAAACCAGGCCAGATCTTCACCTGCTCCGTTCTCTATCGACCGGAAAAAGTCTTCAGGCTGTGGATGTTTGTAAGCCCATTTCTGGATATAATTTTTAAAGGCGTAATCAAAGCGATCTTTACCTAAAATTTGCTCGCGTAAAAGGATCAGCCCTAAAGCCGGTTTAAAGTAAACAATAGGATGCCGGTATTTTTCGGGCACGGCATCAGCATTAGTCATGATGACGGGTGCATCGGGATCAATAATAGTAGCCACGATCTCATCGGCAGGATAACCGCCTTTGGGTGCATACTCATCATCGCGTTTAGGGCCAAATTCGCCGTGGTTAACCACATCTGATGCATAGACATCTATAAAGGTATTAAATCCTTCATCCATCCAACCAAAACGGCGTTCGTCAGATCCTACAATCATCGGGAACCAATTGTGGCCAATTTCGTGTGCTGTAATCCAGAAAAGGTCTTTACCACTGTCTGTTATCCCATCAAACACAATACCCGGGTATTCCATACCGCCTGCAGTACCTGCTTCATTAATAGCAACAGGGTAGGGATATACAAACCATTTTTGGGAGAAATATTCGATCGATTTTTTTAGGTATTCTGTAGCGCGGTCCCATTTATCGGCACCTGCGCTTTCAACCGGGTAAACAGACATGGCCAGTGATGTTTTACCACCAGGCAGATTTACTTTTGCAGCATCCCAAACATAGGCAGACGATGCACCGAAGGCTACATCGCGCGTATTCTGCATTTTAAAATGCCAGATAAGGTCTCCTTTTGCCGGGCGCGATTTTGGATCTGTTACTTCTGCTACTGTACGGATCATCACTGTTTTATCGCTGATACGTGCTGCATTCAGTCGGCTGATCTGCGTTGGGGTTAATACCTCAGTTGGGTTAACCAACTCTCCAGATCCGGCTACGATCATGTTGCCGGGTACGGTAACTTCGTAATCAAAATCGCCGTATTCGCAATAAAATTCACCGCTACCTAAAAACGGAAGCGTGTCCCATCCCTGCGAATCATCGTAAACGCACATGCGTGGATACCACTGTGCAATTTCATAGATTTTGCCATTCTTGGTATCACTATAATCGGTACGGTTACCAAATGTACCCGGGATGGTATATTTATAAGTGATCAGAATGTTGATCTTTCCGCCATTTCCTGCCAAATCTTTATTTAAACGGATTTGTAAACGGGTATCGGTAACTGTATAGTTAACTTTTTCTGTTTTCCCGTTTTGACTCACTTGTATAGAGGCCAACTGATAGCCGTCAGTATGTTTAGTTGCCGCAACCCCTGTATAACGATTAGAACGGGCATCTGCCTTATAAGTATTTTGGTCTAATTGTAACCATAAATAGCCCAACTCATCCGGACTATTGTTAGTATAAGTAATATCTTCTGTAGCACTTAATACTTTGGTGGCGGTGTCAATTTTGGCTTTAAGCACATAATCGGCGCGGTTTTGCCAATATTTAGCACCCGGATTGCCATTGGCCGAGTGAAATTCGTTGCCTTTTTGCTGATGAAATAGCGGGCTAAAAAGATCGGGTGCGTAATAGTTGGAGGTAACGGTATCTGCTGCTGAACTTCGATGCTTTTGGGCATGAACAGAGGCGGCAAACAGCAAAATGCTGCAGCATAGTGAAAGTGTTGTTTTCATGGGGGGCAGTGTAAACGATGTGCCAATATACAAACGTTTTAACATTCTGTAAAATATGGGCATTTAATTGATTGTTTTTTTTGCTTTTATCCCGAAAAAGTTGAAAATTTTAACGTTTTTCCTTTAAATTTTTGATTGTATCAAAATCGCACACTCATTGTACGCTTGCGAACGGGTAAATTATAACAATTAAATTAAATATTTGATTGTCAATATTTTATATGTTTGGTATGATATTGTTTACAAAATGATCGTTATCTGAACATATTATGATTAGAAATTATTTAAAGATCGCTTTTCGCAATTTTCGTAAGCATAAGTTATTTACACTGATCAATATTGTTGGCCTCACTATCGGTATTAGTGCAGCATTGGTGATCTATCTTATTGTACATTTCGACTTTACGTTTGATAAACATCATCCGGATGGTGACCGGATTTATAGAGTGGTCTCACACTATGGCTATAATGGCGAAAGCGGTTATAATGATGGTGTAACCGCAGCGCTTCCGTTAGCTGTAAAAGGCGAAGTTTCGGGTTTGGCAGAGTCGGCACCGTTTCGTACCATAGCTCAACCTAATGTTGTTGTGCCTAATGGTAATAAAGCACCTGCGAAATTTAGAAACCAAGCCGATGTGATACTGGCTGATGGCAGATTTTTCAATATTTTCACCTATCAATGGTTAGCCGGATCTGCAAAAACATCATTGCAAGCACCCTTCCAGGTAGTGCTAACGGCTAAACAGGCCAAAATATATTTCCCTAAGCTTAATTACAGCCAGATGCTGGGCAAGCAGATAATTTATGGCGATAGTATTAAAACATCTGTTAGCGGCATAGTGGCCGATTTGCAAGGGAATACAGATATTACATTTCATGATTTTATTTCATACGCTACTATTTACAGGGTTGCGGCTATTAAAGATGATGTAAACGAAAAACAATGGGGAGCTACAAGTTCGTCATCTCAATTCTATATCAAGCTGAACAAGAACGTAACTGCCGAAAACGTGCAGCGCCAGATGAACGATTTGATTAAAAGGCGAAACCCGGATCTAAAACAAAATAGTGTTGATTTTCATAAATTTATACTGGAACCTTTAAGCGATTTGCACTTTAACGGCAACTTTAATACTTATGGCAATGGGCGCGTTGCCAATAAAACAACACTTTATAGTTTACTGGTTATAGCTTTGTTTTTACTATTGTTAGGCTGCATCAATTTTATCAACTTAACTACAGCACAGGCATCTCAGCGAGCCAAAGAAATAGGCATCAGAAAAACAATGGGAAGCAGCCGCAAGCAATTGGTCATTCAGCTGCTAAGCGAAACTTTTGTAATTACGCTCTTTTCGGTAATTATAGGGGTGGGTTTATCACCAGTTATATTGAAGCTATTTGCCGATTTTATTCCCAAAGGAGTGGAGGCAGATTTATTGCAGTTGCCAATTATCGCGTTTCTGATCCTACTTACGTTTACAGTAAGCCTGTTATCGGGTTTTTATCCTGCGATTGTATTATCTGGTTTTAACCCTGTGGCAGTATTGAAGAATCAGGTAAATACTTCTACCAGTAAAACCCGTAATGCCTGGTTGCGCAAGTCTTTAACGGTTACGCAGTTTGTAATTGCCCAATTTTTTATCATGGCAACGGTGTTGGTAAGCAAGCAGATTTATTATGTAACACACAAAGACCTGGGCTTTAAAAAGAATGCCATCATCACTATAGAAACGCCATTTAAAAGTATTAATACCAACAACAGGCAGGTTTTGATGGATAAATTAAATGCCATGCCACAAATTGAGATGATGAGCTATGGAGATGACCCGCCTTCGTCTGATAATACTAATAGCTACGGTATTAATTACAAGGATGGTAAAAAAGAGATAAAATCTGATTTACAGGTAAAATATGGCGATCCTAATTATTTGAAGGTATATCAGTTTAAATTATTGAGTGGTCGTAATTTAAGAATGGGCGATAGCTCAAAATCGATTGTGGTTAACGCGTCGTACGCCAAACTAATAGGGTTTAAAGATCCAAGCGATGCCGAAGGTACATACGTGGAGTTTAACGGTGCTAATACCGAGATTGTAGGCATAATAGCCGATTTTTTCCAGGAGTCTTTGCGTAACAGTGTTAAACCTCTTGGAATAATTTGGCCAGATAAGTACCATAATCGTGTTATTCATATCGCCCTGAAGCCCGAAACTGCTGGAGGCAATGAATAGAAGACAGCCATAAATGGCATGCAAAAAGCCTGGAAAGAAGTTTATCCCGAAGATGATTTTGAGTATCATTTTGTTGACGAAAAGATTGCCAAATTTTACGAAAGCGAGCAGCATACCTCACAATTGCTAAGCTGGGCTACAGGTTTATCGATTTTTATTAGCTGCCTTGGTTTGCTTGGGCTGGCTATGTACACTACTAATTTACGGACTAAAGAAATTGGAGTGCGTAAAGTACTTGGCGCAACCGTAACCCAGATTGTAACCCTGCTATCAACAGAACTGGTATGGTTGGTACTGCTTGCCTTTGTAGTGGTAACCCCAATTGCATGGATGGTTATGCATAAATGGATGCAAAACTTTACTTATCGTACCACCATCAGCTGGTGGGTATTTGCATTAAGTGGTGCTGGAATGTTGTTTACGGCTTTAGTTACGCTAAGTTTCCAAACGATCAAAGCGGCCATTGCAAACCCGGCGAGGAGTTTAAAAAGTGAGTAGGGTAGTCATTGGGCATCGGTCAATAGTCATTATTCTAAACAGAAGTGCGGAGTTCGCCCTAGCTCTTGATTCCTGATTCTTGACTTTCTTCTCAAGACATCATCTCGGCCAATACACCTTCTTTTAAAGAATAGGCCGACATGCATACCTTGTCGATGTTTAGCTTTTGCATCAAATGTCGGGTTACAATAGATGCAACTACGATCATATCAACCCGTACCGGAATAATGGAAGAGTTGTTAAGCCTTTGCTCGTGCGAAGATTGAATAAGGATATCGGTTAAACTAATGAGTTCATCAGTATCAAATTGATAGTTCTTTAGTTTTTTGAGGTCGAAATCGTTGCCTTTCGTTCGTTCGGCTATCTCGGCAAAGGTTTCAAAGGCACCTGAAGAACCAATTAGATTTTGGATGGGGAATCTTTCGGCAGCGGTATAAAAATCCGCCAACGCGCTGTCTATATATCGATGTGTTTCTTCAATGCATTCAGCCGGCATAGGGTCAATTTGATGAAACTTATCCATTAGCCTTGCTGCACCAATTTCAAAACTTTGCTTCCAGAAAATCTGCCTGTTATTAGCAATTATAAACTCGATGCTTCCGCCGCCGATATCCAGAATGAGGCTGGTGGCTTCACCCAAAATCTCAGAGGCCTTTACGCCATAGAAAATATAATTGGCTTCACTATCGCCATTAATGGTTTCTATCTGGATGCCGGTTTCGGCTTTAACCTGATCCATAAAGTCTTTACCGTTGGCCGCGTTGCGCATGGCAGAGGTGGCAATAGCCTTTACTTCCTGCACGTTATAATACTCAATGTACTGCTGAAAGCTTTTCATGGTTTGCATCCCGCGCTCGAAAGCTGCAGGCTGGATAAGGCCTTTGTTAATGCCACCTTCGCCCAGTTTAACGGCGATATGATCATGGCGTAACTCTTTTAGGTCGTTAGCCAGGCCATCAACAATGAGCAGATGAAAGGTGTTTGTGCCGAGATCCATTACGGCTACTCGTTTTCGCATAGGTTTATTCACCTAACCCAAAGGAGGGAAATGGTGATTTTGTTTTTAAATGTAAAAACTAATCGGCACAATTCACACTGGTTAAATTTCTGTTCGAGATTTTATGTCACAATTTACAGTACGCAGATGGATGAAGCTTATTCTTTGTAGAAGAACCACTTGGCTATTTCTTTATAGCTTGCTTTTTTGCCATACATTAAAATTCCCACTCGGTAAATACGAGCGGCAACCCAGGTAGTAAACAAAAACCCAATGATCATCATTACACCAGAAAGTGCCAGCTGCCAATCTGGAACGCCAAAAGGTACGCGTACCATCATTGCCACGGGAGCAGTAAACGGTATAATAGATAACCAGAATGCTAATGAGCTATCGGGATTATTGATCAGAAATGAGAATGATAAGATATAAGTAAATAGGAGAGGCAAAGTAATAGGGAACATAAACTGCTGAGTCTCCGTCTCACTATCCACAGCCGAGCCGACGGCAGCAAATAAGGCACTGTAGAGCAGATATCCCGTCAGAAAATAAAATATGAAGCAACCCAGTATGTAACTAAAGTTAACCGTTTTAAGGCTGTTGTAAAAGCCGAGAGCGGGGCTTTGTGGTGGTGTGGTGGGTGAATAGTCGGCAGATGGCGCGCCTTGTACCTGGGTAGCATGTTTTTTAGCAATAATTTCTTTTTGGGCAGGGGTGATTTTGTCCTTTACAAACACATTACCGGCAATAACCGTAACCGCAGTTGAAAGTACAATCCACAGGGTAAACTGGGTAAGTCCGACAGCTCCAACACCAATGATTTTACCCAGCATTAACTGAAATGGCCTAACCGATGATACAATAACTTCGATAATACGATTAGTTTTTTCTTCAATAACACCGCGCATTACTTGTGCGCCGTAAATAAAGAGTGAAATGTAGATCAGAATAGCACCAGCAATACCTACGCCATATGCTGCGCCGATGCTCGAATCTTCTTCGCCCTTATCAGTAATTTGCTTGGCGTTAATAGATAGGCTATTTTTTATACTATGCAGTGCTGCTGTATCAATGCCTGCTTTAACCATGTTGTTGCCGTTAGCAATCTCGTCCATCTGGTTTTCAATATCGCTGGCGATGGTAAAATTGGGCTTCTTTTCAGAAAATATCTGGATGCCTGTTGGTTTGGTATAGTCGGGACTAATAACCAGCAAAAAGTCGTCCTCGTGTTTCTTAAGATCGGCTTTTGCTTCTGTTATAGATTGGTGACTGGTTTTAAACTTAATGTTTTTGTGATCTGTAAATTTGCCTTCGAAGATGCTAGCCTGATCTATGACATTAACGGTACGTACTTTATTCAGTTCGTCGCTGTTGGTGGCTATGAGGTAAATGATGGCATACATAGCCAATATTAGGCCAGGCACTAAAAAGGTCATCACCACAAATGATTTCTTTTTTACACGGGCCAGGTATTCGCGTGATATAATGAGTAAAACTTTGTTCATAGCTTAACCTATTTGACTAACTTTTTCGATAAATACTTCATTCATACTTGGAATAATCTCCTGCAGGTTCATGATATGCACCTTGGGGATGAGGTATTGCAAAACATCATTGGAGTTGGTCTCCGGTTTCAGCTTTACGCGGATGGTATGGGTGTCTTCTGATGCGGTTTCGTCCAGCAGATCAAACGGTTCGCCACCGCCTAAATCTATTTTAGTACCGTTGTATTCAATCAGGTAGGTATTATTACGATACGAATTGCGGATATCCCTAACCCGGCCGTCTAGTATTTTTTTCGATTTATGAATGAGAGCGATAGAGTGGCAAAGCTCCTCGACAGATTCCATGCGGTGGGTAGAGAAAACGATGGTTGCGCCTTTGCGGTTTAGTTCTAGAATTTCGTCTTTAATTACCTCGGCATTTACTGGGTCGAAACCGCTGAAGGGTTCGTCCAATATCAACAGATCGGGCTCATGCAATACGGTCGCTACAAACTGCGCTTTTTGCTGCATCCCCTTCGATAGCTCTTCTACTTTCTTATTCCACCAGCTTTCGATTTCCAGTTTTTCGAACCAATATTTGATGCGCTTACGTGCTTCGTCGCGGCTCAAGCCTTTTAGGCGTGCCAGGTAAACCATTTGCTCGCCGATCTCCATCTTTTTGTACAAACCGCGTTCTTCGGGCAGGTAACCTATACGCTCAATATGCGACTGATTTAGTTTTTCGCCATCAAAATAAACCTCGCCCGAATCTGGGGCAGTAATTTGATTTATAATGCGAATAAGCGAAGTTTTACCGGCACCATTTGGTCCAAGCAGACCGAATATTTTGCCCTTTTCAACTTCTAAACTTACATCGCTCAGCGCCGTATGGCCGGCATATTGTTTCACAATGTTGCGAATACTAAGCATTGAAATGGTTTTATTAGTAGGGTTGTTTAGATTTCTAAATTAGAGAAATGATTGAGTATTTTGTTACATAGGTACTCTTATTTCTATATTTATAAAATGAACCTAGAGCTGGAGATAGAATTTAGCAAAGCCGATCTGTTAAAATACATTGATACATTGAAGATGCAGATCGATGATATGCAATTATCTGATGAAATTAAGAATCGGGTAATGCAAAAACTTCGGTTAGATTGGAACTATAATTCTAATGCTATAGAAGGCAATAAGTTGAACTATGGTGAGACTGTAGCTTTTTTAATGACGGGTATTACAGCCAAAGGCAAACCGCTGAAGGATTATTTAGACATTAAAGGACATAATGAAGCAATTCTGTTTTTAACTTCTATAGTTAAGGAGGATCGCCCATTAATGGAGGCTGATATTAGAGCCTTGCATAAAATGATTTTGGTTGAGCCTTATGAAGTAAAAGCTCAAACTGCGGATGGCTCACCAACATCTATGATGATTAGTATAGGTGAATACAAAACACAGGCTAATCATGTACAAACAGTTACAGGCGAAATCCATTACTACTCATCCCCGGAAGAAACTCCTATAAAAATGCGCGAGTTGATGGTGTGGTATAAAGAGGCAAATACTAATCCGAAAATACACCCCGTTGTGGTTGCGGCTTTATTGCATCATAAATTTGTAGAGATCCATCCGTTTGACGATGGTAACGGGCGATTGTCAAGAATTTTAATGAACCTTATCTTGATGAAAAATAGTTATCCACCAGCAATTATAAAGATGGATGACCGGCAAAATTATTATGCATTGTTAAGCCAAGCGGATGTTAACGATAGCTGGCCTTTTGTTGAATACATAGCTGAACGGTTGGAAAGTTCATTGCAATTATATCTTAAAGCAGCAAAAGGGGAAGATATTAATGAAGACGATGATGTCGATAAGCAGATTGATTTGTTTAAGATGGAGTTAGAGTCAAAATTAAAGCCTAAAATAAAAGTAGGTAACGAAGAAATAAATGCTATAATTTTAACAGTAATTTATCCTTTAATACATAAACTTCTAAACAAACTTTTATTCTTCGATACATTCTTTGAAGAAATGTTGATCTCAATAGAGACAACACCTAACGGAGGATATATACTGAAAGACAAAAATATTTTCTATAAAGGAATTAATGTTTATGAAGAGATTAATCATCTGATTTTATCAAAAGTGAAAATTGATTCGATTCATTTTATGATAAAGTTGAATGATTTTAAAAATCCAGATTATATATTCAATATATCAAAAGATTTGATATTTAAATTTGAAGATCAGGAGTATTCTATTTCTGATCATAATAAAGACATTAATGTATATAAGCACTATAATGAGTCGTTGTCATCAAAGGATGAGAAAGATATCATAATGCAAATTGTGAAGGATTTAAAAAGCGAAATTGATGAACAATTTAATGACAATAGCTAATCAATAAAGTCATTAAACAAAAACGCCTGAAGCATTTGCTTCAGGCGTTTTTGTTTAAAATAAGGCCTTGATTCTTGACTCTTGTTTTATGCTTCAAATCTTACTCAAAATATTCCTTCATCCGTTCGAAAAAGCTTTTTTCGTTTTTGCCCGGATTAGGTTTGAAGTTTGGTGAACCTTGCAGTTTTTCTAATGTTTCGCGTTCTTCGCGGCTTAGGGCTTTTGGGGTCCAGATGTTGATGTGTACCAACTGGTCGCCACGATGGTATGAGTTAACCTCTGGCACACCTTTGCCTTTTAATCTTAATATTTTACCACCTTGTGTGCCCGGCTCAATTTTAATTTTAGCCTTGCCATCAATAGTAGGTACCTCAACGCTCGATCCTATTGCGGCATCAACAAAGTTGATGTGCAAATCGTAAATAATGTTATTACCATCGCGTTTCAAAGTTTCGTGCGGGATTTCTTCGATCAAAATGATCAGATCGCCCGGTACGCCGCCACGAGGGGCTGCGTTACCTTTGCCGCTCATGCTTAACTGCATGCCTTCGCTTACACCGGCAGGGATATTGATGCTGATGGTTTCTTCGCCACGTACAACGCCATCGCCGTGGCATACATTACATTTTGAAGTAATCACAGAGCCTTCGCCATTACACGTAGGGCAGGTGCTGGTAGTTTGCATCTGGCCCAAAATGGTATTGGTTACACGGCGAACCGCGCCCGAACCACCACAGGTAGAGCAGGTTTGAAATGCCGATTTATCTTTAGCACCTGTACCTTCGCAGGTTTTACAGATCACTTGTTTGTTTACTTTAATTTTCTTTTCGGCACCGCTGGCAATTTCTTCAAGGGTTAGCTTTACTTTAATGCGCAGGTTGCTACCGCGGGCTACTCTGCGGCCATTGCCGCCACCCTGACGACCACCGCCACCACCGAAGAAACCTTCGAACGGGCTGCCGCCGCCAAATATATCGCCAAACTGGCTGAATATGTCGTTCATATCCATACCGCCACCGCCATAACCACCACCATTGGCAGAGTTTGCGTTAGCTGCGTGGCCAAACTGATCGTAGCGCTGGCGTTTCTCCGGGTTGCTTAATACCTCGTAAGCTTCGGCTGCTTCTTTAAAGTTTTCTTCTGCTTCTTTATCGCCCGGGTTTTTATCCGGGTGGTATTTAATGGCCATTTTGCGGTAAGCCTTTTTTACCTCATCCGCAGGTGCACCTTTTGCAACACCCAGTATATCGTAATAATCTCTTTTTGCCATATTTTTATAATGAGAGAATGATAGCGTGAGTGAATGATAGAATAGATTGCTCCATTGCTATTTTAACTCATAAATCATTCAGTCCTTCTATCATTCTATCCTTAAGTCCTTATCTTTATGCTCCAATTACCACTTTAGCAAAACGGATTACCTTATCATTCAGGTAGTAACCTTTTTCTAATTCGTCAATAACTTTGCCTTTAAGGTCGTCAGTTGGTGCAGGGATGGTAGTAATACCTTCGTGGATGTCGGCATCAAATTCGGTGCCTTTGGTTTCCATTTCTTTAAGGCCTTTGGCAGCAAGGATGCTTTTTAGCTTGTTTTGTACTAATGCTACGCCTTCTTTAACCGGGATAACATCTGTAGCGGTTTCCATGGCTTTAAGCGCACGTTCAAAATCGTCTAATACCGGCAACATGGCAACAACGGTGTCTTTACCTGCGGCCAGTCTTTCTTCTGCACGTTCTTTAGTAGTACGACGGCGGAAGTTGTCAAACTCGGCGTACAGGCGCAGATATTTATCATTTGCGCTTACCAGGTCGGCTTTTAACTTTTCTTCTGCAGATAAGCCAGGAGTTGCTTCCTCGGCATTATCAATAACCGGTGCATTCGGATCGATGTTCAATTCGTCTGCAAGTGGGTTTTCGTTTTGTTCGGTGTTTTCTGTAGTCACGTTATTCTTATTTTGAGATGCCTTGTCAGTTTTATTTCTACGCAGCATGTTCTTGAAATTCATATTCAATATGTGCAAATCAAGTATCTTGCCATAGCTGTATGTCAGTCAGCTTGGCAGATTTTTTTGCAACAGCACTTTCAAAGTGGCAGATGGAGTGATGTAGTGGCAGTTTTTGATTGGCAGTTTAAGCAGTCCATAGTCAATGGTCGATAGTCAATAGCCGTCATTTTACTATTGGCCATGGGCTATCGACTATTGACACTAACTACGCTATTTGCGCGTCTTCCAAAACCTTACCGTTCTCGCATTTAATAATGCGCGATGGGAAAGCACGGATAATATGGTAATCGTGGGTGGCAATTAGTACCGCCGTGCCCGACTGGCTGATCTGTTTCAGCAGCATTACAATTTCTTCTGATGTATCGGGGTCTAAGTTACCTGTAGGCTCATCGGCCAAAATAATTTCGGGGTCGTTTAATAGTGCACGGGCAATAACCACACGCTGCTGCTCGCCGCCCGAAAGCTCATGAGGCATTTTCCTAACCTTAGAACGTAGGCCAACTTTCTCCAGCACGTCCATCGTTTTGTCGGCAATTAGTTTTTTGTCTTTCCAGCCGGTGGCTTTCATAACAAATTGCAGGTTTTGCTCAACGGTACGATCTGTAAGTAACTGAAAATCCTGAAATACGATACCCAGTTTACGTCGTAGATAAGGGACGTCTTTTGATGCCAGATTTTTGAGCTGGTAACCGCATGCAGTGCCTTCGCCCGCAGAAATACCCAGGTCGCCGTAGATGATTTTGAGTAAACTACTTTTACCCGAACCTGTTTGTCCGATCAGCCAAACAAAATCACCTTTATCAACATGCAGGTTAACGTTTGACAGTACCAGGTGCTTTTGCTGGAAAATGTCAACGTTTTGAAGTTTTATAATGGAGTTTCCAATCATCTTAATTAGAGTTCGAGTTTTAAAATTTGTCCAAAAGGCAATTCTTTCACCAGGTTCATAATGTAGTCAGCTTTATCGGCTAAACCCACCTTGTCGAGCGACTTCTCGGGCCTGTCGACACGGAAATAAGCCAGCAGCGTAAACTTTTCGTCGCGCAGCTGTACATAGTCTGGTATTTTGGCTACGCCTTTTACTTTTATAATGTACATTTTTTAGCTTATAGTTAGTAGTTCATGGTTCATAGTATTAACCGCTACTCGTCAGATATCAAAGGTATCGTTATTTTAAAGACTTGACAAGTGAAGCGTGCCATCAACTATGATCTATTAACTATAAACTTTTAAAGATTTGACAAGAATTGCATGGTATCGATCCCATCGGCGTAATCCCATAATTGCGGGTACTGGCTTTGGCCAAATGGTACCACCTGGCTTTTAATTTCAAGCTGCATCTGGCTTACCACGCATTGAATTTCTTCGCTTCGGTTATTCAATATCTCAACAGCCGAATCCAGGGTATTATAATACCGGTAAAAGGTTACGGCAAGAGGAGAGGCTAAACGCTCGTCCTCTTTAATCAGCAGAAAACCGTTATCCAAATGTTTATCCTGGTTTACCAAATAGATTGCCTTGTTGTAATCGTAATTATTATGGAATTTATGATGATCGCCTACCGGGTTGTACTCTTCTATCGCCTCGAAAAATGGAATGAAATCATAATCGCGCGGCACGAGCATGCTCGATACATTGCGGCAGCCTAAACCGTAATAATCAAAAATATCATGGCCAAGGCGGGTTAACTCTTCCGACGTTTCGTAACCGCTGATCACTGCAACGCTATTCCTGTTTTTGCGGATGATGTTAGGCACCTTACCAAAATAATAGTCGAAATAGCGTGAAGTATTATTGCTGCCGGTGGCTAATACAGCGTCAAAATCTACCAGTCGCTCGGTATAAACAATTTGCTCTGCCAATGCGGGTTCAATCTCGATCAGCATTTGTAAAACATGGCGAATCAGGCGCGAATCTTGCGAAGACAGCTTAATCAAAGCGATATTTCCGGTAGCAAGCACACAAATAATATCATGAAAACCTACCATCGGGATATTACCTGCCAATATTAATCCAACACGTTTAGGAGTAGCCGGATGGTTGGGGTATTTATCTAGCCAGTTGTGCAGATCGGCTTCATTTAACATAGCTCCAGCTGCCTTAACAGCTTGCATTACACTGGCTTGTGTAAACCATGCATTGTAGAACTGTTCGTTATTAATAACGGCCGATAAAGTCTCATCAGGCGACGATAAACGTTGACCAAGGGTTTTAAATACTTTAATTATGTAATTTTTGTCTATTAACGTCATATACTATGAGGATTTTTAAACCCCCGAAAAGCTTTTTTGTTATATTTGCGGTTGTATTTCCGAAAATACAAAGGTAACTCAGATATATAAGATTATAATAATTATGGCGATCAAAATCACCGACGAATGTATAAACTGCGGGGCATGTGAACCGGAATGCCCAAATAACGCTATTTATGACGCTGGCGCAGCATGGCGCTTTTCGGACGGTACAGGTTTGCGCGGGGTGATTGATTTTGGCGATGGTAATACATTAAATGCCGAAGAAACCCAAAGTGCCCTGTCTGACGATATATACTACATTGTACCCGATAAATGTACCGAGTGTGTGGGTTTCCACGACGAGCCTCAGTGCGCAGCCGTTTGCCCGGTTGATTGTTGTGTAGATGACGAAGATATCCGCGAAAGCGAAGAAGAATTATTAGCTAAGAAAGATTGGCTTCACTTGGGTGAATAATTTCTGCATTTTTTAGTTTGAAAAGGGTTCCGATTTATCGGAACCCTTTTTTTGTTATAATCCGATGTTTATAACCTTGCACGTCATTGCGAACGAAGCAATCGCGAACTGTACAGAGGGTCTGTGCTTTAATTGATTGAAGTGCTTCAATTAAAATGCGGTGTGGTAATTTACGTTAGTCTGCTCATTGCCGCAGGGGCTAGCCACTTTTGGCTTGATCCAAAAGTTGCCAAAAAATCAAGACAGAAAAATGCTTCTCCGCACAATGCCAACGCATGGCCCGCGTTTCTGTCAGGCCACCGCGCTGATGACGGCCAATCATTCTATCCGACACAACCACTACACTCAAATAACCTTCCCCAATGCAGCATTGGTAATGTTGCGGCAAACACTGTCCCTGCCCAACCACTGCACTTTCATAGCAACAGGACCCGGCTGCGAGCTTTCTTTTTGGTACTTTTTCTTTGGCGGTCAAAGAAAAAGTACATCCACTGACGATCATAAATCACAATCCCTCCCTAATGAAAAACGGATTATGCAGCATCATCAACAGACTATAGCAACTAATGCATTGAATCTCTTCATTGTAAAATCTTGATTCCTGATTCTCTATTCTTGACTATCTTCTTGCCTCTCATTCTTAAATAGAATATCTTCGCTTTACTATGGAATACGGCATTAGCAATCTGGCAATTATCCCCATGCGGAAGGAGGCTCGTGAGCAGAGCGAGATGGTTTCGCAACTACTTTTCGGCGAGGTTTATGAAATAATGGAACGTGCCGGCAGTTGGGTGCATATCATTGCTGCGCATGATGGGTATGAGGGCTGGATAAGCCTGAACCAGATTACTTTAATTACCGGAGAAGAATATCGGCAGTTTGCCAAAGATACTTTGCTGACCAATAAAGCTATCAGTGCCATCGTAAAGCAGTCTGATAGTACATTAGTATATATCCCTTTCGGTAGCTCTTTGCCGGGTGTTACTGATGGTGTGTTAAAGATAGGTGAGGAACGTTACGAGATCAATAATACAACTTCTGCCGGGGTGGATATGCTGGCTTTGGCGCAATCTTTTTTAAACACGCCTTATCTTTGGGGCGGCCGTACGCATTTTGGGATTGATTGCTCTGGATTAGTGCAGGCCATATTTCGGCAATGTGGACTAACCTTAAAACGGGATGCCTACCTGCAGGCAGAAGAGGGTATCGTAGTGGATTTTTTACCCGAAGTGAAGCCGGGCGATGTTGCATTTTTTGATAACGACGAAGGCCGCATAGTTCACGTTGGTATTATGATGAACAATGAGCAGATCATCCACGCATCTGGCAGGGTTAAAGTTGAGCGAATGGACGGGCAGGGTATTTACTCGGAAGAGTTTAAACGCTACACGCACAAGTTGCGCATTATTAAGCGCTACATTTAGAAATTAATATTCCAGCCCAGCACGCGCTTATCATCGCTTACAGAGATCAGTTGATCGCCAACCCAGGCTAGTTTATTGATAGATAGCAGGTGGCTGGCAAAGCCCTTTTCGCGGCTGATGATCTTGTATAGTTTAAAATCATCGGCACCCCAAATTTTAATGCTTTTATCCATACTGGCCGTCGCAAAATAAGGACGGGTAGGGTGGGATAAAATATGGTTAACCGCAAATAGATGAGCAGGAATGTTTTTCACCAGTTCGAACGTCGTAGTGTCCCAAACTTTAACCTGTGCATCTCGTGAGCCTGATAATATGTACCGGCCATCTTTAGTGTACTCGGTTGTAAATACCGGTAAAGTGTGGTCTGATAGCGTTGTAATTGGTGAGTAATCTTCGGTATAATAAACTCTTACATTATTATCCCGGCAACCAATGGCCATTTGTTTTTGATTGGGCGATATAGCTATAGAGCGCACCGTATCAGATGATACCCTGATAGTATGGAGTAAGTTTAAATCTTTTAAATTCCATACAGACACTGAGCCATCTTCAGACGCGATTAACAGCTCGTTTTTTTCGGGGATAGATTTTATATCGAAGATTGCTTTGGTATGTTGCTTAAGCGTCGCGATGATTTTTTGTTCGATAAAATCGAAAACTAAAACATGGCCGTTACGCAACCCCGCAAACATTAATGGAAAGCCAACCGGGCAATGTATAGCGTAAACAGAACCTGGCACAGGGAACATTACTTTAATAAATTCCTGCTTGGTCAAGCTCCATTCTACCAAGCCTTTATCATTTCCACCAGTAAATAATAGACCAGGCTTTTGTGATAGTTCGGCTGTAAATATGGGGTTTTGATGGCCTGTAAGTTCAAATGCTTGTTCTGCGTTCATCCGTTAATAATCTAAGATTACCTGTGAGCTATTTACTTAATGGCTTCATCATAAGCCGACTTTGCAATTCGGGCAATTACCGATTCGCGGGTGGGCATATCTGTCGGTGAATTGCAAACAAAAACGGCAATCGCTAAATGATTGCCGTTAGGTAAAGTAATAATACCAACATCATTAGTAGCAGCGCTAATACCCTGCGCATTAGTGCCAGAGCGGCCGGTTTTATGATAAACTACGGTACCTGCAGGTAGCAAACCTTTGATTTGCTTGGGGCCGGTAGATGTTTCCTGCAAAATTTTCCATAGGTAAGCATGGCTTTCCGTAGACAGGAAATCTGCTTTAAAAGAAACGTTAAGCAGGTGGATCATCTCGCTTGGCTCTACCCAATTTGTAAATTGCACATCCCATGCCTGGGCCATTTGATATTCTGATGCTATAATGGCTATATTTTTAATGCCAATACTATGCATATAAGTGCTAACCTTATCTGGGCCGCCTAGTATTTTAAGCAGTACATCGCAAGCCACATTATCACTTAACGAAACCATATAGCTTAATAACTCCTTGATAGAGATATCTACATTGCCGTCGGGATATTTATCTTTAAGGGGGCTGTAAGTATTGTAATAGTCACTTTTATTGATGTGAATCAGTTGATCAATACCGAATTTGCCCTTATCTATCTCATGTAAAACAGTAATTGCAATGGGATACTTCATCACGCTTTGCATCGGGAAGTGATTACGCCCGCTAAGCAATAACGTGTCGCCGGTTTCGATGTTGAGAATTGACACACCAACTTTGCCTTTAGATTCCTTCGCAATTTCGGCAATAGTACTTCTGAGCGCTGGGGATTGCGCATTGCAAGTAAAAACACCGAAAGCGCAAATGAGCAAGGTATTGATAAATAGCTTCTTCAACATAATTTAAGCAGTAAACTATTTATGTCTTGCCTCCAGGTTTTTGGCGATTGTTTCTAATGACAGCCCTTTTTCGCGTAATAGAACCAAAAGGTGGAAAACCAGATCAGATGATTCGTTGATCATATCTGTCTCTGTTTCGGCCAGGGCAGCAATTACAGTTTCAACGGCTTCTTCACCAACTTTTTGAGCTATTTTGTTGAGGCCTTTTTTGCGTAGTTTATTTACGTAAGATCCTTCCTGGGGCTCTTCGTAACGGTTGCGGATGATGTTTTCAAGCTCCAGAATAAAGTTCTGATTGTATGCGGTATCAAAGCAACTACGGGCACCGGTATGGCAGGTTGCACCTTGCGGCTTAACCATAATCAAGATCGTGTCTTTATCGCAATCTATGTGCACGCTTTGTACGTGTAAGAAATTGCCGCTGGTTTCGCCTTTTGTCCATAGGCGGTTTTTAGAGCGGGAGAAAAACGTAACTATATTTTCTTTGATGGTTTTTTGATAGGCTTCGGCATTCATATAGCCCAGCATCAATACCTCAAGCGTTTGTACATCCTGTATCACAACCGGAACCAGTCCGTCGGTTTTATCGAAATCTATTTCCATTCTTTTTTGGTAAAAACCACCTCTTAAGTGGCTTCGCAAATATAGCCCTAAAGCTAATTATTATATTATCTAACGTTAATCTGTTGCGCTTTTAATGATGTTTTCAGATCTGGGATTAAAATCTGCCCATAGTGAAACACTGAAGCTGCCAAAGCGGCATCAACATTGGTTTTCTGAAACACATCTACAAAATGTTGCACACTACCAGCACCACCTGATGCAATAACCGGGATGTTCACGGCATCGTTAACTACCTTTAACAGATTATTATCAAAGCCTGCTTTTGTACCGTCATGATCCATCGATGTTAGCAAAATTTCACCGGCACCACGGCTTTCGGCTTCTAAAATCCAATCTAAAGTTTCTTTTTCGGTAGGGATTCGGCCTCCGTTCAAGTGAACGATATTTGCATTTCCGTCGTGTCTTGTATCAACAGCTACAACTACAAATTGCACACCGAAGGCTTTCGCTAATTCATCGATAAAGCCAGGATTACGTACTGCCGCAGAATTGATTGAGATTTTATCGGCACCGGCATTCAGCAAGGCATCAGCATCGGCAATCTCCATAATACCTCCACCGATAGTAAATGGAATGTTGATTTGTCGTGCAACGGCTTTCACCATTTCGATCATGGTTTTACGGCGTTCGTGAGTGGCGGTAATGTCAAGGAAAACCAGTTCATCAGCACCCTGGCGCGAGTAGTTCCAAGCCAGTTCAACCGGGTCGCCGGCATCGCGCAGGTCGACAAAGTTTACACCTTTAACCGTGCGGCCGTCTTTTACATCAAGGCAGGGGATAATTCGTTTTGCGAGGCCCCCGGAGGACAAGCCGATAGTATTATATAGAAGTTCGTTTGTCTGCATTGACTATTGAGTTATGTCATGCCGAACTTGTTTCGGCACCCCACTTGCTAAGTATAGCATATACCTGTTCTGTGGGATTCTGAAACAAGTTCACGATGACGGGTGGAAATAAAGGCCTTCGCTTATATCGACATCAGCGACTGTAAATTCCAGTCTTTAATTTCTTCGATCGAGATCAGATTTTCGTAGATGGCTTTGCCTACTACAACAGATTCTACCTTGATTTTGCTGAGGTGTTCTATATCTTTCATTGAGCTTACGCCGCCAGAAGCGATCAGTTTAATAAAAGGAGAATGGTCTAAAAGCTTTTCGTAAAGTTCGATGCCAGCGCCGCCCAGTTTGCCGTCTTTGTTGATATCGGTGCAAAGGAAACGGAAGAAACCGAGAGCAAGGCATTTATCCACATAGTCCATTAATTTAATGGGCGAGCTTTCCATCCAGCCAGAGTATTTGATCACCTCATCGAGCACATCAATAGCTACTACAACCTGGTCTGAGCAGCGTTCTTTACCACAAAGGGCTTTACTCAGATCTTCTAAAAAGCTAGGATTGGTGATGGCTTGGGTACCTACAATAACGCGGTGAATACCGGCATCAATAAGTTCTTTAACTTTATCAATACTACGCACGCCGCCGCCGTATTGTACTTTCATATCTGTTTTTCTGATCACGTTGAACAGATATTCCTGATTTGAGAAATCGTTTTTGGCGCCATTCAGATCAATTACGTGAATGAAGTTTGTGCCGTTTGATTGGTACCTTTCGATCATCTCTTCCAGTGTAACATCATAGTGAGTTACCTGTTCGTAGTTACCTTCACGAAGGCGAACAACTTTTTTATCGAGTATGTCGATGGCAGGGATTATATACATGCCTTTAAATTTTTGAAAAGTTTTTAAGTAATGTTTCGCCGTACTCACCTGATTTTTCAGGATGGAATTGTACGCCGAAAAAATTATTATGCCAAATTGATGCCGAAAAATTATTGATATAATTGGTTGACGCTAAAGTGTATGCTTTATTGTATTCAATATAATATGAATGTACAAAGTAAAAATGAGCGTCGGCAGGAATATTTTCAAAAAGTGGATTTCCTGGTTGCGGGTAAACATTATTCCAACCTGTATGCGGGACTTTAAAACCCGGTTCATCCTTAAATTTTAACGTTTTTACTGGTATGATATTCAGTAAGTTAGAATCGCCCTCTTCAGAATGTTCGGTTAACAATTGCATGCCCACGCAAATACCTAATGTAGGTTTTTGCAATGCCTTGATTTTTGGCACCAAGCCAGTGTTGATCAGTTTGTTCATTGCGGCCCCGGCGTGTCCTACCCCGGGGATAATATAGCGGTCAAACTGTTCAAAATCAGCTTCTTCATTGATCATGCCATAGGTAATGCCCAGCCTGTCTAAAGCCGAAGTTAATGAGAAAATGTTCCCTGCGCCGTAACGTACTATTCCGATGCCCCCCGGCCCCCTGAAGGGTGAGGTAGAATTGAGATCGGTATTTTTAGTTTCTTGATTTTCCATTTTACTTAATTGCTACCCTTTAGTAGGCTGGGTGGCTAAAGCATTCCCTTAGTGCTTGGTAAAACCATATTATTTGCGTCCCTACGTACGGCCATTTTAATGGCTTTGGCAAAGGCTTTAAATATTGCTTCTATTTTGTGATGTTCGTTTTGGCCTTCGGCTTTGATGTTGAGGTTTGATTTTGATGCATCCGAGAATGACTTAAAGAAATGTAAAAACATTTCAGTAGGTACATCGCCCACTTTTTCGCGTTTAAAATCGGCATCCCAAACCAGCCAGTTGCGACCACCAAAGTCTATCGCTGCTTGTGCCAGGCAATCATCCATGGGCAGGCAGAAACCATAACGTTCAATACCACGCTTATCGCCCAAAGCTGTTGCAAAAACCTCGCCTAAAGCAATAGCGGTGTCCTCGATGGTATGGTGTTCATCGATATGCAGATCGCCTTTGGCTTCAACTTCTAAATCGATACTACCGTGACGGGCAATCTGGTCCAGCATGTGGTCGAAGAAATGCAGGCCTGTGTTTACCTTCGCTTCACCCGTACCATCTAAATTAATACGGATAAAAATATCAGTCTCTTTAGTAGTACGTCGGCGCTCTGCAACGCGTTCGCCCAACTTTAAAAACTCGTAAATTTTTTGCCAGTCGGTAGTTTCTAAAGCAACCACATCTTTGATGGCTGCGTTCTCCTCCTCCGTAAATTCTTTAGCGCCCAAGCCAGAATGGTTGTTTAGCCAAATCGCTTTAGCGCCCAGGTTTTTAGCCAGCAGTACATCATTTTTACGATCACCAATTACAAATGAGCCTTGCAGATCATACTTTTCAGCATCAAAATATTCTGTTAGCATTGCCGTACCCGGCTTGCGGGTAGGTGCGTTCTGGTAGGGGAATGTGCGGTCGATGTGTACGGCAGAAAATACTACGCCTTCATTAGCAAAGGTTTTAAGTACCAGGTCTTGTACCGGGAAAAAGTTTTCGTCGGGGTGGCTTACTGTACCTAAACCGTCCTGGTTGGTTACCATTACCAGCTTGAAATCAAGCTCGGCAGCTATACGTGGAAGGTATTGCAGGGCTTTGTTGTAAAACTCGAGCTTGTAGAAAGAATCTATCTGCTCGTCGGCACATTCTTTAATTAATGTGCCATCTCTGTCTATAAACAATATTTTCTGGGGACCAATCATTTGTATAGCTGTAAAGTTTCTAATAATTTTTGGTTTTCGTCCGGTGTTCCAACAGTTATTCTTAACGAACCCTGGCAAAGCTCTACTTTAGAACGATCGCGAACGATGATTCCGTATCCAACCAGGAAGTTGTAGATACCCTTTGCATCGGTTGTTTTAACCAATATAAAGTTGGCATCGGAAGGGTAAATATCCAGTACAAAATCAAAATCTTTCAATTTCAAAACCAGTTTATCACGCTCGGCTAAAAGTTCTTTGATCCAAAGGTTTACCAGATCGGTATTTTGTAAAGCCTGTAATGCTAGTTGCTGGGATGCTTCGTTGATGTTGTATGGCGGTTTAACCTTGTTCATCACCTCAATAATTTCTTCGCTGGCAAATGCCATGCCTACACGTAACCCGGCTAATCCCCACGCTTTTGAAAGGGTTTGCATTACCACCAAATTTGCGTACTCAGTCAGTTCCTGAATGAAAGTTTTTTGACGGCTGAAATTAATATATGCTTCATCAACCACAACAATACCGCTAAAATTAGCCAGCAAGGTTTCAATATCGTCACGGTTAATAGAGTTACCCGTTGGGTTATTGGGCGAACAGATGAAAATCAGTTTGGTGTTTTTATCAATGGCTTCTGAAATGCCTTCCAGGTTCAGTTGAAAATCTTCTGTCAACGGAACCTTGCGTGCCTCCACATCGTTGATGTTAGCCGAAACCTCGTACATGCCATAAGTAGGTGGCACCAGAATGACATTGTCTACACCCGGATTACAAAAGCTGCGGAACAGGATGTCGATAGCTTCATCACTACCATTACCTAAAAAGATATTGCGGGCAGGCACGCCTTTAATTGTGCTTAAACGCATTTTTACCTGATACTGCATCGGGTCGGGGTAGCGGTTATACGCTTTATCCAACGGCGAACCGAATGCATTTTCATTGGCATCCAGGTATACGCTGGCTTCGCCCTTAAACTCGTCGCGTGCGGATGAGTAGGGAACCAGGTTTTTTATATTAGATCGAATTATATTATTAATGTCGAACATGGTATTTATATCATTTTGTCATTGCGAGCGTTAGCGCGTCAATCTCGTAGTTATACAGAGCGGCTCTGTAAGTAGGGGATTGCTTCGTACCTCGCAATGACGGGTTGGGGTAATCTATTAATTATTAAGCTCGTTCTGAGCTAGCCTCACCGTCACCGCATTTTTATGCGCGTGCAAACCTTCCAATTCAGCCAGTATTTCTACTGTTGGGCCAATATTACCAATGCCTTGCGGACTGATATGCTGAAACGTGATCTTCTTCACAAAAGAATCAACCGAAACACCCGAATAAGCCCTTGCATAAGTGCTTGTAGGCAGCGTATGGTTTGTGCCCGATGCGTAATCACCCACGCTCTCTGGCGTTAAGTTGCCTAAGAAAACAGAACCAGCGTTGATAATATCACCTGTAATTTGTTCCCAGCTTTCTGTTGCTAATATTAGGTGCTCCGGTGCATATAAGTTGCTAAACTGTATAGCCTGGTTAAGGCTGCTTACAATAAGTGCGTATGAATTTGCAATTGCTTGCCCGGCAATTTCGGCGCGCGGTAATACAGGGAGTTGTTTGTTTAACTCTGCAATAACAGCCTCGGCCATTTGCTCGGATGTGGTTACCAGTACCGCTTGGCTATCGCTCCCGTGCTCGGCTTGGGCTAAAAGATCGGCAGCTACAAAGATGGGGTTGGCGGTTTCATCAGCAATCACTAAAACTTCTGATGGACCGGCCGGCATATCGATGGCTGTTGTTGTGGTCGACTGGATAATCGTCTTCGCCTTGGTTACAAACTGGTTACCTGGACCAAAGATCTTATCAACCTTGGCAATACTTTCTGTACCGTAGGCCATCGCTGCAATAGCCTGTGCGCCCCCGGCAAAATAAATGCGGTCAATGTCCAGCAGTTCGGCTACGTAAGCGATAAAGGCATTAACCTTTCCGCTTTTTTGTGGCGGCGAGCATACTACAATCTCTTTGCAACCTGCTATACGAGCGGGAATGCCGAGCATTAAAAACGTACTTGGTAAAACAGCGCTTCCACCTGGAATGTACAGACCAACCTTTTCAATCGGCCTTAATTCGCGCCAGCAGGTAACACCCGGCATGGTTTCAATTTTGTCTTCTTTAACTAATTGAGCCTGGTGAAATTTGTAGATGTTGTTATAAGCCGTTCTAAGGGCTTCTTTTTGTTCTGGCTGCAGGGCATTAGCCAATTCGGATAGCTCAGCTTTATCTAAATAGAGCTTGTCAAGTTTTACTTTATCAAATTTGTGTGCATAATCCAACAAGGCGTTATCGCCATGGTCGCGCACAGTATCGATAATGGTTTCCACAATCGAGCGGATCTCATTAGCTGGGTCAACATTGCGCTGAACCAGTTGCTGCAGGTCATCAGTATTTAAATCCTGATAATTATATATTCTTAACATATCGCCTCACCCCAGCCCTCTCCGTGGGAGAGGGAGTTTTTTAATGTGAAATTCTGTTAATTGACGAACCCGGAAAATTCTGAGAATTTCCAAATTCAGTAAATTCTGATTAAAGAATTATCTTCTCTATCGGCATCACCACAATACCTTCTGCACCGGCTTGTTTCAGGCTGCTAATGCGGTCCCAAAAATCGCGCTCGGGTATTACGGTATGTACAGCAACCCAATCTGCCTCGGCTAATGGTACTATAGTAGGGCTTTTAACACCTGGTAGCAAACTCATTATTTTAGGCAAATTATCACGGTGGATATTTAATACCACGTATTTAGTTTCTTTAGCGCGTAATACCGATTGGATGCGTTGGATCAACTCCTGGATCAGGATGTTATCCTCATCACCTTTACGGCCGATTAAAACAGCTTCAGACGACATTACATCTGCAAAAGGCTTCAGTCCGTTGCTTTTCAGCGTTCCACCGGTTGATACCAGATCGCAAATGGCATCAGCCAATCCCAAACCTGGGGCAATTTCTACCGAACCAGAAATGTTACGAATATCAGACTGGATGTTGTTCTCTTTTAAAAACTTACCCAAAATAGCAGGGTAGGTGGTAGCGATTGATTTACCGTTTAGATGTTGCAAATCGGTAATATCACTGTTATTGGTAATGGCAATTTTTAATGCGCACTTACCAAAGCCTAAACGTTGCAGGTAGTTAACCTCAACCTCGGTTTCCTGGATCACGTTTTCGCCAACAATACCCAGATCGGCAATGCCATCCTGTACGTATTCCGGGATATCGTCATCACGAAGAAAAAGGATTTCCAGTGGAAAGTTAGACACCGGCGAGATCAATGAACTTTTGTAGTTCTCGAAATTCAAGCCACAATTTTTAAGCAGTTCAACGGACTTTTCGTTGAGCCGACCCGATTTTTGGATCGCTATTTTTAATGTTTTCAAAGCTGGGAATTAATTATACTATAAGATAAACGGAGGTTCAATATTTCACGTAGAAACATCACTATTTGATCGCCACATGGTGGCGATGGTGTAGATGTAAATGATGTAAAGTGAAAACCTTCATTTCTATAGCTAACTTTTGGTGAGCGATTGCAAATATATACAGTTAATTATAAAATCAAAATCAATTTCTACAGAATGAGTAGTTTATCATTTCGCAGGCTGATCAGATTCATTGTATTCATAAATGCTGCCGTCGCCAAATTGTTGTAATTTTTTCAGATTTTTTTTCTGTTGGATGTATTTTAGGTTGATCAGCTCCGGGTTATCGAGGTTATCAAACAAGATGAGGTAGTAATGTTTTTGCTCCAAAAATTTCTCTACCGTTTTAGGGAAATAACGGTGTGGCAGTAATTTAATACCGGCATGGCCTCCCAAAAAGTAAACGGCTTCTGGTGCGTCCGAATAAATTGGCGCATCAGATTTAAAGAAAGCATCATTGCTGCGCATAAACTTCACCAGTCCAGAATCTTTCCAATCATCATCCGCATAGCCTGGGTTACCATAATCACGTTGATCGTCCCAACGCTGGTAGTCTACTTTGTATAAGCGATACTCGATCACTAAAGCACATAGGCCAAATAATACATAAACCGGTATTTTAGCGGCCTGCGACCAACGTTTAGGCATGTGGATAATCCACCAGGTTAAAGCCCAAATGGTTGGGATATACATTGGTGCCAATAGCCTGTCGTTAATACGTTCATAACGTGAGAAGGTTGAAGATAGCACAATAAACAACCCATATATTAATGAGAACGTAATGGCTATAACCAGGTAATGGTTTAAATTTCTTCTGAAAGTATGGAACCATAAGGCAATCATCAGCCCTACAATTGTTATAATGGCTACGGCTAAAGCTACAGAATCAGCCTCGCTTGGTATGGTAACCCAGTCGACAATAGTGCCACCAAAATAGATCATGTTTTGCCAAAAGCCGGTTATTGATGCCTCGCGCGGACCAGTCCCCGTGCCGCTCATAATGCGGTTGCGAATTAAGTTGGCAATTAACAAAGAGCATGATATTGCACCGAAAACAAAAATTCGCTTCCATCTTTGTTTAAATGGAAAGGTGCTCTCAATTAATAGTAATAAGCATCCGGTACCAATTACGGTTATCCCTGCGTAACGTGTTATACAACTAATGCCTGCAACCAATGCTGCTACAACCAAAGTTATATAGGTATGCGTTTTTAAATATTGAGAAAAGGTGATGAAGAATGCAAACACCAAAAATATAAACAGCGTTTCTGACCATAAATAGGTGTAGATCTGCAACAAAGCAGGGCTCAATATAATTGCGCCCAAAACCAGCCATTTATATATAGTGCTTTTGGAGGCAAAATGCTGCATAAGCAAACCGCTGATTAATATTACACCTGCAAACAGTAGTCCGTTTATAACAGGCCCGGCAACAACAGGATCAATCCCGCTGATAAAAAACGTGAGCCCTAAAAAAATAGGATAGAAGACCGGGAAGTCAACAATAGGGTGCCCGTTAAATGTAGTTAAAGCGCCGCTATCATGTAAACTTCGTGCGGCGCTGGTATACATAATAGAATCGGGCGAGATGCCAATCCCATTGTATTTGGTGAATAAATAAATAGCATAATAACCAATCGCCGCCGCAATAACCGAATCGATATTTTTTAAGTAGCTGCTTAATTTCATGCTATATATTAAAGGTTAAGCTATTTGATCAAGTATCTCGCTAATCGGCTGATCGCTGTTAATTAAAATGCCTTTTACACCAGCAGCAGTACCAGCTTCAACATCGCGCTCGCGGTCGCCAATAAAGTATGATTTTGCCGGGTCTATATTATAAGCTGCAATCCCTCTTAATAATAAACCTGGTTTAGGTTTACGGCAATCACAGTCGCCGGTAAAATTAGGATGATGCGGGCAATAGTATATGTCTGTAAACTCAACACCATGCTCGGCGTAAAGTTTTCTGAGGTGTGCATGCATTTCGGCCAGTTGCTCTTCGGTATACCAGCTTTTGGCAATACCGCCCTGGTTGGTAGCCACAATTAACAGGTAACCGCGATCTTGCAATTCTTTTAGCGTAGCGAAGTTGTGCTCTAATACATGGAAGTCTTCAAACTTGCAAACGTAGTCGCCCATCTCCTGATTTAGAACTCCATCGCGATCTAAAAAAACAGCTTTATTTTTTTCTGACATGCTTTTTACAATTAAGCTGCAAAAATAGCTTAATCATTTAATGCCGCAAACGTAATTAAGTATGTGGCAAGAGGGTGGGTGCTCTTAAGTTAAAGAAAAGAAAGAGATAAAGCCCCCTCTAAATCTCCCCCGGTTGGGGAGGCTTTAACTTTTCCCGTGCTCATTTTTTTAAGTCCTCCCTACCGGGGAGGATTTAGGTGGGGCTAAAATTCCTTGACTTAAGATATTGCGTAAACTACAGGTGCTTAACAATGTGGTAATTTTAAGTAAACATCCAGTTTTTATAGCCAGCCTCGTTATTTGTTGCCCAAGCAACAAAATAGGTACTCAACCTTTAGTTTATAATTGTCAGATATGAGCAATGCAAGCTATTTTAATTGAGAAATTTTTACAGAAAAGTGATAAATATTGAGGATATTTCATTAAAACGACTTGTTCTGTAGTTTTTGTTGCGACCTTTTTAAAAATTTAAGTGCTATTTAATTTGTTTTTTAAAAATAGTAATTTCGTTATTACACCTTTTTCAAATTGGTTCTTTTAATATGGATTTAACTGATTGCCCCCAGCAGGGTTTGTACCGGCCCGAATTTGAACATGACTCCTGTGGTACAGGGTTTATAACTAACATTAACGGACATAAATCTAACCAGATTGTCCGTGACGCACTTACTATTCTCGAAAATATGGAGCACCGTGGTGCTTGCGGCTGTGACCCCGATAGTGGTGACGGCGCAGGTATCCTGATTCAGCTACCCCATGAGTTTTTGATGGAAGAGTGCTCGAACCTGGAGATGAGTTTACCCGAAGCCGGAGATTATGGTGTAGGTATGATCTTTTTCCCTAAGGATTCGGTGTTAAAAAAGGCTTGCCGCAATATTATTAGCAGCGCTGCCGAAAAACTAGGCCTGCATATTTTAGGCTATCGTAAGGTACCTGTAGATAATACTGTAATTGGTGAAACTGCCCGCCAGGCTGAACCAGATGCAGAACAACTGTTTATTTTAAGGCCGCACAGCATTAGTACTGCCGAGGCTTTTGAACGTAAGCTTTTTGTACTAAGAAGATACATTAACAAAACAGTTTTAGAAACTGTAGCACAGGCCGGTGAGCATTTCTATTTTACTTCACTATCCAGCAAAACCATTATATATAAAGGTCAGCTTACTACGTACCAGTTACGCCAGTATTATATCGATCTTGCTGATCCTCGTGTGGCATCTGGCTTTGCCATGATCCACTCGCGTTTCTCAACCAATACTTTCCCATCATGGAAACTGGCCCAGCCGTTCCGTTTGATCGCCCACAATGGTGAGATCAACACGCTGACCGGTAACTTAAACTGGTTTTATGCCGGTGTTAAATCGTTAGCATCATCATACTTCACCAGCGAAGAGATGGAAATGTTGTTACCAGTTATAGATAACAACCAATCAGATTCTGCTTGCCTGGATAACATTATCGAAGTATTGCTTCACTCTGGCCGTTCATTACCCCACGTAATGATGATGCTGGTACCGGAAGCATGGGACGGTAATGAGCACATGGACCCGATTAAAAAGGCGTTCTATGAGTATCACGCTACTATTATGGAGCCTTGGGATGGCCCTGCTGCTATTTCATTTACCGATGGTAGATTGGTTGGTGCATTGTTAGACCGTAATGGTCTGCGCCCTTTACGTTACGTTGTAACCAATGATAACCGTGTTATTGCAGCTTCTGAAGCTGGTGTATTAACCATCGACGAAAGCACTGTAATCAGTAAGGGCCGCCTGCAACCAGGTAAAATGTTGTTGATTGACACGGTACAAGGTAAGATCATCAAAGACGAAGAAATTAAACAACAAATAGCCTCACAACAGCCTTATGGCCGTTGGTTGGATAACTACCAGATCCGCATGGAAGAACTGGCTGAGCCTCGTTTGGCTTTCGCAAGTCTTTCTGCCGATTCTGTGTTCCGTTACCAGCAAGTATTTGGTTACAGCCGCGAGGATATCGAGGTGATCATTAAACCGATGGCAGTTGATGGTAAAGAACCAATTGGCTCCATGGGTACCGATGTGCCTTTGGCTGTATTGTCTGATAAGCCTCAGCATTTATCTAGCTACTTTAAGCAGTTCTTTGCACAGGTTACTAATCCGCCGATTGATCCTATCCGCGAACGTTTGGTAATGAGTTTGGCTACCTTTATCGGTAACAACGGTAACCTGTTGGATGAGGATAAAATGCATTGCCATTGCGTAAAGCTGAAACACCCGATATTAAATAACCACGAAGTTGAAAAACTAAGGAGTATTGATACCGGCCTGTTCCACGCTAAAACGTTACAAACTTATTTCAAGGCTGATGGACAGCCGGGTTCGCTGGAAAAGGGTATAGCAAGGCTTTGCCGCTATGCCGAAGATGCCGTTGAAGATGGTTTCGAGGTATTGATCCTGTCAGATCGCGCTATCGATTCTGAGCACGCGCCAATCCCATCATTACTGGCGGTATCTGCCGTACATCACCACTTAATTAAAAAAGGAAGCCGTGGTTCGGTAGGCTTGGTTGTTGAGGCCGGCGACGCTTGGGAGGTGCATCACTTTGCTGCTTTATTAGCGTTTGGTGCCAGTGCTATCAATCCATACCTGGCATTATCAACTATCGAAAACTTAAAAGTTAGCGGTGATTTGGAAACAGATTTACCAACCGATAAACTTTTCTATAACTACGTTAAATCAATTTGCGATGGCTTGTTGAAGATCTTCTCTAAAATGGGAATTTCTACACTGCAATCGTACCATGGTTCTCAGGTATTTGAGATCCTGGGCTTGAATAAAGCTGTGGTTGATAAATATTTCTGCGGTGCGGTAACCCGTATCGAAGGTTTAGGCCTCGACGAAATTGCCCGCGAAGCATTGGGTAAACACAGTATGGGCTTTAACCACTCCAAAGGTGAAACCCGCTTACTGCAAGAAGGTGGTATTTACCAGTGGAAACGCCGTGGCGAGCAGCATTTGTTTAACCCGCAAACGGTTCACTTGCTGCAACACGCAACCCGTACCAATGATTTTGCGGTTTACAAAAACTACGCAAAACTGGTTAACGAGCAAACCGAGAAACATTTTACTATCCGTGGTCTGTTAGATTTTACACATCACCGTGAGGCGATCTCGATAGAAGAAGTTGAACCGGTAGAAAGCATCATGAAGCGTTTTGCTACAGGCGCCATGTCGTTCGGTTCCATCTCGCACGAGGCGCACAGCACTTTAGCTATTGCCATGAACCGCATTGGCGGCAAAAGCAATACCGGCGAAGGTGGCGAAGACGAAATGCGTTACGAAAGAATGGAGAACGGCGATTCCATGCGTTCGGCCATTAAACAAATTGCTTCGGCACGTTTCGGGGTAACATCAAACTACCTTACTAATGCTGACGAGCTTCAAATTAAAATGGCACAAGGTGCAAAACCGGGCGAAGGCGGGCAACTGCCGGGCCACAAGGTTGACGAATGGATTGCTAAAACCCGTCACTCAACCCCGGGCGTAGGTTTAATTTCTCCACCACCACACCACGATATTTATTCTATAGAAGATTTAGCCCAGCTTATCTTCGACCTTAAAAATGCTAACCGTGCTGCACGTATTAACGTTAAGCTGGTATCAAAAGCAGGTGTAGGTACTATTGCTGCCGGTGTTGCTAAGGCACACGCCGACGTGATCCTGATTGCAGGTTACGATGGTGGTACCGGTGCATCGCCAATAAGCTCTATCAAACATGCTGGTTTGCCTTGGGAACTTGGTTTGGCCGAAGCACATCAAACTTTGGTGCGTAACAAACTACGCAGCCGTGTGGTGTTACAGGCTGATGGACAGATGAAAACCGGTCGCGACCTGGTTATCGCTGCCCTGATGGGTGCTGAGGAATGGGGTGTTGCAACTGCAGCCCTTGTTGCAGGCGGCTGTATCATGATGCGTAAGTGTCACCTCAATACTTGCCCGGTTGGTGTGGCTACTCAAGATCCTGAACTGCGCAAGCTGTTTAGCGGTAAGCCAGAGCATATCGTTAACCTGTTCCGCTTCTTAGCAGAGGACATGCGCGAAATTATGGCCGAGCTTGGTTTCCGTACCATACAGGAAATGGTTGGCCGTGTACAATTCTTAAGAGTAAGAGACAATATTCAAAGCTGGAAAGCTAAAAAAGTTGATCTATCGGGCATATTACACCCGGTAACCAACCAAAAAGGTTTAACACTTTACAATAGTGAAAGCCAGGATCACGGCATGGCCGAGATCATCGACTGGAAACTATTAGAAGCTGCACAACAGGCTTTAGCCGATAAAACTCCGGTATTTGCAACGTTTGATGTGAAGAACATTGACCGTACTATCGGCACCTTGTTATCGAACGAAATCTCTAAAAAATACGGTTCTGTTGGTTTGCCGGATAATACCATCAACTTTAAATTCAAAGGTTCTGCCGGGCAAAGTTTTGGTGCTTTTGCCGCAAAAGGGATCTCATTTGAATTAGAAGGTGAAGCCAATGATTATGTAGGTAAAGGTTTATCGGGCGCTCAGCTGGCTATTTATCCTGCTGCTAACTCAACCTTTACACCAGAAAATAACATCATCATCGGTAACGTAGCCATGTATGGCGCTACTTCGGGCGAGCTGTTTGCCCGTGGTATGGCAGGCGAACGTTTCGCGGTACGTAACTCCGGTGCAACTGCGGTTGTTGAAGGTGTGGGCGATCACGGTTGTGAGTACATGACCGGTGGCCGTGCGCTGATTCTGGGTAAAACTGGCCGCAACTTTGCCGCAGGTATGAGCGGTGGTTTAGCCTGGATTTATGACGAGGACCACACGTTTGCCGAGAACTGTAACCCGGAAATGGTTGACTTGGATCCACTTTCAACAAAGGATGAAGAGCATATCTTAACCTTACTTAAAAAGCATGCGAACCTAACCCAGAGTGAGGTTGCTAAGAAGCTATTAAGCACATGGGATGCAGCAAAGCTGAACTTTGTTAAAGTGTTCCCGAAAGAGTATAAAAGAGTTTTACAAGAAAAAGAATATCAAGCTGTCAGCAAATAATTATGGGAAAGCCTACCGGATTTCAGGAGTTTAACAGAGAACTTCCTGGTAAAACAGCACCCGACGCAAGGGTGAAAAACTATAACGAGTTTGTTGGTCTGTACACTGCTGATAAACTGAACGAACAATCGGCACGGTGCATGAATTGTGGCATACCTTTTTGCCACTCTGGTTGCCCGCTCGGTAATATTATCCCCGAGTTTAACGATGCCGTTTACCGTAAAAACTGGGTTGAAGCCTATGAAATATTATCTTCAACCAATAACTTCCCTGAGTTTACAGGCCGTATTTGTCCTGCACCCTGCGAATCTGCATGTGTGTTAGGCATCAACAAGCCGCCTGTAGCCATTGAGGAAATTGAGAAACACATTATCGAGATCGCTTACGAAAAGAACCTTGTTAAACCTGTTGCACCGTTAATTAAAACGGGCAAAAGGGTAGCGGTTGTAGGTTCGGGCCCTGCGGGTTTGGCTGCTGCTGCGCAATTGAGCAAGGCTGGACATATCGTAACTGTTTACGAGCGCGATGACAAACCGGGAGGTTTATTACGCTACGGTATCCCTGACTTTAAGTTAGAGAAATGGGTGATCGACCGTCGTATCCAGGTTTTAGAAGCCGATGGTGTTGAGTTTATCTGTAATACCGAGATCGGTAAACACATTGCCGCCGAAGAACTGGTACGCGCTTACGATGCCGTTGTAATGGCTGGTGGTTCAACTATCCCACGCGATTTGCCAATTCCTGGCCGCCAGTTTAAGGGTGTACATTTTGCGATGGACTTCCTGAAACAGCAAAACAAACGTGTGGGTAATAGTCCGGTTACAACAGAAGATATCTGGGCTACAGATAAAGACGTCGTGGTAATAGGTGGTGGCGATACAGGATCTGACTGTGTGGGTACATCAAACCGTCACGGTGCAAAATCTATCCTGCAATTTGAGTTTATGCCACAGCCGCCAACTTCACGTACTGCTGCTATGCCCTGGCCAAGTTACCCAATGGTGTTAAAAACAACCAGTTCGCATGAGGAAGGTTGCCAGCGCCATTTCGGTATCAATACCAAAGAATTTTTAGGTGACGAAGAAGGTAACCTGCGCGCCCTTAAAGTAACCGACGTAAGTTGGGAGACAGACTTTTTAGGTCGCCCAACAAAGTTTGCCGAGATTGAAGGTTCTGAACGCGAAATACCTTGTCAACGCGTGTTCTTAGCCATGGGCTTCCTGAATCCGCAATACAACGGTATGCTGGAAGCTCTGGGCGTTGAGCTCGACGAACGTAAGAACGTTAAAGCCAAAGAAGGTGTTTACCGTACCAACATTAGCAAAGTATTTGCCTGCGGCGATATGCGCCGCGGACAATCACTGGTAGTTTGGGCCATCTCAGAAGGTCGCGAAGCTGCACGCAAAGTCGATGAGTTTTTAACCGGGCACACCCTGTTAGAAAGCAAAGACGCTGTGAATTTTTACGAACAAGCTTTTTAGAACATCACTCTAAATAGATCAGGAACCTGCGGTAGGCCGTCCCGGCTATCGCAGGTTTATTTTTATCCAGTCCTGGAGTTTCCCTTTCAATTCCTCATACGATTCTTTTACAGTTATATAGGATTCCTTATCGCCGATTAAGTAGATTCTTACCTCCTCCTGCGGGTCTTTATAAATTACAACTGAGGTTATATTATCCACATTGATTAATGTGTTGCGGTCGTTTTTGTCTAATAGTTCTATGAAATTTGCCATGTGGTTATAACAGGGCGGCCAGAGAAAGGTTGGGTGTTAATTTGACAATTTGTTAATTCGGCAATTTGTCAATGTTTAATTGCTTTCGGCTATAACTATATACGTCATTGCGAGTAACGAAGCAATCCCCGACCGACAGAGACACTCTGTATAGTTAGTGATTGCTTCGTTCCTCGCAATGACGATAAGACTTTAATATGAGAATTAAGGCAAGAAACCCACATAATAAGGCGCCTAACAATAACGATTATCCGAGGAATTGCTTATTCTATCTTCCTCAAAATCCTGCTAAACCTAACCTTATTAAACACATTTTCAGTACTATCAATACTCATCCAGGTAATCATAGCTTTACCTACAATGTTTTCTTCAGGCACATAACCCCACACGCGTGAGTCTTCTGAGTTATGGCGGTTATCGCCCATCATCCAGTAGTAGTTTTGTTTAAAAGTATAGCTATCAGTTTTTGCACCATTGATGTAATAAGCATTGCCAACGCGGTTTAGCTTATTGCCTTCGTAGTTCTGAATAGCGCGGCTGTATAGCGCCACGGTAGAATCATTCAGCTTTATTTTCCAGCCTTTTTTAGGCAGGGTTAAGGGGCCGAAATTATCGTTGTTCCATTTAAATAAAGCGTTATGGGGAAAAATCTGCGGATCGAACCGACCGGCGGGATCTACATAAGGCTTAATATTTTTAATAACCGAATAACTTTTAAATTCTTTGTAGCCATCAACCGGGATAATCATAATGAAATCGTTATTGGTTAACTGCTGATAGATTTCTATATGCAGATCATGCATTACCTGCGGATTAATCTGTTGACCGTCTGTTGTAACCACATAGGATGTTTGAGCTTTAGGTGCGTTTGGAGCTGCTTTTCCATTTACGTAAACCTGCGTATTTACAATGCTAATCACATCACCCGGTTCGGCCTGGCAACGTTTTATGTAGCTGGTTTTCATATCTACCGGTTTATTAACCGAATCTGATGGCAGGTTAAACACAATTACATCACCCTTTTTAGGGGTTGATAATCCCGGCAAACGATAGTAAGGTAGTTGCAATCCATCAAAGTAAGTTTTTACTCCGGCAATAGTCGGCTCTAAAAATGGTACAGATATCGGCGTTATCGGCATTCGTGGGCCGTAGTTAAACTTGCTAACAAATAAATAATCGCCTGTTAAAAGTGTGCCTTCCATAGAGCCCGAAGGGATGGCATAGGCCGAGAACATTAACCCACGGATAATGGTCGAAGCCACAACGGCAAATAAAATAGCATCGGCCCATTCGCGGGTTTTGCTTTTTTTAGGTTTGTTATCGTCTTGTTTACGTTTAAAAGGCAAATTCCACTTCATAATACAAAGGGTTTATTTAAAATGAGTTAACAGTAAATGTTACTGTTTGATGTTTGGTAGGATGATTTGTTACATCGAAGTTGAAATAAGAAGCGCCTATAACGATGTAGTTAATTTACAACACAAAATTGCGCTTAAAACCGTTAATTTGAGGCAGCGAATTATTTACCTGCGAGCTAATTTGCGCGTATTTTATATCAACATCACCCTGAATAAAAGATAGATGATAAAAACCTTTACTAAACAAGTATGGACAGTATCGTTGGTAACCGGCATAGCAATCGGTTTAAGCGCGTTTACTAATCATCCCCCCAAAACACCTGTACGTAAAACCATTGAGCAACGCATTGATAGCCTAATGGCAAAAATGACGCTTGATGATAAAATTGGGCAAACCGCCCAGCGTGGTGCTTCTAGCCGGGTTAAAGGCCCGTTGCCGGAGGCTTTGAAAGATGCAGTTCGTGAGGGCAGAGTCGGCTCTGTAATTAATGTGGTTGATATTGATAAGGTAAACGACTTACAGCGCATCGCTGTTGAAGAAAGCCCGCGCCATATACCACTTATTTTTGCCAGGGATGTTATTCACGGTTTTAAAACCATTTTCCCGATACCATTAGGGCAGGCAGCTACCTGGGATGCCGATATTGTTGAACAGGGATCACGGATAGCCGCGCAAGAGGCCTCGTCTGTAGGTGTACGGTGGACGTTTGCGCCCATGCTGGATATTGCCCGCGATGCCCGCTGGGGTAGGATAGCCGAATCGCCGGGAGAAGATCCTTATTTGGCTTCTATATTGGCCAAGGCATATGTTAAAGGATTTCAGGGCGATGATTTAACTAAGCCTAATACCATGGCTGCTTGCGCCAAGCACTTTGTAGGTTATGGCGCAGCCGAAGGGGGGCGTGATTATAATTCCGCTACTATTGGCGAGCAAATGTTGTATGATATTTACCTGAAACCATTTAAAGCCGCTAAAGATGCCGGTATCGGCACTTTTATGGCATCATTTAATGATCTAAACGGCGTGCCGGCAACAGGGAACCAATTTTTACTAAAAGGTATTTTACGCAACGAGTGGAAGTACGACGGTATGCTGGTGAGCGATTGGAACGGTGTGGTAGAGATGACTACCCACGGTTTTGCCCGCGATAGTAGTGACGCCGCCGCCAAGGCCGCCAATGCCGGTGTAGATATGGAAATGGCCAGTAATACATACGAAAAAAATATGAAGGCGCTGATAGTCGGCGGTAAGGTATCTATAACGCAACTCAATATGCTGGTGCGCGATGTATTACGCTTAAAATTTCGCCTTGGTTTGTTTGACAATCCTTATACCGAATTGCCCGATGGTAAAGTGATATTAACAGATGCCAGTTTAGCCGCAGCCAAAAAAGCAGTGATTGAAAGTGCAGTGTTGTTGAAAAACGAAAATGTAACACTGCCATTCGGCAAAAATATTAAGAAGATTGCGGTAATTGGTCCGCTGGCAGATGCGCCACACGATCAATTAGGTACCTGGACCTTTGACGGCGACAGCAAGGATACCCAAACGCCATTGGTTGCCATGCAAAAGCTATATGGTAAAGACAATGTATTTTATGCCCCTGGCTTAACCTATAGCCGCGACCGTAGCACAGGTGGTTTTTCTAAAGCCGTAAAAGCGACGCATGATGCCGATGTGATTGTGTTTTTTGGCGGCGAAGAATCTATCTTATCCGGCGAAGCGCATAGTCGCGCTGATATTGGATTACCGGGAGCCCAGGATAGTTTAATCAGTGCCCTGCACCAGGAAGGCAAACCGATAGTATTGGTAATTATGGCAGGCAGGCCGATTACCATCGGCAACGTTTTAGATAAGGTTGATGCCGTAATAATGGCCTGGCACCCAGGTACTATGGGCGGCCCTGCTATTGCAGATATGCTGGCGGGTATTTATGCTCCCGAAGGCCGTTTGCCGGTAACCTGGCCTAAAACCGGCGCGCAAGAGCCTTTATATTACAACCATACCAATACCGGTCGCCCGGCTAATAAACAAAACTACGTGGCTTTAGACAGCATTCCTGTAGGGGCCTGGCAAAGTTCGCTGGGTAATACTTCGCATTATTTAGATGCAGGCTATTTGCCGCAGTATCCATTTGGGTACGGGTTGAGTTATACCATGTTTGATTATTATCATTTGGTACAAGATAAAACGGTAATCAACCAGGGCGAAAGTATCCAGATCTCGGCAGAGGTGGCCAATGTGGGTGAACATGCAGGTACCGATATAGTACAGTTGTATGTACAGCAAATGGTTGGCGATGTGGTGCGCCCGGTGAAAGAACTGCGAGGATTCAAGAAGATCAGCCTAAACCCCGGCCAGAAACAAACTGTGACATTCAAACTCAATACTGCTGATCTGGCTTATCATAACCAGGCTATGAAACTGGTAACTGATCCCGGAAAGTATAAAATATGGATTGGCAAAAATGCAGCCGAGGGTTTGCAGAGTAGTTTCGAGATTAAGGAACCGCCAATTGTGAAACCGCCTGTAAAGCGAACAAAAAGATAAGCACGAAAGCCGTAAATTAAAAGTTTACGGCTTTCGTGCTTACTGTCCATTGGCTAGTGATTAGGGGTGTTCCAAAGTGTTCCACCTGTTCCTAAGTGTTCCGCTTCAAAAAAACGGAACACGTTATAAAAAAGCAGCGAGACGTTTTACTTCTTGTCCTACATCAAGTGCAAGCCTTTAAATCTGGGGTACATTTGTATCATCAAAACAGAACATCACCACAAATTAAAGGAAACACGATAATGGAAAATTCAATAAACGGCATACACCACATTACTGCAATAGCAGGTAATGCCAAACGTAACTTCGATTTTTATACTAAAACACTGGGTTTGCACATGGTTAAAAAAACTGTGAATTTCGACGACCCGGAAACATATCACTTTTACTATGGCGATAAAGTTGGTACCCCTGGTACTATCTTGACTTTCTTCCCATGGGAAAACATCCAAACTGGCAGAAGAGGTGCCCGTCAGGTTACCGAGATTGGTTACTCTGTCCCCGAAAACAGCTTCGACTTTTGGTTAAAACGTTTCGAAGAACGCAATGTAACTTATAATAAAGTGTCTGAGAAATTTGGCGAGCCTTATTTAACTTTCTTAGACCCGGATGGTTTGAAATTCGAACTCATCGCTTCTAAAACACCAGATCTGCGCTTGCCTTGGGAAACAGATGAAGTAAAAGCGGAAAACGCAACCAAAGGCTTCCACAGCATTACCATCACCACTAACAAAATGCAGCCTACTGCGGATATTTTGACCGGCGTATTTGGTTATAAATTGTTGGAGCAAAATGTAAACCGTTTCCGGTTTGTTACAGATGCGGTTGATAATGCAGCAATTGTTGATTTAGTTGAGGTAGCCGGAGAAGTTGCAGGCCATGTAGCCGGAGGTTCTGTTCACCACGTTGCTTTTAGGGTTAAAAACGAGGAAGTGTTAATGCAATACCGCGAAAAACTGGTTGCCCTGGGTATGAACATTACGGAGAAAATTGACCGTAACTATTTCTATTCATTATACTTCCGCGAACCAGGAGGCGTATTGTTTGAAATTGCTACAGATAATCCAGGCTTTGCAGTAGATGAATCGGTTGAAGAACTGGGCTTAAACTTAAAATTGCCTGCACAATACGAAAAACATAGAAATGCTTTAGTAAAAGTATTACCAAAATTAGATTAATAAAACTATGTACACCCACGAATATAAAGTGATAACTGCCGGGGCAAAACCGCAAGAGGCCAAAGGAGCATTAGTACTGCTCCACGGTCGCGGTAGCACCGCGCATAATATGATAGGCTTAGCCCACGAGTTTAAAACTAAAGACTTCGCCATTTACGCGCCACAAGCTACCAACCATAGCTGGTATCCTTACAGTTTTTTAGCTCCGGTTCAGGATAACGAGCCGTCACTAAGTTCGGCCTTAGACGTAATAACCCAATTGGTTAAACAGATAGAAGCCGATGGCATCCCGACAGATCAAATTTACTTTGCAGGATTTTCGCAAGGCGCTTGTTTAACTTTAGAATACGTTACCCGTAACGCCAAACAATATGGCGGCGTAGTTGCCTTTACAGGAGGGTTAATAGGTGAGGAGTTGAACCTGGCTAATTATACAGGTAGTTTTAACAGAACTCCGGTACTAATTGCCACCGGCGATCCAGACCCACATGTACCTGTAAGCCGTGTTAGTGAAAGTGTTAAAGTGATCACTGATTTAGGTGCTGATGTTACCTTGAAGGTTTACCAAGGCCGCCCGCATACAATTACACAGGAAGAGATTGATTTGGCTAATCAAATGATCTTTAAAAATTAATATCAACTGAATGCCCCTTATTACAAGGGGCATTCAGTTGATGCTTTACAAAAATTAATACCTTTAGTTATGTACGAAGACATCCAACTTATCAACAACGAGCCTATCCATAATTTCGAATTGTTTGTGGAAGGCCATCGTGCGTTTATAGATTATAAAACTAAGGGCGATAAAGTATATCTGATCCATACCGATGTTCCCGTTGAGCTGGAAGGCAAAGGTATAGCGGCAACCATCGTAACCAAAACATTTGAGTACATGGAAGCCCGCCATTTAAAACTGGTTCCGCTTTGTCCGTATGTGCAAGCCTATCTGAAACGCCATCCCGAATGGAACAGGTTATTGGTTGATCAATCGGCACAATAAGCCGTTTTCGTAAGGTTTCTGTATATTGGCCCGATATTCAGAAACGCTATGTCTACCGATCTCATCCTGCATAATATTGGCAAATACATCAACCTAACAGCCGAAGAAAAAGAATACTTTGTTTCCCTGCTGCAAGAGAAAACACTTAAACGTAAAGAGTTTTTGTTAGAGGATGGCCATATCTGCAAATATTCGGCCTTTACTGTTTCGGGTGTTCTAAGGGGATATACGATAGACGATAACGGCTTTGAGCACGTACTCAGTTTTGCCCCAGAAGGTTGGTGGATGGCCGACATGTATAGCCTCATCAGTCAGAAACCTGGAACCCTCAATATCGAAGCCATCGAAAAAACAGAACTCCTGTTATTATCCAAAGCCAATCAGGAAGTGTTGTTTGGTAAGGTCCCCAAGTTCGAACGTTTCTTCCGCATTATTACCGAAAATTCATTGGTTTCGTACCAGCAAAGGTTGATGGATAATCTAAGTTTAACTGCCGAAGACCGCTATAACAACTTCTGTAAGCGGTACCCTACATTGATCAACACACTTCCTAAAAAAGATATAGCAACTTATATTGGCGTAACGCCTGAGTTTTTGAGCAGGATGCAGAGTAGGTTGTTGAAGAGGAAGTAGCCCTTAGTCCATTGTCGATGGTCCATTGTCGATGGTCCATCGTCTTTTATCTCAAGTCCTTGGTCGTTCTTGATCCAGGTCAAGTTCCAATCACAAATTGCACCTTACCTTTGAGGTATCAATTTAAAACAATGGAAAATTTCATCATACATAAAGCGGCAACCCGCGGATTGGCTAATCACGGCTGGTTAAACAGTGCTCACAGTTTTAGTTTCGGTAGTTATTACAATCCGGATCGTATGAACTTTGGCGTATTAAGGGTATTAAACGACGATACTGTTGATGGTGGCCGTGGTTTCGGCGATCATCCTCACGATAACATGGAGATCATATCTATCCCGCTCGAAGGTGATTTGGTTCACAAAGACAGCATGGGTAACGAAGCCATTATTCGCAAAGGCGAAATACAGGCCATGAGCGCCGGAACTGGCATATACCACAGCGAGTTTAATAAAGATGGCAGTGCACCGGTTAAGTTTTTGCAGATCTGGTTGTATCCTAACAAACGCAACGTAACCCCACGCTACGATCAGGTTAAGATTGATACTGCTGAGAGAAATGTTTTTCACCAGGTCTTATCACCCAATGCCAATGATGCCGGTGTTTGGATCCATCAAAATGCCTGGTTTAATATGGGTAAGTTTGATCAGGGTGCCGAAACTACTTATCAATTAAACGATAAAAAAAATGGGGTTTATGCTTTCATATTGAGTGGTAATGTAACCATTAACGGACAAGCTTTAGAGCCGCGTGATGGTATGGGTATTGTTGCCGATAGCCTGACTGTTAAAGCAGATACCGATGCAGAAATACTGCTGATGGAAGTACCTATGGAACTTTAATAGTAAAAAATATACCAATGAAAAAGATTGAAATATTAACCATTTGCGCGCACGACGGCATTTTGCAAACCATAAAACGTTTAATTAATAATAACGAATTATGGAATAGCACCGGAGCGATTGATATACAAGAGGCTATAGAACTTGCTGAGAATAAAGATTTTGATCTGATCCTGATCGGTAGCGGTTTGACCGCTGCCGATGAGCACGAGCTGGAATCTGTGCTTGCTACCCGAAAAAATATCCCTGTGGTTAAACATTATGGCGGTGGCAGTGGTTTACTTTTCGGCGAGATTCATCAGGCATTATCCGGCAGGTAAATTACCTTTGGGATGTTATTTAATATCTTGCTGACGATTAGTTAACACAATTGTTATCATATTTAGAGATATTAAATAATAACCGCTACAGGTAATACTCAATGAAAGTACTTTACGCCATACAGGGAACCGGTAACGGGCATTTAAGCAGGTCAATGGACATTGTGCCGCTGCTTAAAAATATGGCCGAGGTTGATATTTTGGTAAGCGGTATTCAGGGCGATCTTTCATTGCCTTTCCCGGTTAAATATAAATGCCATGGAATGGGCTTTGTATTTGGCAAAAATGGGGGAGTAGACCTTTGGAAAACCTTCTATAAATCAAACTTTCGTAAGTTTTTAAAGGAGGTTAATAACCTGCCTGTTGAGGATTACGATTTGGTAATCACCGACTTTGAGCCGGTTACTGCATGGGCTTGTTACCTGCGCGATAAACCTTGTGTAGGGTTGAGTCACCAGGCGGCGGTACTAGCCAGCCAGGCACCCAAAACAGAATCTTCTGATATGGTTGGCCGTTTGATTTTAAAGCAATATGCCCCGGTAACAGAGCAATATGGCTTCCATTTTAAATCATTTAACGATAATATCTATACACCTGTTATTCGCCAGCAAGTACGTAATATCGAGGTTACTAATAAAGGGCACTACACGGTATACCTGCCTGCTTACGACGATGCAAGGCTTATTAAACAGCTCTCTAACTTTAAAGATGTAAAGTGGGAAGTGTTCTCTAAGCACAACAAAAAAGTGTTAAAGCATCGTAACATTACCATCCAGCCTATTAATAACGAGAAGTTTATTAATAGCATGGCTTCATCTGCAGGTGTACTCTGCGGAGCCGGTTTTGAAACACCTGCCGAAGCCTTGTTTATGAAAAAGAAGCTATTGGTTATACCTATGAAAAACCAGTACGAGCAACAACTGAATGCTGCTGCTTTAAAATCGATGGGTGTGCCTGTAATTAAGAGTTTAAAAGATAAGCACGAGGAAACTATCATCAACTGGTTAAACAGTGATCATATAGTTGAAGTAAATTACCCCAACGAAACACAGGAAGTACTGGATCGCATCTTTAAACAGCATGTTATGGAATTGATACCACAGCTGTAATTTTTATTTAAGATTTAATATTGACCTTACATTAACCCAACAAGCTAGCTGCATCTTTGCGTCAAGTTTTTTTACATGCAAGGGTAAATAGTTTAGTTAATATAAATAAGGAGTGGGCGAGCCACTCCTTATTTATTTAAAGAGGTTTTTCTACAAAGATCGTCATTGCGAGGAGGTACGACGAAGCAATCTCAGACCGATTAGTACTGCCTTACATAACGCAGAAATCCGTTTTTCATTAGGAAGGTCAGTAAAGTACATGAATCGTCAGTGGATGTACTTCTTTCTTTCCGCAAGAAAGAAGTACCAAGAAAGAACTCGTGGCTGCTCAATTTTCTATTAAAGGGTGTGGTAGGGGAAGTGTTGTGCTATCCGAAAATTAAGATGCCACAAATGTTAGGTTATGTTTGGTTCTTCGGAGTAATCTTGCCAAGATTATAATACTTGTCATTGCGCACGTAGCGTGATCATCTCAACTTATTTCTCTTACCGCGCTAAATTGGGATTAATTTGATATTTGCAATAAATCCTTAATTATATTCTGAAATCCATTAGTGAGAATGAAATCGATTACCAACTTTAAAAACAAAAGTCATAACAGGGTACAAACGCGCACCTTTTGTCATGAAATTATAATATGATATGCCAAAGCGGCATTTTTCTATAAAACATTTGGAAGTTAATCCCAAACATTGATACTTTTGCTAACACTGTTAGGAAATAACAAACAATGGGAATCGTAGAACGCAGACAGCGTCATAAAGATGAAGTAAAAAAGGATATTATTTGCGCTGCATGGCAAATGGTAAAAACTGATGGGTGGCAGTCGCTGTCTATCCGTAAAATTGCCGATGCCATAGAGTATAGTGTCCCTGTTATCTACGATCACTTTGAAAATAAGGAAGCCATCTTAATTGAATTTGGCCGTACAGGATTTCAGTTATTAACAGAAAAAATATTAGAAGCAAAAGGTCAGTATACAGATCCTGCCGATCAGATCAAAGCAATTGCCGATGCCTATTGGAATTTTGCACTTGATAATACAGAACACTACCAGTTAATGTTTGGTATCGGGATGGCCTGTTGTGAATCACCGCTTTGCTTACCCGAGCAAGTGAGGTTTGCAGAAGCAGTAACAGAGTCTATTCAAAGTATGATAGACGAAAGTGGAAAAGATATGAGCGCTTGCTTAAAGTATCACACCTTTTGGTCGGTAATGCATGGATTAATCTCTATAAAAATAAATGGTAACTCAGTCGTAGATATAGAACTTAACAAAATGGTTTTGGATGATGCCATAACAGGCTTTATCAAAAATATGAAGTAGCGTCTCTTTTTTTGCGATCATACCTAACGCCGTTAGGAAATTTAACATTGTTAAAATAATAAAAATCCACGCCCTAATTATCCTGCTATTGAATTTTTAGCAGTATAGTAGACTTTTTTTACAATAATTAAAATTGCAACACACAACTCATGAATACATCTCTTAATTTAAACTTTAACAGCACTAAAAAGTTTAACGCTGTTAAGATCGTAGCAATCGGTCTGTTTGCTGTGGCTTTGGCAAGCTGCGGGCAGAAACAACAGGCCCCGGTTGCCCCACCAGCACCAACTTTACCTGTAATGCAGGTTCAGGCTGGCGATCAAACTACTTATCAAGAATATCCAGCTTCAATAGAAGGTACAGTAAACGTTGAAGTTCGGCCGCAGGTAAGCGGTACGCTAGATAAAGTATTTGTTGACGAAGGCGCTTTTGTAAGTGCTGGTCAGCCAATATTTAAAATTAATGAATTGCCTTACCGCTCTGCGTTAAACAATGCTGTGGCCGCTTTACACGCTGCAGAAGCAGCACAAGCTAATGCACAAATTGAAGTTGATAAACTGACACCACTTGTAGAAAACAAGGTAGTATCAGATTACCAGTTAAAAACTGCAAAAGCAAGTTTCCGCGTAGCGACTGCCAATATCGAATCGGCAAAAGCTAACGTAGCTACAGCTCAAATTAATTTAGGTTACACGCTGATTAAAGCACCTGTAAGCGGTTACATAGGCCGTTTAGAAAAGAAACAAGGAAGCTTAGTTGGTCCGCAGGATGTTGCTGCACTTACAAACTTATCTGATGTACACGATGTACACGTTTACTTTGCATTAGGCGAAAAGGACTTCGTATCCTTTAAAGAACAATACCCTGGCGAAACCTTAAAAGATAAACTGAAACAACTGCCTTCAGTATCATTACTACTGGCAGATGGTACCGAGTATGCTAAACAAGGCAAAATCGACATTATCGATGGCCAGTTTGATAAAACTACTGGCGCTATTACTGTAAGAGCTACTTTCTCAAATCCTCAAGGCCTGTTGCGTTCTGGTAACACGGGTAAAATACGTCTAAGCCTTGATCATAAAGATGCTTTGATCGTGCCAGAATCAGCTACCGTTGATATGCAGGATAAAGTATTTGTATTTACCGTAGGCGACAGCAGCAAGGTGAAAAAACAAGCTATTACCATTATTGGTAAAAACGGCGACAATTACCTGGTTAAAGACGGCGTAAAAGTAGGCGACCAGATTGTGTTAAGCGGTATCGACAAATTGCAGGAAGGTATGGTGATACACCCTGAAAAACAACCTGCCACAGATAAGGCAGCTGTTGTAGCAAAAAACTAATACACACAACTAAACTTTAAAGTTATGTTTCAGAAATTTATAGAAAGGCCGGTACTTTCAACCGTTATCTCCATCTTATTGGTGATAGTAGGTGTACTAGGCTTAACCAAACTGCCCCTGGAAAGGTTCCCTAATATTGCCCCTCCGGCGGTATTGGTATCTGCTGTTTACCCGGGCGCTAACGCCGAGACTATTTTACGTTCGGTAACACCTTCACTGGAAGAAGCCATCAACGGTGTAGAGAACATGACTTACATGACCTCTACCGCCAGTAACGATGGTACACTGGGTATCACTGTTTACTTTAAACAAGGTACAGACCCCGATCAGGCTGCTGTAAACGTGCAAAACCGTGTTTCGCAAGCAACCAGCCAGTTACCTGCCGAGGTTGTGCAATACGGTATCACCACCACCAAACAGCAAAACAGCTTTATTGGTGCGATGGGTATCTACTCAGAAGATCCTAAAAAATACGATCAAACTTTTGTGGCTAACTATGCTCAGATCAATATCATCCCCGAAATTAAACGTATCCCGGGTGTAGGTTCTGCAGCTATATTTGGTGGTGTTAAAGATTATTCGATGCGTGTTTGGCTTAACCCAAGCCAAATGGCAGCTTATAAAATTACCCCTGCCGAAGTAAGTGCCGCTATACAAGACAAAAATATAGAAGCTGCCCCAGGTAGATTTGGTGAGCGCAGCAACGAAGCATTTGAATATGTAATTAAATATAAAGGTAAACTTACCACACCAGAAGAATATCAGAATATTGCCCTACGTGCAAATGCAGATGGATCGGTATTACATTTAAAAGATGTGGCACGTGTTGAATTGGGTGCTTATTCTTATAACAGTGTGAGTAACCTAAATGGTCACGATGGTATCATCATCGGTATTATCCAGCTATCTGGCTCAAACGCCAACGAAATTCAGATAGCTATTGATAAGCTGATGGAAAAAGCGTCGAAAGATTTTCCGGTCGGTATCAAATACAATCAGTTCTATCGTACCAAAACAGATTTAGATGAGTCGATCAACCAGGTTGAGCATACATTGGTTGAGGCGTTTATATTGGTATTTATCGTAGTATTTGTATTCCTGCAAGATTTCAGATCAACATTGATCCCGGCTATTGCGGTTCCGGTTGCAATTATCGGTACGTTCTTCTTCATGAGCCTGTTTGGTTTCTCTGTAAACTTGTTAACCTTGTTTGCACTAGTACTCGCCATCGGTATCGTGGTGGATGATGCCATTGTGGTGGTGGAGGCGGTGCACGCCAAAATGGAGCATAACCCAAGCCTTACTCCTAAAAAGGCAACTACGGAGGCCATGAGTGAAATTACCGGAGCCATTATATCTATTACGCTGGTTATGGCGGCTGTATTTTTACCGGTTAGTTTCATGACAGGTTCCACAGGTATATTCTATCGACAGTTTGCCTTAACAATGGCGATAGCCATTATTATCTCGGCTGTTAACGCTTTAACTTTAAGCCCGGCATTAGCTGCTTTATTCTTAAAAAACAAACACAGTGTTGATGGCCACGGTCATGAAGCGCCTAAAAAAGGTTTTACTGAGAAGTTCTATGCAGGTTTTAATGGTGGTTTTAACTATATAACCGACAAGTACACTGGCGGCCTAAAAGTATTAATTCGTCACAAATGGATTAGTATGGGCGGGCTTGCATTAATAGTGTTGGCTACTGTTTATATGGTAAACAAAACTAAAACGGGCTTTATTCCAACAGAGGATCAAGGTTTCGTAGCTATCGCGGTTTCAACCCCATCAGGAACTTCATTAAGTGGTACCAACAAAACATTTAAACTGGCCGAAGAGCAACTGAAAACCTTACCATCAGCCCGATTTGTTACTGCTTTATCTGGTTTCAACTTCTTAACACAATCAAGCAGTCCATCTGCGGGTGTTATCTTCCTGTTGTTAAAACCTACTGAAGAAAGAGGCGCGGTTAAAAATATCGATGATATACAAAATATAGTAAGGGGTAAACTAGGTAGCATACCTGGCGGTACTTTCTTCGTATTCAGTTTCCCAACTGTACCGGGCTTTAGTAACGTAGAAGCGTTAGACGTGATGCTGCAGGATAAAACCAACGGCAGGTTGGATAAATTTAGCGGCATTGCCAATAACTTTATCGGTAAGCTAATGCAAAAGCCGGCTATCGCTTATGCCTTTACTTCGTACAAAGCAGATTATCCTCAATTACAATTAGAAGTTGATGATGAAAAAGCTAATCAGTTGGGTGTAAATGTTAAAGATATCCTATCAACCATGCAGGCTTACTTTGGTACTGCGCAGGCATCAGACTTTAACCGCTTTGGTAAATACTACCGTGTGGTTGTACAGGCTGATATCGCCGACAGAACTGATCCTGCTGCTATTGATCGTGTTTTTGTTAAAAACAACAAAGGCGAAAGCGTGCCTATCAATACGCTGGTTAAATTAACCCGTGTGTACGGTTCAGAAACAGCTTCTCGTTATAACCTGTTTAACTCGATCGAGGTAAACGCTATACCAAAACCAGGTTACAGCTCCGGTGATGCCATCAAAGCGATACAAGAAACAGCTGCAGAGCAATTGCCATCTGGTTTTGCTTATGAGTTCTCTGGTCAAACACGTGAGGAGATCTCTTCAGGTGGGCAATCTGCCGTGGTATTTATGCTTTGTTTGGTGTTTGTTTACTTCTTGTTATCAGCACAGTACGAAAGCTACATCCTGCCACTGGCGGTAATACTTTCTATTCCTACAGGTATATTCGGTGTGTTTGTGGTATTAGGTTTAACCGGTATCGAAAACAACATCTATGTGCAAGTAGCCTTGATCATGCTTATCGGTCTATTGGCTAAGAACGCGATCTTGATTGTAGAGTTTGCCGTGCAGAAACGTAAGGCAGGGCATACGCTGGTTGCTTCGGCTATTGAGGCTGCAAGATTACGTATACGCCCAATCGTGATGACGTCGCTTGCATTCGTATTCGGTTTATTCCCGATGAGTATTGCAACTGGTCCGTCTGCACAGGGTAACCACTCAATCAGTATTGGTGCAGCAGGTGGTATGGTTTCTGGAGTATTGCTCGGTTTGTTCATTATACCGGTATTGTTTGTGATATTCCAGGGATTACAGGAAAGAATATCTGGAGTACCGGTAGCCGTATTATTGGAAGAGCCTGAAAAAGATCAGCATGGTAATCCTGTACTTAAATTAGAGGACGGATACACAGCTTAATTTTAAATATCAATAGAGATGAAAACATATATAAACAGGTTTGCCATAGTGCTTGCAATTGCTGCATTGAGCGCCTGTAAAGTATCAAAAGATATACCTAAACCGGTGGCCGATGTGCCAACGAACTTTAGGGACGATAACGTTAAAGATACCAGTAGCATTGCCGATATTCAATGGAGGAGTTTCTTTACCGATGTTACGCTGCAAAAATTGATTGACAGCGCAATGGTGAAAAACTTCGACATGCAGATCGCTTTAAAAAATATTGAAGCTGCACAGCTACAGTTTAAACAAGTGAAATGGGAGTACGTGCCTTCGGTTGATTTGAATGTTACTGCAAACTCAAACCGTCCGTCTGATAACAGCGTAACCGGCTTAAGTTTAGCGCAATACAACATTGGTGCAAAACACATTGAAGATTACAATGCTAATCTAAGTGTTTCGTGGGAAGCTGATATCTGGGGTAAGATACGCAGTCAGCAAAAAAGCGCGCTTGCTGCTTACCTGCAAACTGCAGAAGCTCGTAAAGTAATCCAAACCGACTTAGTTGCTGGTGTATCACAAGGTTATTATAACCTGTTGATGTTGGATGAGCAATTGAAAATTGCAAAAAGCAACTTGCGTTTAACCGATAGTACTTTACGTATTGTTAGGTTACAATTCGACGCAGGCCAGGTAACATCTTTAGCCGTGGATCAAACCTTGGCGCAAAAACAAGCTGCAGAGCAATTGATCCCTCAGTTTGAACAGAATGTATCGATTCAGGAAAATGCTTTAAGCGTTTTAACCGGTCATTTGCCAAATGCTATAACAAGGGATATTACATTAGAGCAAATCAACGTACCAGATGCATTATCTGCAGGTGTGCCTTCAGAAGCAGTAAGCCGCAGACCAGATGTAAAACAGCGCGAGTTGGCTTTGGTTATTGCCAACGCTAACGTGGGTATCAATAAAGCAGAAATGTATCCTGCTTTAAGAATAACTGCACAAGGGGGTATCAACTCTTTCAAAGCTACCAATTGGTTTAACATTCCTGCTTCCCTATTCGGTATAGTTTCCGGTAGCGTATTGCAGCCGTTGTTTGATCACAAGGAGCTGAGAACCAAATATGATATTGCAAAAGTACAACGCGAGAGAACTGTATTAGAGTTCAGACAATCGGTTTTAACCGCTGTTGGCGAAGTTTCTGATGCTTTAGTTAAAGTTAACAAGTTGAAAGAGCAACAAGTTATTGCAGCCAATCGTGTAAATACATTAAAACACGCAACTGCCAACTCTAATATGTTGTTTAAAAACGGTTTGGCTACTTACCTTGAGGTAATAACCGCGCAAAGCAACGTGTTGCAAAGTGAACTAGAACTAGCTTCTATCAAAAACGAACAGTTGAGCGCAGTATCAGAGCTTTACAGAGCCCTGGGCGGCGGTTGGAAACAATAATATAACAACCCTACAAATATCTTAAAAAGCGTCTCGGTTTTACATCGGGACGCTTTTTGCGTTCTAGAAGAATTGTGAACGTTAAATATTCACCATAAAATAGGGTTTTATCAATACATATAACCTTTAACTTAGCCCCAACAATTACACCCATGGATCAGGCTATTATCACCGACTATAAACAGCGCGCGCTTGCCGCCCAAACAGAATTTAAGAAATACGAAAAATTGGCTAACCAATATTCGCTTTTACGTTTGGTTGTTTTTGGGTTGATTGTATTGGGGGTCTATTTTGCGGTTATTTATAACAACATATTTATTGTATTGGGATCTTTTATAGCGCTGGGTTTTGTGTTTGCCTGGTTGGTATCAAAACAAAGCGGCTTTGAGAAACAGAAGCAATACTACAAGGACTTAAGCTTAGTTACCGAAAACGAGCTCTCCGTTATTACAACGCGTGCAAACCTCTACGATGATGGCAGCGCATTTAACGATGATAAACATTTTTATACTGCGGATCTGGATATCTTCGGCAACCTTTCCTTGTTTCAGTTACTCAATCGTGCGGCTACATTTGCGGGGAGCAGTCGTTTAGCAGCGTGGCTAAGTAAACCAACAGTTAAGTACGTGATTCTTGAACGTCAGGAAGCTGTGCAGGAAATCGGCACTAAAAACAGCTGGAAACTCGACATACAAGCCCGGCTTTTATTCGCAATCAAAGAACCTAAAAATCACCTCGAACAATTAACTACCTATCTCCATTTTCCGCTGAATTTAAAAGGGGAGGGGTGGTTAAGTAAGTATGCTAAGATTGCTCCATGGTTGCTTTCCGTGGCAATTGTATTAGGCTGGTCCTACTACCCGGCTAAAATGCTGGCTGTTGCTATTGGGCTTACTAATATGAGTCTTATCTTTTCGCGCGCTGCATACATTCAAAAAACAGATCTCATCGCCGGGAAAATTGGCCATATATTGGGTAATTATGCTGGTGTATTTGAGAAGATAGAGCAGGAGAACTGGCAATCGGATTATAACGGCAAGCTGGCCTCGATTATCAAAAATGATGGTACCTCGGCACGGATTAAAGAGTTATCAATACTCATCAATAGGCTTAATTATCACCTTAATATCTACGTCGGTTTCTTTCTGAACCTGTTTCTACTATGGGACATTCGCCAGATCATCGCCATAGAAAACTGGAAACGCAATAACCGCCAGAATTTGGAGAAAGCTTTTAACGTGATCGCTGAATTTGAGGCTTTGATTAGTACCGCTGGTCTGCATATCAATAACCCTGACTGGGCTTTCCCTGGTATTGTTGATGATGGTGGTTATACCTTAGTTGCCCAGCAAATTGCGCACCCGCTTATTAACGCAGACTACGCCGTTAAGAATAATTATGAGTTGCGTGATACTTATAAGATCGATATTATAACAGGCTCTAACATGGCCGGTAAAAGTACTTTTCTGCGTACCATAGGTATTAATACAGTACTGGCTTTATGCGGAGCGCCCGTTTGTGCCGAAAGTATGGAGGTATCTGTAATTACCATGGTAAGCTACATGCGGATCAAAGATTCCTTAAACGAAAGTACATCAACCTTTAAAGCCGAACTTGATCGTTTGCAAATGCTATTAGCAGCAGTAGAGAGCGATGAGAAGATCTTTTTCCTGATTGATGAAATGCTGCGCGGAACCAATTCTGTCGATAAATACCTGGGATCTAAAGCTGTGATTGAGCAATTGATCAGCAAAAAAGGGGTAGGCATGGTTGCCACGCACGATTTGCAGATTGCTCAATTGGAGCAGAAGTATCCCGACTATATCCGTAATTTCTACTTCGATATACAGGTGCAGGATGGCGAGATGCTATTTGATTATAAGATAAAAAATGGCGAATGTAAAACATTCAATGCGTCGATGCTGCTTAAGCGGATTGGTATTGAGATAGAGGCGTAATTGCTTTTTAAATTCTGATTCTTAGCGATATTGATGCGCATTTGCAAATAGTATCAATAGCTGTTGATAATTTATATACGTTACAAATTAATCAATAGTAGCCATTATGTTACATAAGCCCCTATATTTATCACCATAGTTGCTAGCCGGCTATTTTAGGTAGTTCAGCGTGTTTTGCCCCGTTTTGTGTTGATTGATAAACACTCTCTATTATCTTAAGCATCATTACATTAATCTATTTAATACGATGGATAATTTTATAGCAGCCCGCTCCCAAATGGGCCTTTCATTGGGGTTTCACATTATATTTTCGTGCATCGGGATGGTAATGCCATTCTTTATGGCTGTTGCCCACTTCCTTTGGCTGCGTACCGGTAACGAGACTTATAAGGATGTAACCAAAGCCTGGAGCAAGGGTGTGGCTATTTTCTTTGCCACAGGTGCAGTATCAGGCACCGTATTATCTTTCGAGCTTGGTCTGCTTTGGCCGGAGTTTATGAAACATGCCGGTCCGATTTTCGGGATGCCGTTTTCGTTAGAAGGAACTGCTTTCTTCATTGAAGCAATTGCCCTTGGTTTTTTTCTTTACGGCTGGAACCGTTTTAACCGCTGGTTTCACTGGTTTACCGGTGTGGTGGTAGGTGTAAGCGGTATCGTATCGGGTATACTAGTAGTGGCAGCTAATAGCTGGATGAACAGTCCTTCAGGCTTTGATTATGTAAACGGTAAGTACACCAATATCGATCCTATCAAGGCCATGTTTAATTCGGGCTGGTTCTCGCAATCTTTGCACATGACTATCGCTGCCTTTGCGGCAACAGGTTTCGCGGTGGCGGGTATCCATGCCTTGATGATTATCCGTAAGCAAAATGTGGGCTTCCATACGGTAGCGTTCAGAATCACGGCGATATTTGCTGTAGTGGCTGCCATATTGCAACCGTTAAGCGGAGATATATCGGCTAAATTCGTCGCCAAAAACCAGCCTGCAAAATTAGCGGCTATGGAGGCACACTTTAAAACAGAGCACTATTCGCCGCTAATTATTGGTGGCGTGCCCGATGTGGCTAACCAAAAAGTAAACTACGCGGTTGAACTGCCCGGAATGCTGAGCTTAATGGTAAATGATAAGTTTGATTCGGAAGTTATTGGGTTAGATAAAATCCCGGTTAATGATCAGCCACCAGTTGCTGTAACGCATTATGCATTTCAAATTATGGTGGCTTTGGGTATGGCGATGCTAGGAATCAGTCTATTATATCTTATAGCCCTGTTTAAATGGAAGCAGTGGCTAACAAAAGATTGGTTCCTTAAAATATTTGTACTGGCAACGCCACTTGGTTTCATCGCTGTTGAAGCCGGTTGGACGGTTACCGAAGTTGGCCGCCAACCCTGGATTATCCAGGGCATCATGCGCACAGCTGATGCTGTTACGCCAATGCCGGGTATTATCTATTCGTTTTACCTGTTTACAGCTGTTTATTTTTCGCTTGCCATAGCGGTAACATTCTTATTAAGCCGACAGATTAAAATGGTTCCGAAAATTTATGATCACCAACCTTCAACCTTAAAAGCATCATGATTTACGTAGTTATCGGTTTTTTATGGGTTTCGCTATTGATCTATCTGTTGATGGGTGGTGCAGATTTTGGAGCAGGTATTCTGGAATTATTTACCTCTAAAAATAACAAATCGCATTTGCGTAAAATCTCTTACCAGGCCATCGGCCCAATATGGGAGGCGAATCACATGTGGCTAATTATTGCGGTGGTTATTCTGTTTGTGGGCTTTCCGCAGGTTTATACAACGGTTTCGGTGTATTTGCATATCCCGCTGGTAATTATGTTGATGGGTATTATTGCGCGGGGTACAGCCTTCTCTTTCCGTAATTATGATGCGGTTAAGGACAGTATGCAGCGTGTTTATAACAAGATCTACGTTTACTCAAGTTTTATTACGCCGTTGTTTTTAGGTGTTATAGCGGGTAGTGCAGTGTCGCGTAAGGTAGATGCCGATGCCGGAACATTTCTTTCGGCTTATGTATATGATTGGTTTAACTGGTTCTCGTTTTCGGTCGGCTTTTTCACAGTTACGTTATGCGGATTTTTAGCTGCTATATTTTTGGTAGGCGAGGTTAAAGACAAGGAATCAAAACGCCGGTACAAACGCAAAGCCATGCAGATGAATGTAGCCATGCTGATCTGGGCTGTTGTGATCTTTGGATCATCAATAGCAGATAAAATCCCTTTGCTAAATTGGTTGTTTGGTAACATCATCTCACTGCTAACTATCATTAGCGCTGTAATTGCGTTGGTGTTTTTATGGATCGCAATTTTAAAAGACAAGGTAATCGCTATGCGCTTCCTGGCTGGCTTTATGGTTACCATGTTGTTGATCGCAGTAACCTATAGTCACTACCCTAATATCTTACTGTTAAAAAATGGTACAGAACTGTCGCTACTGCATCATAAAGCGCCCGATAAAACAATTGATTCTCTCGGGATAGCGTTATTAATAGGTAGTTTGTTTATTTTGCCCGCACTGTTTTACCTTATATACAGTTTCGGCAAAAAAGACCAGGCCGAAACGGTTTAGGGGGATGGCAGTAAAATAAATACATCTTTAAGTCCGAAGAGAAAATGTTCCTCAAAAACATTTTCTTTGTACAAGATGTACATTACATAGCGTACCGAATGAATTATCAGAAGCTGACCGATAAAATTGCCAAACATGTGGCCACCTTTTTTGATGAACACCGTCATCCCGAATTGGTGTACCATAATTTTGACCATACCCAATATGTAGTAAAGGCAGCTCTTAAAATAGCAGATTACTATCAGCTTAGTGAGGTAGACTTATTTATCCTATCGGGCGCGGCTTGGTTTCATGACACAGGTTACATGGTTGATGTGCAAACGCACGAATCATCGAGCACGCTGTTAGCTAAAGAATATCTCGAAAAGCATGATATCGATGATGCCATCATTGAAAAAGTGATGACTACTATTATGGCAACCTCAATGCCGCAACAACCGGTTACACTTTTAGAGCAAATTTTGTGTGATGCTGATCTGTACCATTTGAGCAAAAACTCCTTTATGGAGAAGAGCAATCAGCTGCGTAAAGAGATCGAGGCATTAAACAATAAACAAATAAGTAAGGATGATTGGTGGCCAGGAACTATCGCGTTTATGGAGCAGCATCATTATACCACAGATTACGGCCGCAGGGTATTGGAACCCAAGAAAGCCGAGAATCTTGCGTTATTAAGGGCTGAAATTGAGGCAGAACATCATAAATATTTAGAGCACCACCCAGCTGGAACTACCGTTACAGTAGAAGAAGAACCTAAAAAGGAAAAGAAGAAAAAGAAGGATAAAGGTGACGATGATGAAAAACCTGAAAAGGGTATCGAAACCATGTTCAGGATTACATCGAGCAATAACCAGCGATTGAGCGATATGGCTGATAAAAAAGCACATATCTTAATTACGGTTAACTCGATCATACTTTCGGCTATCATCAGTTTGGTGCTTCGCAAATTGGATACCAACGGCTATCTGATTGTGCCAACCATCATTCTACTTGCTGTTAGTTTAACAACCATGACTTTCTCCATCCTAGCCACCCGGCCAACCATTCCACATGGTACTTTTAACCAGGGCGACTTGGATAATAAATCCGTCAACCTGCTTTTCTTCGGTAATTTTTACCGCATGGGGCTGGATCAATACGCGGCTGGAATGAAACTGGTTATGGAAGATAAAGACTTTTTATATGGCACCTTAATTAAAGATGTGTACTCGCAAGGTGCTGTGCTAGGGCGTAAATATTTCCTGTTAAGGTGGGCTTATAATATCTTTATGTTTGGCCTCATTGTGTCTGTAGTGGCGTTTATTATTACTTCTGTTATCCACAGCACATCTGGCGGCGGTAATTAATTACTGGCCTGCAAGCCTTGTTTTATTTCTATCAAACAAATGGCCTTCGCTAACTCTGTAACGATAAAGCACAAATAACAAGGCAGCAACAATACCAACAATACCCTCAATACTCATGGCCATCCGTGGGCCTAATGAGCTGGCTAATAAACCAATCATCAAACTACCAATCGGTATAATACCCTGGTAAGCCATTACGTAGTAACTGATAGCTCTTGAGCGCATATTTGGCGCGGCATTGGTTTGTATAAAAGTATTAATTGCGGATGTTTGAGCCATCATCCCTACACCGGTAATGGTCATAAAGAATAGTGCTATAGGCAAAGCTCTTGCATAGGCCAGGAATAATACACTTGTTCCAAATAATAAGCTGGCTACAATGATGATCTTAATCAAACCCTTATTGTGTTTAAGGTTAGCTAGGTACACCGCACTAATTACAGATCCCAAACCTGCAGTACTCTCAAACCAGCTGAAGGTTTTAGCATTACCATTAAATAGATCTTTAGCGAAAACCGGCATCAGTGTGTTAAATGGAATTACGAACAAGCTACTTAAACCCAACATAATTACCATGCTGCTGATGTCTTTATTGCCAGATACGTATTTGAAACCTTCCTTCAGCTCGGTCCATATGTCTGTTTGTGGTTTTACAACAGCGGCCAGGTTCAGCTTCATCATAAATAAACATGTTAATACGGCAATATAGCTCAGGAAATTACTGATGAAACAGAAGTCCTCGCCCAAAGTACTTAGTATAATACCTGCTACAGCCGGGCCGGCAATACGGGCAATATTAGTCATGGTTGAGTTAAGGGCGATGGCATTCGGCAGATCTTCTTTGTTATCAACCATCTCAACCATTAATGATTGTCGGCAGGTAATATCGAAGGCGTTAATAATACCTTGTATTAAACTTAGTATTACGATACCTGGTATGCTATAACATTTAAAGAATATCATAGCGGCCAATGCGCCGGCTTGCAACATCGAGATTACTTGGGTATAAACCAATACCTTAAAACGGTTGTGGCGTTCTATATAGCTACCTGCGTAAGGTGATAAAACCAATGATGGTATTAAGCTTACAAAGCCAACAATACCCAGTAAAACCGCCGAACCTGTTAAGCGGTAAACTAACCAGCTAACGGCTGTTTTTTGCATCCAGGTACCTATCAATGATACAGATTGGCCGTAGAAAAAGAGCTTGAAGTTTCTGTATTTTAAAGAGCGGAGTATGTTCATTTTTTAGTTTGATTTTCGGCATTTAAGCCTTTGTGGCTGCCATATGTGTTATTATCTTTTCGTTGATACAAAAATCGGCATAATGATTACATTTGTAAAATAGATTGTTTTAATGATATTGATAGTTAAAAACGATTGATAATGGAGATAAGACAATTAGGATATTTTGTTAAAGCGGCTGAGCTTTTACACTTTACAAAAGCGGCAGAAGCGGTGTACATTACGCAGTCGACCCTCTCGCAGCAAATTAAATTACTGGAGCAGGAGCTGGGCATGCCACTTTTTGACAGGGTGGGCAAGCACGTGAACCTTACCGAAGCGGGTAAGGTATTTTTAAACCACGCCCGCCGGGTTTTGCTGGAAGTTGAAAAAGGTAAACAGGCCATTAATGATTTAGGTAACCTGCTGGCAGGCGAGTTGCGAATAGGGGTAACCTATGCTTTCACGTCTATGATACTGCCGGTATTGCCGATATTCTCCAAACAATACCCCAATCTTAAAATCAACCTCGAATATGGTGCACCTGAGGATTTGGAACTTAAGCTTAAACAATCTGAGTTGGATTTGATCCTGGCTTTTCATAACCAAAGTAACGATCCAGACTTTGATTTGCAGCCGCTTTCAAAATCCAACATTGTAATGGTAGTATCTAAAAATAATAAGTTAGCCAAGCTCAAAAGTATCAGCCTTAAAGATGTGCTCGATTTGAATCTTATCTTACCCGCAAAAGGTTTTAGCTCGCGTAATTTTGTGGACGAGCTTTTTGAGAAGAAGAAAATCAAACCATCCATCCGTGTAGAATTGAATGATATGCACTCGCTTTTGTCCCTGGTTCAAAATGGTGACCTGGTAAGTATTATTAACGAAAAAGCATTAATAGATTGGGATCAGCTAGTGGCAGTTCCTATTACGGGTAACAAGTTATCGCGGCAGTCTTACGTGATCTGGAACAAGGGAGCTTACCGCAAAAAATCGGCAGTTATTTTTGCCGAAGAGCTACTGAAAGCAAGCGGGGCGATATAAGATCCACCTTGGTTCGCAGGAGCTAAAATTGTAACTTACCATGGCCGATCATCTTTAAACTTCGATATGGTACTACAAACGTCTATTTTATGTATTGCGCTTATCCTGGCAATTTTAATGCTGGTAATGGTGTCGCAAAAATTAAAGGTAGCCTATCCCATGGTGCTGGTTATCGGCGGTTTGCTTTTGAGCCTCATTCCCGGTTTGCCCAAAGTGCAGGTTAGCCCCGAGCTTATCTTTATCATCTTTTTACCTCCCTTATTATTCGAGGCCGCATGGCTTACCTCCTGGAAAGATTTATGGAGATGGCGACGTGTAATTTCCAGTTTTGCCTTTCTTATTGTGCTGCTTACTGCTTCTGTAGTTGCTGTTGTATCCACCAAAATTATTCCGGGCTTTACATTGGCGCTGGGCTTTTTATTGGGCGGTATAGTTTCGCCGCCCGATGCAGTTTCGGCTACTGCAATACTTAAATATGTAAAAGTACCCAAACGGGTTAAATCTATCGTAGAGGGCGAAAGTTTATTGAATGACGCCTCGAGTTTAATTGTGTTTCGTTTTGCCCTTGTTGCCGTGGCATCGGGGCAGTTTGTATTCCATCAGGCTGCGCTCAGCTTTGTATTGGTTATTGTGATGGGGATTGCCGTAGGCCTGTCCATTGCGCTTATTTACTACGCCATACACAAGTGGCTGCCTACCGACGCCAATATCGATATTATCCTTACCCTAACTGCCCCTTACGTAATGTACATTGTGGCCGAGCGGATGCATTTTTCGGGCGTGCTGGCGGTGGTGAGTGGCGGCTTGTTGCTATCGTCCAAAAGCCACCAGTTTTTAAGTACAACCAGCAGGTTGGCTATTAGCAACGTATGGTCGGCGCTTGGTTTTATATTTAACGGGGTAGTATTTATGCTGATCGGGCTAGAGCTCCCCGAAATTATCAGGCAATTAGGTGATGTAAGCCTGATGACTGCAATAGGCTATGGCGTGCTCATCAGTGCTGTGTTAATCGTATTGCGTATCATATGCACGTTTGGAACATCAGTATTCACGGTGTTTATCAGCAGGTTTATAACCACTGCCGATAATCGCCCGGTTTGGAAAGGACCGTTGATTATCGGGTGGACTGGTATGCGCGGCGTAGTATCCCTGGCTTCGGCATTATCTGTGCCTTTTTACTTAAGTAACGGAGCTGCCTTTCCGCAACGGAACCTTATTTTGTTTATCACTTTTACGGTTATCCTAATTACGCTGGTGTTGCAAGGCTTAACCTTGCCGGCTGTTATCCGATGGATTAACATGGATGATCCAGACCAATTATTGCCTGCTCACGAACTAAATATACTTATCAGAAAAACACTGGCCAGAACCAGCCTGGCTTACCTAAATGCAGAGTATGCCGAATTGATGAAGAACAACAAGCCTTTGCAGCAGCTTAAGTTTATGTACGAGAACGAGCAATGCTTTAATATGGATGATGACGGCAGATCAAAAGACTTTCAAAGAATTTACGGCCAGTTGATTGAGCGGCAACGAGAATGCCTGGAGCAGATTAATAATATGCCCCATATTGATGGCGAACTGGTGCGACGCTATCACGGTTTGCTTGATTTGGAAGAGGAAAAGGTTAGGGTAAGGTATGCGGATGAAGAATGAGTTAGTATAATAATTTCTTGTAGAGACACAAAGTATTGTGCCTCTACAAGATAAAATACATATGTGTTATGCGCAGTAGAGACACAATACTTTGTGTCTCTTTGTTTAATGAGATGGTATATTCTTAATTCCCCAGCAACTTCTCAGCCCTAAATAAATTATCGCTCGATTGCAGAATTTTATCCTTTAACTTGGGATTGTAATCTGGATGCGCTTTTAAAAAGTCATTCACAATTTGTGCTGCCTCTTTGCTTTGGTAGCTGCTTAGTATCGAACCCAACCATGATTGCGGGAAAAATACATCACCGGTACGCTGGATCTCTTCAACAAGGTCGAGGCTTTTTGGTAAATATTTTATCGATATAGATTGTCTTAGCGGATGATTTAAATACGACAATGCCGCCGTTACCCATGCTTCTTTTGCACGGTTCTTACGATCAGCAAGGCTATTGAAGAATGCATCTCTTTCTTGTACATCCAGCGATAGGGCTGGCATCAAAAACTCGATCCGTTTTTTACGGTCGGTATTGGTAATGCGATCTTCTTGTTGCTTTAAAATATGGGTTACTGTGTCACTTCTAAGAGCCACAGAAAAAGCTAGCGAGATGTAGTCGTCTTCGGTTAATTTAACCCCTACGGGCGGCTGTTTTTTCTGCCATATGTTGTAGATGTTACTTTGCGCTTCGTTTGTTAAATAAACATCCTGGTAAGCCCTAAACAGGATTTTTTTATTGTTAGCCGGTGTTTGCTGTTGCATGGCCGTCCAAAAAGATTGCTCTACGGTAGCCGCCATCTGTTGTCGATCGGTAGGTAACATAAACTCCCAGTAAACACTGCCGATATAGCTGGTTAGCATCCGCAGGTTCATCTCGTTTTTTTCAACGGTTAAGCCTTTGGTAAATAGTTGCAATAATTCATTTGGTTTAAAATAACGGCCTGCCAGCATATTTTCGTAAGCGGCAATATAAGCCGATGCCCGTTGCAGCGGACTAGCTATATTATATAAGCTGGCAGTGATGTTTTTATCCGTAGGGAATAGTCCGTAACCCATGCCATTGCTGTTAAACAACAGATAGGTAGGTTTTGCCAAGCCTTCTGCAGTTTTCAAATCAAGTTTATCTCCAACCATGTTTACGGTAAGGTTCTGGCTATGATCTGGGTAAACCAGTGTAATATTAAAAGCCTGCGGCCAGCTGCGTGCCTCGCCAAATTCGGCATGTTGGGTAATCGTGAAATGGCTAATCTTATTACCTGCATAGCTGATGTTATAATCAAAAACCGGACGGCCGGGTTGGTTTACCCAAACCTTATTCCATGCGTAAAGATCAGTTTTGGTATGCTTACTTAATATGGCAATCAGATCGTTCCAGGTAGCGTTAGTGTAGGCATATTTCTTCAGGTATTCCTGTATGCCGAGTCTGAAATTTGCTTCACCCATCAACAACTCCAATTGGCGCATCATAATTGGTGCTTTGTGGTAAATGATATTACCATAAAGCGAACCTGCATCCTGCAAATTATCCAATTGCTGACGGATGGGGTTGGCTCCTTGCGTACGGTCAATACCATAAGCGGCAGGGTAGTGATCTTGCAAAAACTTAAGGTTAAAGGTTTCTGTGCCCATCATTTTCTCGGTCACCTTGTCGGCCATAAAATTGGCAAACACTTCTTTCATCCACACATCATTAAACCATTCCATCGTAACCATATCACCAAACCACATATGCGCAGTTTCGTGCGAGATGAGGTTAGATCGGCCAATAAACTGGTCTTTTGTAGCGCCATCATCCAAAAACAAGCTGGATGCTTTGTATTGTACCTCGCCCGGATGTTCCATACCGCCAAACTGAAAATCGGGGATGGCAACAAAACCCACTTTCTGAAAAGGGAAAGGGATGCCCGTCCAGCCTTCTAAAAAGCTGATGGCATTTTTATGAGCGATAAATACAGAATCAACGCTGAGTTTTATTTTGGTTGGATCTGTCTCCCGGTATAAAAATTCGGCAGTATGTTTACCTACAGATTGCTGGGCATAGGTGTATTTTCCTGCCGTGAACGAAAATAGATAAGTAGGTAGTTTATCTGAGTTGGCAAAATGAAATGTTGTACGCTGGCCGTTAATTACCGAATCTTTTTTGATACCGTTAGCTAAAACTCTCCAGTCAGACGGAACCTGTAAGGTCAACAAGAAACGTGATTTCAGATCAGGCTGATCAAAACATGGGAATACCGTACGCGCGCGATCTGGTACAAATAAGGCGTATAAATAATCGTCGTTACGGTTTAGTGATTCGTTGCCTGATATAAATTTAAGATCAATTTTGTTGATACCTGCGTGCAGGTATTTGGTATCGATCATTAATTGCTCGTTAGCCAAATCAACCGGAATATTCTTACCATTTACCGCTATTGATTTTACCTTTTCTGAGGGCTGCTTAAAGTCTAGCTGTAATGGCTGAACTAATGATTTTAAAGTAAAGCTGATACTTTCTGTAGCATTGATGGCCTGACTTTTCTCTGCCGGGATGTCAAAGTTTAGCGTATACTGCAGATCACTTAATGCGGTATGCCTGTAGGTAGCCAGTTTTAATGATACGCCCGGCTCAACCAGTGGACGAGCACCCTGTGCAAAACCTGAACCGGCAGAAGCCAATAGTAAAGCAGCGACGGAATATGTTTTTAATTTGGAGATCATTGTGCGATAGAAAATTTATTGATGCAGTATCTGTACAATAGCGCCATAACTCATCCAGGTCATAATGGCCACTACCATAACGCCAAGTATAGTAAGCAGGAGCGGTTGTTTATAATTAGATATAATTTTGTTACGATAGGCAGCAATCAGCATAATGCCCAGGGCCAGTGGGAGGATTAATCCATTGATGGCTCCAACAGCAATGAGGATCTTAACCGGCTTGCCGATCAGCAGAAATATAATGCACGAGATAACGATAAAGCCAATAATAATCTGCCTGTTAAATTTCAAGATTAGGGGATGAAAACTTTTAACAAAAGATATTGAAGTAAAGGCAGAACCGACAACTGATGATATACCCGCCGACCACATGATCAAGCCGAATAATTTATAGCCAACCTGTCCGCCCGCCAACTTAAATACCGAAGCAGCAGGATTGGCAGGGTCAAGTAATCCGCCTGCGCTTACCACACCCAATGCTGCGATAAATAATAGCAGTCGCATTAAAGAAGCCAGCCCCACGGCGCTCAACGCACCTTTGCTAATAGCAGGCAGGTTTTGAACACCGGTTTGCCTGGCATCCAACAAACGATGTGCGCCTGCAAAGGTAATATAACCACCCACCGTACCGCCAACAATAGTAAGCACTGCAGTAAAGCTAAAATGAGTTGGATTGACAGACCGGATAGCAGCCTCCATTAACGGTGGTTTGCTGATATAAGCGATAAACAAGGCCAGCAAAATTTTAAGGCAGCCCATGGTTTTGGCAAAAGCATCCATGGCCTTGCCCGATTCTTTATAGATGAAGATCCCGATAGCAATAACGGCACTCATGATAGCGCCCTGACCAACGCTTACACCCAGTAGTACATTTAGACCCAAACCCGCACCGGCAATATTACCAATGTTAAAGGCCATGCCACCCAAAAAAACCAGGAAAGATATAAAGTAACCTAGCCCCGGAAAAACCTCGTTGGCAATATCCTGAGCCGGTTTATCAGCCACTGCAATAACCCGCCAGATGTTAAGCTGGGCAACGGCATCCAGTATGATAGATAGTAAAATAACAAAGCCGAAACTAGCACCAAGCTGCTGGGTAAAAACGGCTGTCTGCGTTAAAAAACCCGGACCGATAGCCGAACTCGCCATCAGAAAAGCTGCGCCTATGAGTACGCTCCAATTTAACTTTTTCTCAGTCATTTATACAGACGGTGCTTTAATCGTAATACCTTCCGCTTTCAATTTCTCATTAATCATCTTAGCAAATTCAACCGCATGGCTGCCGTCGCCGTGCAGGCAAAGTGTTTCGGCTTTTAATGGGATGTTTTTGCCGCTCACAGATTGTACCTGCTGATGTTTCACCATTTGCAATACCTGGGCGATGGATTGCGCCTCGTCGGTAATCAATGCGTTGCTTTGCGAGCGCGGGGTGAGCGAGCCGTCATCCTGGTAGGTACGGTCGGCAAATACTTCTGATGCGGTGAAGATGCCGATCTTTTTGGCGGCTTCTATCATTTCGCTTCCGGCAAGGCCATATAATATTAAGGTCGAATCAAAATCATGAACTGCTTGCACAACAGCCTTGGCCAAAGCCGCATCTTTTGCCGCCATATTGTATAATGCACCATGGGCTTTTACGTGGTGTAATTTGCCTCCGGCTGCTTTTACAAAACCATATAGTGCACCTATTTGGTACATGGTCATCTGATAAGCTTCATTAGCTGTGATCTTCATTTCGCGGCGACCGAAACCTTGCAGATCGGGGAGGCCGGGGTGTGCGCCAATGGCTACGCCTTTTTTAATGGCCATGGCTACGGTATGTTGCATTACTTCCGGGTCGCCGGCATGGAAACCGCAGGCAATGTTGGCTGAGGTAATATGGTCGAGTAAAATTTCATCATTGGGCATGGCGTAATTGCCAAAAGCTTCGCCCATATCGCAGTTTAAATCAATAGTTTGCATGATTTATCAATTCAAAAATTACAAATATTTCTGCCGGATTGCGTCTTTGAGTTGTTGCAATTCTTCTTCACGTTCAAGATACAGCATTTCGGCATTTTGATGGCTGATATCTTCAAAATAAATTGTGTCGCCGGATTTTAGTTGTCCGCATAGCGGCAAATCAACAGCTGCAACCTGTGCAATACGCGGGTATCCGCCGGTAGTCTGGCAATCGGCCATTAACATTACCATGCTGCCATTGCCCGTAACCTGTATAGTGCCGGGTGTAACCGCGGTAGAGAGCAAATCGTTTTTGATGATGCGCGTAATAGGTTCGCCATCCAGCTGATAACCCATCCGGTTGCTGTTCATACTCAGGGTATAGGGCAGCGACAAAAAGTTTACAATAGCCAACCCATGAAACCAGCTAAACTCATGTGCGGGTACAACCCTTATTCGTTTGGTATCTGTGGGTAAAAACATACGGCGCGCAATGCTCCAGGCAGGGTAAGTGATGTTTTCACTTTTAAGCAAACTAAATAGGATTGCTGTAGTTGGATTAACAGCTTCCTTACTGCTTAATGTATCTCCTGCCCGTAAATTTCGTCCTTCAAACCCGCCCATTGACGCGGTGATAAACGTACTCCGGCTACCTAAAACTTCGGGTACATCCCAGCCTCCGGCAACGGCCAAATAAGTGCGGCTGCCTGTTGGATTATTAACAAGTTGGATGGAAGTATAAGCGGGTATAAATACGGATTTTTCTGCTGGGATAATAAGTTCGCCAGCTTTTAATATGGCACCATCGCCTGCGTAGGCGATCAGCATATCAGTCTCGGTCATAAACTCTGCATCGGCATAAGTAAATTCTATAACCGATGCATTGTCATTATTACCAATGGCGATGTTGGCAATGCGTGCCGATAGCGTATCCATAGCGCCCGAAACCGGTACTGCCTGCGATAAGTAATGGTTTCGGCCCAGATCCTGAATAGTGCTTAGGATGCCCGGTTTAATTATGCGTATCCGCATCATTTAGTGGCGATAGTGTTCAAATTGGTAAGGGTCTATAGGTGTAAATGTAACCTGATCTCCGGCTTTTAAAAAGGCCGGTTGTGTGCGGGTTGCATCAAATAAGGGGAGTGGAGTGCGGCCTATTAATTGCCAGCCCCCAGGTGTTGCCAATGGATAAATGCCTGTTTGTTGGCCGGCTATACCTACAGAGCCTGGCGGTATAGTTTTACGCGGTGTTGGCTTGCGGGGTGTAGCCAGTTGTGCAGACATGCCGCCAAGGTAAGCGAACCCCGGCACAAATCCTATCATATATACTTTATAAATTGCTTCGCTGTGTAGTTTAATAACTTCATCTGCCGATAATTGGTGCAGGGCGGCCACCTCGTCCAAGTCTTCGCCGTATTTACCGCCGTAACAGGTGGGGATGATTATGACGTCGTTGGATGATGGGGATTCAGTATCTGAATAGCTTTTAAGCTGCCTTAGATAATTTGATACTTTGTCGAAACAGTCTTGCCCAGGTAATTCTTCAGCCTTAATTACTTGTATGGGATCATAGAAAATACTCAGTGTACTATATGCAGGTACTGATGTTATAAACCCAGCGAAGGGGACCTGGTTAATGAGTGTATTAAAATTACTGACCTGCCAGAGCATGTCTTCGCTAATGTCGTGCCCAAACTCCAACGTAATGGCATGCTCACTCAGGTAATAAATACTAAAACCAGGTTTTATATCAGTTAGGGGCTGCATAAGTCGTTCAATTTAAAACAAACATCCTAACAATGCAAGGAAAGTGGTTTTTATAGATAGATTGTTACCTTATGGATAATAAAAAAGGCGCTTCAATTAATATTGTAGCGCCTCTTTTTATAGTTTTATGAACTAAAATCTAGAGTACTGTAAATTGGAAAGTGTCTGATGTTGATGTGTTTCCTTTGCTGTCTGTGGTAACAATTTTCCAGTAATAAGTTTTGCCAGATGCAACCGGTACGCTAATTAAGCTACCTAATTCCCCTGCCTTAAATAAGGCCGGAGTAGCTGATGTGTCAAAGTAAACATCGTAGCTTACAATGTCATTATCAACGTCGCTTCCATGCCACGATATCGAAACCGTGCCATTAGTTGCAGCAACTGATTGCCCTATAGTTGGTAAACTCAACTCGGCCGGGTAAGGTGCATAAGAAATGGTTCCTGGGCCAGAGTTGTAAAATTTCCATGTGTCGCTTACTGCGGTAGCACTTACCTTAGCCGATTTGGAAGTTATTGTCCATGAGTAGGGGGTATTGGTAGACAATGTAACCGCTAATTGAGTTTGCGTGGTCGACTGTGTAGTTGATGCCCCTGTTAGCAAGTTCTTTACCGCAATATCGTAACTATCAGTATTACTGGATGCGTTCCATTTTAAAGTTACCGAGCTTTGCGTTGCAGATATAGAAGTACCCTGATTACACAATGCATCTTTCTCTGGAAATATCAATAGTGTTTTTGCAGGAGGATCTGGTGTTGGATCAGCGCCTTTTTTACCGCCGCCACAGCCTACTACCAAGAAAGATAGCACTGCTAATGATATATATGTTAGTTTTCTCATTTTTTGATGATTTTGAAGGTAGATAATTTGCCATCGAGCACGAGATTGAGGGTATAAACACCGCTTTGCAGATTTGATACATCAAGTTGTACCACTCCAGCCTGGTTGCTGAATTTTTGGCTTAGTACACTGGCGCCGCTGGTTACATTAAATATTTTAATGGTCGCCACATTGCTTATCGCCTCGCCAAGGTTTACATACAAAACATCCTGAAATGGATTAGGATACGGTGCAGTAATGCCCGACAGATCAATGATCTGTTCTACTGTTCCCTGGCAAAGTTTATCGGTAGTAACCGAAATTTTATTGCTCCCCCGGCCTAGTGGCAAAGTAATAGAACTACCGCTGGTCTGATATTCGGTTCCGTTTATTTTGATCGTGTAATTTTCGCCACCAGTAAGACTAAAGCTAACCGTATTTACAGTTTTATTTACTGTAGCATAAACGGCAAGGTCTTTAGGCTCGGTGATTACAATGTCAGAACATTGTTGATCTGATTGTAAATTATCGGCGCTTACACAAACGTGATAGGTGCCGGGCGACAGGTTAGGGACGTTAAGCGTAGCATTAAAGGTAAATGTTTGGTTATACCCGCTGCCTGTAATAACGGCTGTATAGTTTGATGCCGTAGTTGGCGAAATGGTGATAGACCCATTATTAGAGCCTTTACAAGTTACGCTGGTGCTGGATATTTTAAAGTTGGTTGTCGGCAAGGTAACGGTAAGCTTGCCATTGACATATACAAAGGTATAATTAAGAGCCGAAGCGCCGCTCGGTATCAAATCAAATATACCCGGTACCAACGCCTGCGGGTTTGCTGTTGTGGTTACCCCGGCTTTGGTTGTTAAATTGTCTACAGTCTCGCCGTAAGCAAATCCACTATAACTAGCTGTTAACAAGTTGTTTATTTTTCCATAACTCCAGGTTGCGTCATTTGCTGTAACTGTAAGTTGTTTAGGGTTTATAAGGATTGACCGTGTAACTCCAACGGCAGCATTATGTGTAGCATCGCCAATTTGGTTAACCGTTATGCTAACAGTTCCGGTTCCGGTGATGTGCAACTTACCATTTACTATAGTGGCCACTTGTGGGTTATTACTGGCATAGGTTAGTGGTATGGCTGTATAATCGCTACTAACATTAAGCGCAACGTCCGCATCGCCATAAGTAGGGTTTGTTACGGGCGAAAAGGTGATGGTTTCATCTTTAGGCTTTATAAGGATTGACTGTGTAACTGCAACGGCTGCGTTATGTGTAGCATCGCCAATTTGATTAACCGTGATGGTCACAGTTCCGGCCCCGGTGATGTGCAACTTACCATTTACTATAGTAGCCACTTGGGGGTTACTACTGATGTAAGTTAATGGTATAGCGGTATTATTGCTACTAACATTAAGCGCAACGTCATCATCTCCATAGGTGGGGTTTGTTACGGGCGGAAATGTGATGGTTTGGTCTAACTTCGATATCACGGCAATATTGATTGTAGCTGTACTTTTACCTGCATAATTGTAAGCTGTAACAGTATAATTTGTTGGCGGCGAAAGTACCGTTGGGGCATCGCTTAATGTACCCGTTACGCCACCGAAACTTATACCCTGGGGTAAAGTTTTAACAGTAAATCCTGTTGTTATAATATTTCTGATCACATTATTATTATCAGATACATATAATTTACCTGTAGGGTCAAACACAATACCTGTTGGGCTTTTATATTGTGAGGCTGTGCCATAAAAGTTGTAGTAACCGCTTGTTGTATTTCCCGAAAAAGTAGTTACAATGCCATCTGAGGTTATCATCCTGATCATATTGTTGCCTTGATCTACCACATATAAATTACCGGCTGCATCAAATGTAAGATCTGTTGGCTGATTGAAACTTGCAGCCGTACCTGTGCCGTTAGCAGAGCCTGCGGTACCACTGCCTGCAAAAGTTGTTACTACACCGGCAGGCGTTATTTTTCTAATTAGATTGTTACCCTTGTCGGCTACGTAAACATTTCCGGCAGCGTCAGATGTGATACCCGCCGGTTGTTTAAAGCTCGCGGCAATTCCTGTCCCATTTGCAGAACCCGGGCTGCCGGTACCTGCAAAAATTGATAATACATAAGCAGAGAAGCCATTTTGGTAGGTTGCTTTTCTGATCGTATGATATGATTGGTCTGTGATATATAAATTTCCATAAGCATCTTTAGTAATACCGTAAGGATTGTTAAGAGGCATAGAAGAGTTATCTGAATAGGTATGGTCATTATCGTAATATTCCCAATATATAACGCTGGTGGTTCCATCTGGTTTAACTTGATGCACACTGCCATTGTATCTGTCTGTAACAAACAAATATCCTCTCGAGTCAATTGCAATACCGGTTGGAGAGCCAATACCAGCCAAAGTGCCTTTACCATCAGCCGTGTATGCGTTACCACTGCCCGCAAAAGTACTTACGGTTCCGTCGGGAGTTATTTTTCTGATTTTGTTATTGGCCTGGTCTGCTACGTAAATATTCCCAAGTTTATCCGACACCATACCGGCAGGGGATGAGAAACCGGCATTTGTAGATGCACCATCTGCTGAACTGGCCGCGCCACTTCCGGCAAATGTTGATGCCAAACCATACTCTGCGGCGGGTACAATACCACCGGTATTTGCCGGAACTATTTTCACCGGTATATTAATAAGTAATTGCTGAGGGCTAGGGTAGGAAATATTGGGTGGAAGCGCTGCTGCAACGGCAATGCTAATTGTTGATGAACTACTGCCACCTGCATTAATTGCCGTTACAGTATAATTTGTAGCCGGTGAAGCAACTCTTGGTATACCATATAATTTACCGGTAGCACCGTCGAAAAATAAACCGTCAGGCAATTGTTTATCAATTGCATAGCCGTATAGTTCCACTTTTCTAATCACATTACCTCCATAGTCGGATACGTATAATGAATTCTTATCATTAGCCATTGTCAGGAAGAATGGATTGTTAAAACTTTCAAATTTGCCCGATCCGTCGGTTGAGCTTTTTTGCCCGTTTCCTGCAACAGTAGTAACAACACCATTTGATGTGATTTTTCTAATGAGGTTGCCGTCATATTCCGCAACATATAAATTGCCCAGGCCGTCTAACGTTAAACCTGTTGGGTGATTGAACGTTGCTGCCGTACCCGTACCGTCGGCAGAACCGCTGGCTCCACTACCGGCAAAAGTACTAACAACACCCGCCGCCGTTATTTTTCTAATCAGGTTATTTTGCGTGTCGGCCACATATAAGTTTCCGTCTGCATCAACAGTAACTCCATCCGGGTTTTTAAAAGTTGCAGTAGTGCTGTTGCCATCCGTAGCGCCCGCAGCGCCGGTTCCGGCAAATGTGGTAACTACACCTGCAGGGGTAATCTTTCTAATTACATTGTTGGTACGATCAGCAACGTAAAGGTTATCATTAGCATCCGTGGCTATCTGATAAGGGACATTGAATTTTGCCGCCGTACCTGTGCCATTAACATATCCGGGGTTTAATGCATCTCCGGCAAGGGTAGATACGGTTCCCGAAGAGATTTTTCTGATTGCATATCCAACATAGCCATTCCCGTCTGTGGCAAACATTTCTCCTTTAGAGTTTAATGTTAAACCAAGTATCGACTCAAAATCTGCACTTGCAATAGGCTCATTAATTGAATTTGAATTTCCAAGACCAGTAAATGTACTCACAGTGCCATCAGGGGTTATTTTTCTGATCATGGCATGGCCTACCTGACCGACAAAGATATTGTTATCCTTATCTACAACTATGCCGGTTGGGCCGGCAAAGCTGGCGTTTGTTGCAGTGCCATTAACGGCGTCGTAAGATCCATTACCAGCTACTGTTGTGGTTTTTCCGTAGCCAATTGCTGGTACCCCACCGCCGGTATTGGTAGGTAATATTTCTGTTATCCTTGTTGCAACATTAAAAGTTTGTGCTGATGCATAGCTAATTTGAGGGGCGGCCGGGGCACCCACAGTAAAGCTAACCGTTGTGTTGTTTGATCCAACCGAATTGTAGCCTGTTACTGTGTAACTTAATGGTGTAGTTGCAACGTATTGCGGCGTGCCACTTATTGTGCCGGTGGAGCCATCAAAATTAAAACCAGCTGCTAACGCAGGGTTAATTGCATAACCGGTTAGTGAAAATTTTCTAAGTAAATAATTATTAAGGTCGCCCACTATCAGGTTTCCCGAAGCATCCACTGATAAACTACCCGAATAATAATTAGCGCTTGCATTGCTCGCTAATGCCAGGTTTGCTATCGTGGTAACAACTCCTGCAGTACTTATTTTTCTTATACTGCGGCCACCGGCATCACTTACATACAAATTACCGCTTGCATCAATACTTAACCAGCAAGGATTTGAAAAACTGGCGGCTGTGCCTGTACCGTCGGCGGCTCCGTAGGTGCCAGAACCTGCTATTGTGGTTACAACACCACTGGGCGTAACTTTTCTTATCAGGTTATTATTAGTATCGGCAATGTATAAATTGCCATAAAAATCTGCAACAATTCCATTTGGATAATAAAAGCTGGCTGCCATACCTGTGTTATTGGCCGAGCCAAGACTACTGCTGCCTGCCAAAGTTGTAACCACTCCTGATGGGGTTATTTTCCTGATTTTAGAACCGGCGCCTCCATTTTCAGTAACATATAAATTCCCAGCCCCATCAATTGTAATACCTGATGGCAGGTAGATGCTGGCCTGAGTACCTGTACCATCATTAGATGCGTAATAGTTTCCGGTTCCTACAAATGTGCTTACTACGCCTGCCGGTGTAACCTTTCTTATCAAGCTATTATATCTGTCGACAACAAAAAGGTTTCCGGATGCGTCCATCACAATACCCGATAATTGGGCGTAGGTAGTAGAATTTCCTGCGTTCGTATAAGTAAGATCTGCAAATGTTGTAACAACTCCTGCTGGTGTAACTTTCCGAATTTGTGCTCCGTCCGCAACAAATATATTGCCTGTTTTATCTACTACCGTGCCATTTAACCCACTAAAACTTGCTGCTGTTCCTGTCCCGTTTACAGAACCAGAGCTGCCATTACCTGCTATTGTGATAAACTGCCCATATGCCTGTGCTGGTATAGCACTACCGCTGTTTGTAGGCACAATAGGTGTAATTGCCGTGCCTGCTGTGAAATTTAGCGTACCTGCGTATGCAATTTGTGGGGCAGTGTTATATATAACCCCGGCCTGAGTTGCAGTACCATATGGATTGGTTATTTTTACACTACCCGAGGCTGCATTTGGGCTAGCATATGCTATAATAGTTGTTGGCGAAACAACGGTGTAAGATGCCGCAGCCACACCGCCGATAGTAACCGCTGTAGCGCCTATGAAGTTATTACCTGTTATTGTTACTCCTGATCCAGGATTTTGTGAAGCCTGTGCAAATGTTATGATAACTGGCGCTACTGTAGGTACTACAACCCCCATGTTCACCGTTGCTGTACCAACACCTGCGTTATTGTAAGCAGTTACTATATAATCCTTTGCTGTAGATACCTCGGTAGGAGTGCCGCTTATGCTACCGGTGCCATCCAAGCTTAAACCCGCGGATAAAGCAGGAGATATTGTATATCCTGCTGATGCGATTTTTCTGATAGAATTGCTGTAGCTTTCGGTAACGTAAACATTTCCAGAAGCATCACTATAAATAGCTGATGGGCTATTGAAATAAGCGCCGGCACCAATTTGGTCTACATACCCGGCGGTGCCGCTGCCTGCAAGGGTAGTTACCACACCTGCAGGAGTAATTTTTCTGATTAAATTATTATAAGTATCTGCTAAATATACGTTACCAGCTGCATCAACTGTTAATGCTGATGGCGAAGCAAAACTTGCGGCAGTGCCGGTACCATTTGTTTTGCCCGTTGTTCCGCTACCGGCTAAGGTAGATACGATACCATCGGGCGTAATTTTCCTTATTTTTTGATTATCCCTGTCGGCAACATATAAATTGCCCAGATCATCAATTGCCAAACCTTGTGGCGAGCTAAATGTGGCTGTAGCAGCAGCACCGTCTGCAGCGCCTATACTACCGGTACCTGCAATAATGGTAATTACCCCGGTAGTAGAGATTTTGCCAATTTTTGAAGTATATGAATCAGAAATAAAAAGATTGCCAAATTTATCAATAGCCATACCCGACGGGCTCACAAAACTAGTGATAGAACTTGCCGTATATCCATAATTATATATGGCTGGATAGGTGGCATAAGTACTCACAACACCTTGTGGCGTTATTTTTCTTATAGCATAGTTGTTCGGCTCTAATACGTATAAATTACCGTTAACATCGATACTTAAAGCTTTTGGCGAGTTGAAGGTTGCTGCTGTGCCGGTGCCATTTGTAAAGCCAGAAGTAGCTGATCCGGCAAATGTACTTACTCCACCTGCCGGTGTGATTTTGTAAATAACGTTCGAAGTTGAACTTATTGCGAAGGTATTTCCGCTGGCATCGGCAACAATACCGTTAAACTGAAATAAATTTACTGATGGCAGGTTGGGGCCGCCCGCAATTGTACTGGTTTTACCATATAGAGCATTGGGTATGGTGCTACCACCTGTGGTTACCGTTAATGGTGTGATAGCGATACCCGTTTTATAGGTTTGAGGGCCTGTGTAAGTAATTGTAGGTGCTGGTATAAATGTAAACCCTGTATACGAGCTGTTGCCATATACGTTGGTAACTTTAACAGTTGGCCCTGTTGAGCCAGCACCTACCAAGGCAACAATTGTTGTCGGCGAAACAACTTTATATACTGCAACTACGCCGCCTATCTCAACAGCGGTAGCGTCTGTAAAGTTGGTGCCGGTAATTGTTATAGCATTGTTGGTCCCCGCAGTTGTTGGTGTAATTGACGTAATGGCTGGTGCCACCGCCGGTATTTTTATGGTGAAATCAAAAGTTGTTGAGCTTGTACCAGTACTGTTAGTGCCATACACGGCAAACTTAGTTGGCGTGGTTAAAGATACCGTTGGAGTGCCGCTTAATACGCCTGTAGCAGCATTAAAACTTAAGCCGTCGGGCAAAGGGATAGTGGTAGCAGTAATGGTATAGCCGGTTGTAATAACCTTTCTTATCAGGTTAGACCCATCGGCTACAAATAAGTTGCCATTGCCGTCGAGTGCGATGCCGGCAGGTGAAGAAAAACTAGCCGCCTGCCCGATACCATCTTTAATTCCGCTACTGCCGTTGCCGGATAATGTGACTACTGTGCCGTCTGTACTAATTTTTCGGACGGCATTGTTGTTCATATCTGCTACGTACACGTCGCCGTTGCCGTTTACGGTAAGAGAGAATGGATTATTGAATTTAGCAGTTGTGGTAGTGCCGTCTAAATAACCGGTGGTGCTGCCGGCATAAGTGGTTACTACACCTGCCGGAGTAATTTTTCTAATCAAGGCATTGTATTCGTCGGCCACATATAAGTTTCCTTTAGCATCAAATGCAAGGCCCGAGGGGCCGTTAAATGTTGCTGCTGTGCCGGTGCCATTAAGGGACCCATTTACACCGCTCCCTGCGAAAGTGGTAACCACGCCTTGTGGCGTAATTTTTCTAATTAAATTGTTGTTTTTATCAGCAACAAATACATTGCCGCCAGCATCAACAGCTACTCCCGATGGGTAGTTGAAACTAGCAGCATTGGCTGCGCCATTAATTGCACCTTGAGCTCCGCTACCAGCTAATGTAGTAACATCGCCCGCAGGAGTTATTTTTCTGATTTGATGATTGCTTTGATCAGCCACATATATGTTACCTGCAATATCAATAGCTAAGCCTCTTGGGTAATTAAAGGCTGCCGATACCCCCGGGCCATTTACCGAGTTCGCAGAACCACTACCGGCAAATGTGGTTACAACTCCAGCCGGCGTTATTTTTCTTATCTGATTATAAGAATCTGTTATGTAAAGATTATTGTTAGCATCAACAACTGCTCCTTGCGGTAAGGCAATAATAGCAGCAGTACCTGTGCCGTTTGAGTTTCCATACGTGCCGTTGCCTGCAAAGGTTGATGTTTGTGCATAGATGGCGTTAGGTATTGCACCCCCGTTGTTTGTTGGCGATAAGTTGGCTATAGCGGTACCAACGGTAAATACACTACCAGCTGTGTAGGTGATGTTTGGTAGCTGGGTAATAGCAAAAGCAGACGAAGTAGCTGTACCATATGGGTTGGTTACTGATATGCTACCTGATATGCTCGTGTTTACTAAAACGTTTATAGTGAATGGTGATATTGCAGCAAATGGAACATCCACAGTACCTATTTTAACTGATGTTGCACCCAGTAAATTTGTACCTGTTATAATTATTGTTTTACCGTAACCAGCGGTGCCGGGCGTTATTGATGTAATGGTTGGTGGCACTGCAGGTATAGGTGTGGCTATATTAACTGTTGCTATACTTGTACCGGCAATATTTACGGCTTTAATTATATAATCAGTAGCAGTACTTATTGCCATTGGCGTACCGCTTATAGTGCCTGTATTATCTAATGATAATCCGGCTGGAAGTGCCGGGCTGGCCAGGTAACCTGTAATGCTTATTTTTCTTATTTTGTTTGAGAACTGATCTGAAACATACAAATTACCATATCCATCTGCAGTTATACCCCAGGGTGAGCTAAAACCGGCATTGGCGCCAACGCCGTCAATAGAATTATTGGCAGAGGCCCGCCCGGCAAGTGTTGTTACGATGCCTGCCTGAGTGATCATTCTTATTAAACCGGCATTTTCTGTAACATATAAATTGCCAGCTGCATCTATAGTGATATTTGTAGGGCTGGCAAAACTAGCCGAGGTACCCGGCCCGTCAACAGAGGCTGATACGCCATTTCCCGCCAAAATGCTTATAGCTCCGGCTGGAGTGATTTTTTTGATCATGTTGTTAGATCGGTCTGCAACATATAAGTTGCCCAGCCCATCTATAGCAATGCCCGTTGGATAGTTAAGCGTTCCGCTCACAAATGTTGTTACCGTACCGTCTGGCGTAATTTTGCGAATGGCATTGTTGCTTGCATCTGCAACATATAAGTTTCCGGCGGCATCTGCTACCAGGGCAGCTGGCCCGTTAAAACTTGCAGCCGTACCCACGCCATTAACAATGGTATAATTATAGTTACTGTTGCCTGCGAAAGTACTAACAACACCTGCGGGGGTTATTTTACGGATTAGGCTACTACCCTTATCTGCTACAAACATGTTGCCCGAAGGATCAAAGGTTATTCCAATCGGGCTAGCGAAACCTGCAGCTGTTGCAGTACCATTTAATGATCCATAAGTACCCGATCCTGCAAATGTGGTTACAACGCCTGCCTGTGTAATTTTACGAATCACGTTACCATAGGTTTCCGCTACATAAATATTGCCTTGTGCGTCTGTAGTCATGCCAGCCGGATAACTAAAGCTGGCAGCGGTGCCGGTTCCGTTTGTACTTTGTTGTGTGTCGCTGCCCGCAAATGTTGTTACCTGGCTATAGGTATTTGTGCCAATTGCGCCGCCGCTGTTGGTAGGCGATAAAGCTGTTATAGCGGTACCTGTTGGGTAGCTATGTGGCGTTGTGTAAGTAATGGCTGGAGCTATGGCAACAGTAAGCCCGGTTAACGTGACAGTGCCGTAAGGATTGGTGACCGTAACACTACCAGAGGCAGCCCCGGCAGGTACAATAGCTAAAATTTTTGTGTTTGTAACTACAGTGAATGACGAAGCAGAAACTCCACCAACCGTTAAACCGGTGGCCCCCAAAAGATTGGTGCCAGTAATGGTAATTGCTGCACCGGGTACAACATTTGTTGGGCTAAACGATGTAGCTGTTGGTGTTACCGCAGGTATAACTGTTGAAATATTGACGGTTGCGGTACTTGTACCATAGTTATTTAGTGCAGTTACAGTATAGTCTTTTGCGGCTGTAATACTGGTTGGCGTACCGCTAATAATACCTGTTTGGGCATCAAAAGCCAGGCCATCCGGTAGCGCAGGGTAAATAGCATAGCCAGATATTCCAACAGCGCGAATCACGTTATTAGAATAATCGGCTACATATAAATTGTTGTTAATCAACGCAATACTTGTAGGTCTGAAAAACGCAACAGATGTACCAGTACCATTTACCAAAGCCGCGTTGCCATTACCAGCCAATGTGGTTACAACGCCGCCTGGGGTAATCACCCTGATCATGTTATTACCTTGATCCGCTATATAAATATTTCCGGCCTGATCGATATTAACACCTGTTGGTTGGTTAAAACTTGCGCTAGTGCCCGTACCATTTACCATGCTTGCATTTCCGTTGCCCGCAAAAGTTGAAACTACACCCGACGGTGTGATTTTGCGGACAAGGTTGCCCATATTATCGGTTACAAATAAATTGCCGGCCGCATCAAAAGCTACACCTGTAGGGTTATAAAAAGTAGCCTGTGTGCTTGCTCCATTAATAGAACCTAAAGAACCGGTACCTGCATAAACTGAAAATGTACCTGATGGTGTAATTTTATCGATCTTTTGTCCCAATTGTTCTGTAACGAACAAGTTTCCGCTGGCATCGATAGTTATTCCATAAGGGTAGTAGAGATATGCGGGCGTACCAGAGCTGCTACCTACGTTAGTAAAATAACCATTGTTTCCTAATGTGGTTACCACACCGGCTGGTGTAATTTTTCTAATATGGTTATTGTATCTATCTGTAACATAAACGTTGCCTGTAGCATCAACAGCCACACCACATGGATTATTAAAATAAGCGTTTGACCCGGTACCATCGTTAGTGCCTGGGTAGCCGTTTCCTGCCAATGTGGTAACTACCCCTGCGGGGGTAATTTTCCTTATTGCATTATTATTTTGATCGGCAACGTATATATTACCTGCGTTATCAGTGGCGACACCAGACGGAGTATAGAAACTCGCATTTACGCCGGTGCCGTCATTTAATAAAGCATTGCCGTTGCCGGCAAATGTGCTGGTTGCGCCGTAAATGCCGTTTGATACCGCCCCGCCCGAATTAACCGGTGCTAATGGTGTAATTGCAACGTTGGTTGTAAAAACCTTTGGGCTGCTGTAAGTAATATTGGGTGCTGTTTGTGCAAAAACAAGTGCAGAGAGTGTTAAAAAAATACTGGTAAGTAAAGGTTTAATCATATAGTTGAAATAGGGGACGCAATACATAGTAAGCAATATAGAGCTCGCAAGTAGCTGGTTATATTGCTTTTAGTAAATTAAATAGGGTTTTAAAACGGCGGCGTTTAATTGAACTCCGGACTAGGGCTGTAAAGCAATGAATGTGTGTTTCGCAATTTTTGCCCTGTGATGCTTAGGGTAAGTTTCATATAGTGATTGTGATAAGTAAAGTTTCTGATGCAAAATAAATAAATTTTAGCGTATCAGGAAGCGTGTTTATGCAATTAAATGAAAGACAGGCAACGTTTTGTAAAATTGGCACGTAGTTATTTATATACCGGTTTTAAAAAATCTATTGGCAGCTCATCATATTAAAAATCTTTCTGCTAATGTTGTACAATTGGTAATTAACCAAGGGTTTGGATTGGCCATTTTCTATATTTTGTCGACCTCACTTGTTAAGACAGATTTTGGCGAATTGAACTGGGTACTTGCCATTCTGTTCACTGCTTTCAATATCCTGGCTTGCGGTATAGACCAACTGGTTGTTAAAAAGATTGCCCAGGGAAATAACGCCGCAAAGGTTACTGGACTTTTTATTAGTCATGTTGTAATATCAGGGTTTGTATTTTATGGAGTTTTAGGTTTGATGTGGTGGTTGGCACCGCACCAGGTCCAGGTTTTCCAATTGCTGATGGTGGTTGGTGCAGGCAAGTTGATGATCTATTTTGCTACTCCGTTTAAACAACTGGCATCGGGTAGGGAGCAATTTGGTTTGCTGGCCAAAATGTCTGTATTATCAAATATTATACGGGGTATGGGCCTCGTTATATTGCTACTGTTTCATAAGATATCGCTAAATACAACCGCTGTTATATTTTTAGTAGGAGATGGGCTGGAGTTTATTATCACCATTTATCTCTTTTATCGCCACCTGCGGGTTCCGGTTTCTTTGACGTTGGATGCCAAATCATATTTTAAATTACTCAAAGAAGCTGTGCCACAAATTGGTGTAGTGCTTTTTACATCAGCACTTGCAAGGTTCGATTGGATTTTCATTGGCCTCTTTTTATCTACTGCAAAGCTGGCCGAATATAGTTTTGCCTACAAGGCTTTTGAAATTTCGACACTGCCGTTGTTGTCCGTAGCGCCGTTATTGCTGCCGCGTTTTGTCAGCATCATCAAAGAACATGGATTATTTCCATCCGCATTATTTCAACTATTAAACGTGGAACTGGTTGGTGCAACCTTTATTAGTTTAATGTTATACCTATGCTGGTCGCCCCTGGTTGATTGGATTACGGCAGGCAAATATGGCACTGTTAATTCGGCAGTTATCCTGGTATTATCTGCATGTATGCCTTTGATGTATTTCAATAATTTTTTATGGAGTATTGGTTTTGCCCAAGGTAAAATGCGGCTTATTTTTAAAGTATTAGCTGCCACCTTTCTGGTCAATATTATTGGCGACGTGGTGCTGATCCCCTTAATTGGCAATGTTGGTGCAGCTATTGCTTATTTAGCGGCTATGTTAACACAAGCAATATTGTATTTTCTGAATATAGAAAAGCAAGAGGCTATAAAGGCTGCCGTAAATCTGCTCATCTGCACTATTTGCGCTTTAGCCAGCGGGCTTACAGCGCTTCATGTTTTTAATGAAATGTGGATTACCATATTTTTTGCCTGCACGTGGTATTTGTTATTAGCATTGCTTTTCGGGCAAATCGATCTTAAAAAAATCAACAAATTAAGGTTGGCAATGGGCTAACAAAATTATTGCTTAAACCACTTTGCAGGCAACCTATTGATAGCTGTGGGCGTAACTCTATTAACAAACATACGGGGTTTCAAAATAAGCCGTATCGATGTTAATTAATGGGCGAAAAAGTTTTAGTTAGATTAAGAACATTAGTAAAAGGAATTAACTGGCCATTACTGGTATTCCTTTTACTTTTTTTAGATGTCAAGCTGATTGTAAAATTGGTTGCTCTTGTGTTTGTATACATCGTACAGCCCAATTTTAGCTTCGGCTTTAAGTGGAAAAACTCGCGCTTACCATTGTTTTATCCAGGTGTAATTGCCATCGCTGTCATTAATTGGATTGCTTTTCAGTACATCTTTTCTGCCCATTACAACGCCAGCTTTTTTACAGGCCTGGCGTTTTGGCTACTTTGCATTTTAGCAATCCACCAAATTAAACTGTTTGTAGAAACTACCGAACCTGCAATACTTCACAAAACCATTACGGCATTTTTTGTAATTAACGCGGTTGTATCATTCGGTAATATTTTACTTATTATCTTAAAAATAAAAGAAATCAACCCCTATACCTATCAGGGTAATTTTCAGCAATATTTTTTAAATACAGGCGATTTTATAAAGGGTATTACCTTCGATGTATCTATCACTAATGCTGTTATCGCAGCATCGGGTGTTATTTATTATCTCTTCAGGCAAGATTTTAAAATGTTACTCGTGTGCATGTTGGTAACGTTGCTGGCCGCGAGCAATACCATCAATATCATGCTGTTTGCGGTGCTCGTTTTGGCGTTTATAATAAAAAGCAACCGGGTACAGAAAAGCATGATTGTAGTTTGCCTAATGATGCTGATCACATTTATGGCCAAGGTATCGCCGCAAAATATGTATTACATCGATAAGATGTATAACAAAATGGTGTTCAACAAAAATGTGTCTTTTGATCCCGTACCTGTCAAAGAGAAGCGCATTACCGAGATACCTGATAGCCTGCTTTCGCCCCTGCAAAAACAACAAAAGTTTGCGCAGCTTTATCTGGATACCCTAAGTATTAAACTGGAAAAAGAATACCAGGCAAAACACATTAAAATGCCTGAGCCTTTGGGCTTGGTTAAGTATGAATTGCCGAAAGATAGTATCCATACGTCAAAGTTTCAACCGCGATCTGATACTGATGCCATGCAGCAAAAGTTAATTGCTTTTATAGCGCAGCATCCACATAACTTATATTTAGCTACCCAGCCGCAAACTAGTAAACGCATTGTGCCGGGTAAGCTGGTTACTTTCAGACAAACCACTAAATTTCTAACTGCTAATCCGAGGAAAATAATTACCGGTGATGGGATGGGAAATTTCTCATCAAAACTGGCTTTTAAAACCACAGGACTGGGAATGGCTGGTGGCTATCCTGCTAAGTACGCCTTTATAAGTCCCGATTTTCTGTCGAACCATTTGGATGTGTACCTCAACTTTTTCAGCAGGCGTACAGGAATGCATTCGATAATCAATAGTCCTGATTCTGTTTATGATCAACTATTAGGCGAATATGGTATTGCAGGGCTATTGCTGTTCGCCCTATTTTACGCGGGTTATTTTTTAAAGCAATACAAATACCTCAGCTACGGCTTACCGCTTCTTCTATTTATTGGCTGTGTGTTTTTTACCGATTACTGGTTCGAACAATTATCGATAGTGGTACTGGTGGAATTACTTTTACTGTCCGATATCCGCGAAAATCAGCTGCTTAAATCTTTACAGCTATGAGTAGTGAGCCACAAATTACCGTGTTAATGCCTGCCTATAATGCAGGCCAATATATAGCCGAAGCTATAAAATCTGTGCTGCAGCAAACGTTTGCCAATTTTGAGTTGCTGATTATTAACGACGGATCTACAGATGATACTGCTGCCATTGTAGGATCATTTGATGATGACCGCATCATCTTAATTAATCAGGACAATAAAGGTGTAGCGGGGGCTTTAAATACGGGTTTACATTTATCCAAAGCACCATATATCGCCCGGTTTGATGCTGATGATATTTGTTATCCCAACCGTCTGGCTGTTCAGTCTCAGTTTATGATGGCTCATCCTGAGTGCCACATTATTGGTTCGGCGACAGATTATGTAGATAAGGATGGTAACCACATTTTTAATTTTAAAGGCCCAAGTTTACCAGAAGCTGGTATAAATAACTCCAGTTATAAAACTTGTCCGTTTATCCATTCGAGCGTATTTTATCGTAAGGATAGCATCTTAGAGCAAGGTGGCTATAATATTTATGCCCATACTTTCGAAGACCATTTGCTATGGCTTAAAGTGCTGAAACGCTACAAGGGTTATAATATGCCCGAAAGTTTGATAAAAGTAAGATTGAACCCAGAATCTGTTACCATTGACGAAAAGTGGTGCCACCCTAAATTTCTGGAAATTAAATTCGATGCGCTACAAAAGGGGACTATTGAGTTGGCTGAGTATCGCGAGCTGCTTAATATCCGTAAGCAACAATTACATAACAACATAAACCACGAAGCCTACTATGGCCTGCTGGCTAAAAAGTTTTTGTGGAATAACCATAACCCGCAAAAAGCCCGGCATAACCTGTATAAGCTGTTGGCTATTAATAAGCTGCATTTTAAAAGCTATCTTTTATTGCTGATGACCTTATTGCCCGGTCGCTTTATTAATCGTATTTATCATACAGCCAAAACAACTGCCCTGTATCGCGAAGGAGGAGGCGCACTAAATGAGCGATAAACCCATAAAGCTATTTGTTGATGCGCATACCATGGATAAAGAGTACCAAGGCACGTACACTTTTTTGCGAGGATTGTATACCGAGCTAATGGCTGGCTATCCCGACGTTGATGTTTACTTCGGCACCTCAAACCCAGAGCGCTTACAATTGGCTTTCCCCAATGTAAAACCCGAAAATGTATTGAGTTATAAAAATGCGAGGCTAGGTTTGTTGCGCTACGTAACCGACATCCCTCGATTAATTAAAAAACATCAGTTTGATTTTGCCCACTTTCAATACATCATCCCTAAAAGCAAATCCGGTTGCCGCTACATTGTAACCACACACGATATTATTTTTAACGATTTTGAGCAATACTTCTCGTCGGGCTACCGCAAAAGCAGACAATACTTGTTTGCCCGGGGTATTAGAAGGGCTGCAATTAAAACCACGGTATCAGCTTATTCGCAAGAGCGTATTGCTGATTATTATAACCTGGATCGGAATGATATACATATTCTGGCCAATGGAGTTACCCCAAGCCCAGAACTTAACAGAGAGGCTGCATCAAAACTAATCAAAGATAAATTTGGCATCCAAAACTATATCCTTTATGTGAGTAGGGTAGAGGCACGTAAAAATCATCAGCTTCTGCTCCAAACCTATCTGCGATTAGAATTATATAAGCAGCAAATATCGCTGGTGTTTATTGGCAAAAAAACGATGCGGGTATCTGCCCTGCAGCAATTGATTGATGGCTTAACCGATGAGCAACGACAATATTTTTACTTTATAGAGCAGGTTGAACAAGATGATCTTTCATCATTTTATAAAGCTTGTAAGCTATTTGTATATCCGTCAATTGCCGAAGGTTTCGGCATCCCGCCTTTAGAGGCCGCTATGCATGGCGTACCTGTATTGTGCTCGTCTGCCACGGCTATGCAGAGCTTCAGTTTTTTTGAGCCTTATTGTTTTGATCCCAATAATGAGGCCGAGTTCGCATTTAAATTAAAACACATGCTGGATAATCCACCTGAACCTGACCATCTAAAAGAGGTTGCCAACCAGGTTCAACAACAATATAATTGGCAGCAAACTGCCGGTACATTTTATAAGCTATTAAGATCATGAAGTTAAAAATTGCCATTGCCGGCACGCGCGGCATCCCTAACCATTATGGTGGTTTCGAACAAATTACGGCCTATGTAGCGCCCGGATTGGTTGAGAAGGGCCACTCGGTAACGGTATATAACTCGCATAACCATCCATACCAGGGCTCCACGTGGAACGGCGTTGATATTGTACACTGCTACGATCCCGAAAATATTTTGGGGACGGCAGGGCAGTTTATCTATGATTTTAACTGTATACAAGATATGCGTAAGCGCGACTTTGACGTGATTTTGTTTATGGGTTATACCAGCAGCTCGGTTTGGGGTAGTTTGTTTCCGCGCCGCGCCACCATCATATCTAACATGGATGGGCTGGAGTGGAAGCGATCTAAATATTCGAAGCCGGTGCAATCATTTCTACGCTATGCCGAAAAGCTGGCCGTGAAATACAGTAATTATTACATTGCAGATTCGACAGTTATCCGCTCGTATCTTCAAAAAAAATATGGCATCAGCAGCGCATTTATAGCCTACGGCGCAGAGAAATTCATAGCTGATGATTGTCCGCTTATAAACCGGTTTGACTTAAAGCCTAAAGAATACTTTTTACTGGTAGCCCGCATGGAGCCCGAAAATAATATCGAAACCATTTTAGAAGGCTTTACCAAAAGTGTATCAACCAAAAAGTTTTTAGTGGTGGGTAACACCAGCAACAAGTTTGGCCAATACCTTAAAGCAAAGTTTGGGCACGATGAGCGGGTTTGCTTTCACGATGCCATCTTTAATATCAAAACCATACAACAGCTGCAGCATAATGCTTACTTGTATTTTCATGGGCATAGCGTTGGGGGCACTAATCCATCATTATTAGAAGCCATGGCAGGTGGTGCTTTAATTGCCGCGCACGATAACCCTTTTAATCGCTCGGTTTTAAATCATAATGCCTTTTACTTTAGCTCATCGGCCGATGTGCAATGGCTTACCGAGGTAGTGGCACGTAATTCGGCAGAGGATACAATGATCGGGAACAACGTGAAAAGGATCCAGCAGCACTACAATTGGCAAAAGATCATCGGCGAGTATGAGGCCTATATTTATGAATGTTATTGCAGCATGCACTATGAAAAAGTTATGGCTTATTAAGGATACAGTAACCAACCAAATTACCTATTACCACATCCTGCTGTTTTTTGCCTGCCTGCCCTTAGATCGTTTTTTTAGTGAATTGATTTTTGTGAGCCTGGTGATCCATATGCTTATCAACCTAAAAAAGACTGATCTGAAACGGATATATGAACCGCGTGTACTCATGGTACAGGCGGTATTTTTCGTAACCCTTTTCAGTACGATATACACAACTAACTTAAAAAAAGCGATAGACGATTGGGCTATGCAGGCACATATCTTGTTTATCCCAATGGTATTTGCCATCCATCAGCCCTTAATTGCTAAATATAAAAGGCAATTATTAAGTGGCTTTGCCTGGAGCTGTGTGCTGGTGGTTGCTGTTTTGTTCGGTATTGTTTTGGCTACAATCAGGCATTTTCATTTACCGTTATCGTTTTTTTATACCACAAGCTTTATCAACCACAATTTTTCTAAGCCGGTTAATATCCATGCTACCTTCTTTGCTATTTTGGTGGTAGCGGCTGTAGTGATTTTATTTCAGGATTTATTGAGGGAAAGAAAGAAATCGGCAAAGGTGTTTTTACTATTTGGTATGGCTGTTTTATTTGGTGGGTTAATCCAGCTATCGTCTAAATCGGCTATTATTTCATTAATGGTTGTGGCCTATATTTTTGTGCCGCTTTATTTGTTCGAGGGTAAAAAACGATTGCTTTTATTATGCGCGTCACTTGCAATTACTCTTTTGGCCGCTGTGTTAGTGCTTAGGTATGATGGTTTGAAAACGAGATTGTTTTCTGACCTGGAATCTGATGTGGATATGAGCCATATCGCCGTAGTTACCGATTCGCGCCTCGACCGCTGGAAAGCTACCATGCACACCGTAAAAGCAAAACCGATATTGGGCTTTGGTACCGGCGCCGAAAAAAAGGTAATGGAGCAAACCTATTTTTATAATAAACTTTACCACTCGTTCATCCACGAGCTTAATGCACATAACGAATTTTTGAGCCTGCTGATAAAAAGCGGCTGCATCGGGTTAGCCGTTTACCTCTTTACTTTAGGATATAGTTTAGTGCTATCAATCAGAAATAAAGACTTGCTTTTAACCACTTGTGTGGCTCTGATGATCAGCACATCTATTGCAGAAAATGCATTGGATGCCAACAAAGGGATTTTCTTTTATAGCGCATTTTTTTCGTTATTGTTATTAACCATAAAACCGTCTCCCAAGCCGCATTTAAATACAAAAAATCAACATCCAGAGGCAACCTTGGCACCGGTTTCTACGTGTTAATTATATACAATACCAATACTATTAAATAGCGCAATTATGTATAAGCCAAATCGTTATGTTGCAGATTATTCCGGGATAAAAACACAGGTTTTATCGGCGCTGGCTTATTACGATCTGTTTAACTTTCCACTTACCAAAGAGGAGGTTTTTTTGTTTATGGCGGCACGTTCCGAGCTGGACAAAGTGCAGCACTGTTTGGATGATCTGGTCGATCATGGTCTTATCTATCAGCTTGGTAATTACTATGCCCTAAAGAACGACGATTACATAGTTACCCGCAGAAAGGCCGGCGGTAAAAAGGCGGAAGAACTGCTGACCATTGCCGAAAAGGTGAGCCACTATTTAATCAAATTTCCTTATGTACGCGGTATAGCGGTTTCTGGCTCGTTGTCGAAAAAGTATGCAGATGACAAATCGGATATCGACTTTTTTATCATCACGGCCACAAATCGCCTTTGGATTGCCCGTAGTTTGTTACATATGCTTAAAAAACTCAGCTTTGTTTTTAACAAGCAAGACTACTTTTGCATGAACTATTTTGTGGATGAAGCCCGCGCAGAAATTGTAGAGCAAAACTTGTTTACTGCCACAGAAACGGTAACGCTGATACCATTACAGGGCGACCTTACCTTCGAACGGTTTTACAGTGCCAACACATGGACCAGGGGCTATTTACCCAATCACCTGATGCGTGTATCGTGTGCAGAACCAGCCAACAAGGGATGGGTTAAGTCGTTTACTGAAGCCTTGCTTAATAACCCAATTGGTGATATGCTGGATAATTGGCTAATGCGTATAACCGCACGTAGCTGGAACAAAAAAACCGAAGCAGGCCGGTTAAACCAAAGAGGGGTACTGATGAGTATGATGGCCACTAAGGGCTACGCCAAACCTAATCCCGTTAACTTCCAGAACAGGATCATGACGTTTTATAAAGAGAAGGTTGAGCGTTTGACCAAGAATTTGGAGCAAGATATATTTTAGGGTTTTAATTCCCCTCTTGAGAGGGGCTAGGGGTGTGTTTCTGCAGTATGTATAATGTAGAAACACACCCCTACCATTACACAGCCTTTCGCGCCCCCTCTCAAAAGGGGAAGTAGAAACGCATCATATCACAGCACCGTTTTAACTCTTCTTCCTGAAAGAAATAATAAAATAATCTCCCCAATATTTAAACGGAAAGCTACTCTTAAAGCGGTGCTCTAATGAAGTAAGCGCCCGGAAACTACCAGGATGTTTCTCTGCAAAACCTTCGATATATGATGGCGGCAGAAAGGTGCAAAGCCCCTCTAGACCAACTAGGTCATAATCTTTTTTTAAACGTTTGATGAGATATGATGGGTTATAATACCAGCAGGTAAAATATTGCCCTTCTATGTGCGCTGTACGGCCTTTGCCGGCAAACCATCTGCGGGTTGCGGTTTTAAATTTGCCTTTAAAGATCAACAGCGATTCCCATAGACAAAATTTGGGGATTATCACCATGGTGGCCACGCCGCCGGGTTTCAATAAGCTATCGAATGAGGCAATTACCTTGTCTAACTCATTAGTGCAATTTAACCCGCCAAAGTTGGAGAAGATGGCATCATAAAGGCCACGTTGTTTTAATTCATTTAATTGGGTAAAAGAGCAAAGTTCGGTGGTGATCTTTAACTGATTAATGAAAGGACTGGTTTTTTCGCGCAATTTCTGTTGCATGCCTTCTGCAATATCTGTGGCATGTACGCGGTGGCCTTGCTGGGCAAAGTAGATGGCATCCTCACCCGTACCGCTGTTTAATTCCAGTATCCGGCTGTTAGGTTTAAGCTGACTTATGAAATGCTCGCGCACGCGTTTACGCTTGTAATGCACAATGGTATTACCGGCATAAATTTTATCGAAAATTGCCGACTGTTTAGAGAATGCAGCACCTGCCTGCAGCTCGTGCGGTACGGTGGTGGTGTTGCTCATGCTGTTTCTGCACGGTTAAGTTTGGCCTGCTCAATCCAGGTAGCAGGGGTATAGTAAATAATGGAAAGCGCTTTCTTTAACGTATTTAAATTTGCCTGAAAGGGTGATTTAAGCAGTTGTAACATACCTGCACGCGCCAAGTGCCGATGGTAGTTACGGTGTACATATTTATGTAATTGCTTATAAAATGCCGGTGGATAGGTGTTTTGGAACATTAAGGCCATCTCGTTAGAGTCCGTCCAGTTGGTTTTCTCTTTCAATTCTTCTTTAACACGGTTAAAGAAGACTGTGCCTGGTAAAGGATAAGAAACGGAAATGCCAATTTCATAAGGCAATAGATTATTGATCATTTGTACCGTTTGGTCAATCTCTTCTTTAGTTTCTGTAGGATAGCCGAACTGGATAAAGAATGATGGGTGGATACCGTGTTTCTTCAATAAAATAGTGGCTGCATGGATTTGCTCCACTGTAGTGCCTTTGTCCATCGCATCCAGTATGCGTTGCGAGCCGCTTTCGGCACCTATCCAGGCGTTTTTACAACCGGCGAGGGCAAGGGCGGTTACTTCGGTCTCATCTAACAAAAGATCGGCACGAGATTGGATTTTGAACTCGAAATTGAGCCCTCTTTGTTGAACCAGGTTTGCAAAGTCTTGTACCCATCCAGGTTTCAGTCCGAAAATGTCATCGCAAAACCAGATATGATCAAATTGAAACAGCTTGTGCATACGCCATAATTCTTCAACCACATGTTCGGGCGAGCGGGAGTTATACCGGTTACCATAAATTGGTTTGGCACACCAGTTACACTTAAAAGGGCAGCCGCGTGTGGTGCTCATATTCATAGAGAAATAGCCTTTGCTTTTAAGCCAGGCATTTCGGTATGGGTTTATGTCGATCAAATCCCAGGCAGCAAAAGGCAGGCGATCTAAATCTTTAATTACTTTGTGTGGAGCAGTTTTAATAGGCATACCGTTTTGCAGATAGCTAATTCCGGGGATTTCGCCAATCTCGATGGTGTCGCCAGATATAAGCGTACCGATAAGTTCGGGCAGCGTATCATCGGCTTCGCCGATAAGTACGTAGTCTGCACCTTCGTTTAGGTATTCTTTATAACGATCTGTAGAATCGGAGCTGGATACAATTACCGTGCAGCCTTGTGCTTTAGCCATTTTACACATCTCGAAAGCTGCCTCGCGCATATTAGTGAGGCACATTTTGGTGAGGTAATTAAAGCCGTCATCGTAAATAACAAAGAAATTTGGTTTGGCAGCTAGCTGTGCTGTAATATCATCCGGCCCATGCGCAAACATGGTATCAAAGAATGTTATGTCATAATCCTGATTACGCAAAATAGAAGCCGCATACAGCGTTGCCAGCGGCGCATAAGGCTGGCCGATCTGCCATTGTTTTTTATCAAACCGCAGAAAGTAGGAGTGGGTTAATAATACGCTTATTGGCATAACTTAATTTAAACGGGTGCTAGGCGGCAAATTCAACGAGCACACACAGCGCGCACAAGTTTCATTTTGCCCGGTTTTTAAAATTTTGCGGAAGGCAATGGCTTCGGGGGTATTCAGTATATCATTCAGGCTTTTATCCCTGATATTGCCCATCGATTCGTGGAAAAAGCAAGGTTTTACGCTGCCATCGGCCTCTATAACTGTTGATACCCAGGGGGCATTACATTTTTTAAAGGGAAAAGGGTTAAGGCCGTAAAAGGCGGCGTAGTAACGGTAAATGTTGTAAAGTTTTTCATCAGATTCGGCAACCAGTCCTGGATGGCGGCGACTGATGATCACTACTTTATTTACCATTTTTATCAACTCAGGCAGTTCGCCTTCCTGTATCAGCACCTCATTTTGGCGCGGCGTTTCCCAGGCCATCTGGCGGTTAAAGGCATGGCTGCTTACATCGGCAGGTAAAAAGCTGATTTGCTGAATACCAATGCTGCGGGCAGTTTGCACAATATCGGGCCATTTTTGGTAGTTCATCCGGTGTATTACCGTACGGGCGGTGATCTTAAAATCGGGCTTCAGAAACCGTATAAAATCCAGTCCTTCTTTCATTTTACGGAAGGCCTGCGGGATGTTACGGATCTGATCATGCAGATGTTCGTCGCCATCTAAAGAAACAATCAGCTCATCTACATACTTAATAATATCATAAGCATGCTTGCGGACAGATAATCCTGTGGTGAGCAATACAACGCTTATTTTATGAGGTTTTAGTAGTTCGCAAAGCTTAAAGAAATTGGGGTTTAGCAAAGCTTCACCACCCGACATTAATACCTGCTGCGTGCCCAGTTTTTTGAAGGTTGATAACAGATTGCTGATATCTGCCTCAGTCAACTGCTTTAAATTCTTGTTGTCCTTCCAAATATCACACATTACGCATCGGCAATTGCAGGCACTATGAGGCATCAGTATGGCAATAGGCAGCGCGTGGATCCGGTCGGTTTCGAGCGTACGGGTACGTTGCAGGGTGTGGTAGAGATCTTTAATTTGCATCATGATGGTCAGTTTAAAATCCCTGAATTTCGGGTTGGCGGTAGCGCCAAACCTTTTGTAGTAATTTAATCTCGTAGGGGTATTTGTACAGGCTGGTATGGTAACGCAGGTTAGCCAGTAACTTAATGGCTTTGCGTTTAACCACGTTGAGCTTAATATCCGTTACGGTAGGGTAGCAGCCATTTAACACGGTTTCGAAATTGCGAATCTTATCTATCATTTCGGGTTTCAGCCATGGGGTTAACGGGTTTTTACGCAGGTCGAAATTTTCCCAGGCGGGGCTTATCCAGTCTTCTAATACCTGCGGAAATGTAAAGCCCGCTTCTACAACTTGTTTGTATAACTCGGAGCCCTCTGTTGCTACCGGGCTATAGGTATAAATTACAATCTCGGTTTTAGGGTTAATGGCTTTTACCTTTTTAATAAAGTCGATATCGAAATCAATCTGCTTCATTACTTCTTCGGACGTTGGCGCAGGTGTGCCCAGTACAAAAGAGTATTCTGGGATAATGTCGAACTTTTTCAAGCGCTCGGCAAAGCGAAGGATCTGGGCACCGCTTTGGGTACCTCCTTTATCCATTTGCTCCAGTATGGCATCATTGCCACTTTCGGCACCGAAAAAAATGATCTTACAGCCCGATTTACGGATGAGCGCCAGAGATTCATCTTTGAATTTATCCATGGTATCAATGCGCGCCATGCCCCACCAGGTCATGTTATCGTTCATTACCAATTTGGCAAAGTCGACAGCGCGTTTCTCTGATACAAAGAAATTATTGTCGTGAAATTCGATGGCATCGGCACCCCATTTATCTTTGATGTACTTTACATCTTTATAAATATTAGCTGCTGATTTACCTTTCCAACGTGCTTCGTAAATGGGCACTACTGAGCAAAACGAACAAGTAAAGGGGCAACCAATACTCGAGTGATAGGCCATGGTATGGTTCCCCAGATAGGTTTTACCCAGAAATTTAGTGAGCGGGTAAAATTTATCCAGCTTATCATAAGGCAACGGCGGTAGTGTATCCTGATCGAGCAAATCTGCTTTGGATGTTTTTTGAATTTTACCGTCAACCTTATAGATCAGGTTTTTGATTAGCTCGTATGGCTCAAAGTTTTCCAGTGCATCAACCAGTTTCAGGAAAGCATGATCGCCGGGGCCGTTGATAATAAAATCTACATAGCCGGAGTTCAGGGAAACCTGGTCATAGATCGACGGAAAATAGCCACCCCAAACCATGGTAGTATTGGGGTAATGTTCTTTAATATGTTTAGAGATAGGGATGGCCTGCCTTAACTGCGGGCCAGGCATAACCGTAAACCCAAGGTAACGGAACTCGCCGGTATCCAGGTAATCGGTGATCTTTTTAAGGGCGTCGTGTTCGCAGTTACCATCAACAATTACCCAATCGTACTTGCCCTCTACAGATGCGGCAATATTGAGTATAGAGTTGGGTATACGATATTTGTTATTAGCGCTACGGGGGTTAAACAGCAGTATTTTGTTCATTTTTAGCGTGCTTCTGATATAAGGATTACGCGGCCTGTTTGGTATAGGTTGCCTTGTGGGTATATTAAATTATGATGGCAACCATTAGCGGGGTTGGCGCGTAATGTTAATGGTTAGGATAAAGAACAGACTGTGCTGCGTGATTTTACACTGAATGATGATGTCGCAGCTGGCAGCTTTATTAAGGGTAAAATCTGCATCCGGTCGGATTTCTAGCTATATAAAAATCAACATCTCATGATCGCTCAACTTAAAGGTTATATCAACCATTTTTTTTTCTCTAAAAAGATCCCAGACACGCTATCTGAAGAAGCCTATGATTTATGGGCTACCGAGTACGATAACCAACCTGATAACCTGATGCTGGCCCTGGACGAGCAAATCTTTAAGGTGTTACTAGATGGTATTGATATTGAGAATAAAGTTGTGGCCGATATGGGCTGTGGCACCGGCAGGCATTGGCGAAAGTTGTTTGCCAAACAACCCGGCAAATTAACCGGTTATGATGTATCTGGCGGGATGCTGGATGAATTAAAACGTAAATATCCACAAGCCGATGTGGTAAAACTGGAAGGCGATTTGGCGCCTAAACTGACTAGTCACTCTATTGATGTAATTGTATCAACCCTTACAGTAGCACATATTGATAATATCGATGAAGTGGTACAGGCATGGATCGAGGCATTGAAGCCGAATGCTTCCGTTATTATTACAGATTTCCATCCCGAGGCGCTGGCAATGGGTGGCAAGCGTACGTTTAGCGTGCATAATAAAAAGGTAGCGATCCGAAATAACGTACATCCGGTTAGTATGCTGATTACCAAACTAGCGGCCTATGGTTTTAGCGTTGCAGCCATGGAAGAACGTCTGGTAGATGAAAGTGTTAAGCATTATTACGAAAAGAAAAATGCCCTAAGCGTTTACGATAAATTTAAAGGCCGCCCAATTATTTACGGCATGTGTTTAACCCGGACCCAGGATGGTACTCAGCAATTTGCATTTAATTAACGGTAGTCAGCCGGTTAATATCGAGATAAAGGGGAGGCTGATCTCATCGGTTAATTCTGGTGATTTAGCTGCTGATGAATTGACGCTTGATTTTAATGGGGCTGTTGCTTTACCGGGATTAATCAATTCGCACGATCATTTGGATTTTAATCTGTTTCCGCAGTTTGGAGACCATTTTTACGAAAACTATACGCAATGGGGTGCCTATATCCATCAGCAATATAAAGCGCAAATTAACAAGGTTTTAGAGGTGCCCTTGCAACTACGTGCGGCTTGGGGCATTTATAAAAACCTCATCGCCGGCGTTACCACGATTGTTGATCATAGCGATGGGCAAAAATTTAAAAGCGACCTTGTTAACGTGGTACAAGCCTACCATTGCCTGCACTCGGTTCAGTTTGAGAAGCATTGGAAGCGGAAATTAAATAATCCGTTAAAGCTTGGAAAGCCTTATGTGGTACATGTTGGCGAAGGGTTAGATGAGCCTGCGCATAATGAGATTGATGAGCTGTTAAAAGGAAATTTATTTAATAAAAAGCTAATTGCTATACATGGTGTGGCAATGGATGCTCATCAGGCCCAAAAGTTTAAAGCATTGGTTTGGTGCCCACAATCCAACTGTTTTTTGCTGAATAGTACAGCTGATATTAAAGTGTTGAAGGAGCATACACCGATTTTGTTCGGCACAGACTCAACGCTTACAAGTGACTGGAATATATGGGAGCATCTACGCCTTGCCATGAAATTTGGGCACTTAAATAGTGATGAACTATTGCAAAGCCTTACCACTACTCCGGCGCAAACATGGAAGTTAAATACAGGCGAGCTAATTGCAAATAAAGATGCAGACATCTTAATTGCAAAAAAGAACATCTCCAATATCTATAACACCAACCCGGAGGATTTGCTGATGGTAATGTATCGCGGCCAGATCAATTTGTTTAGTGAAGAAATATACCAGCAGTTGGTAAATCAAGGCTTTTCGGTGAAACAGTTTGATCGGGTGAGAATTGGGAATGCCTATAAATACGTGGTTGGAAATGTAGTAAGGTTAATCGATCAGATCCGGTCATATTATCCCGATGCGATATTCCCAGTTGTACCCGCTTAATTTTTAATACCGATGATTAAACTGGTTGATGTTACTTATTATGCCCACCTCGACTATCAGAAGCCAGAGCAGGTATTGGAGCGGCATCGCCTGGTTACGCGGTACGCCGAATTATTGCGAGATAAATTGCAGATTACCTTTGTAAAGCACGCTGGTTTCGAAGGCTTTTGCGAGGATGGTGGCTTGATCTATCACTTTTTTAAAGGTATCAACAAATTCAGGTTTTTACCTTTAAGGGCCAACCGTTTTATCGCCCGCGAAGAACCTGAGTTGGTGCTGGTACAAGGTTTGGGATTTCCTTTGCAGGTTATTGCATTAAAACTTCGGTGCAGCAGTAGAGTTAAGATTGTAGTGCAACATCATGGCGAACTGCCTTTTAAAGGTGTTAAGTTATGGTGCCAGCAGCTGGCGGCCCGGTTTATTGATGGTTATTTGTTTACCTCGGCAGGTAACGCCGAAGTATGGCGGCAAAAGGGCGTAATTAACAAACGCCATCAAATATTCGAGGTGCTCGAAGCATCTACCAATTTTGTAAAACAAGATAAGTGGCTAAGCCGAAAAAAGCTTGAAGTACACAGCACAGGCCAGATTTTTTTATGGGTGGGGCGATTGAATGCCAATAAAAATCCATTAATGGTATTAAAGGCGTTTGCCCAGTATCTGCATTTTAAACCATCGGCACAGCTGTATATGATTTATCAAACCACTGAGTTATTGGATGATATTAAAACGATGTTGCTGGCTGATGAAAAGCTAGAATCCGCTGTTGTTTTGGTTGGCAGTGTGCTTAATCAGGAATTACCGATTTGGTTTAGTGCAGCAGATTATTACTTGTCTGGTAGTTATAAAGAGGGCAGTGGCTATGCGCTTTTAGAGGCCATGGCCTGTGGCTGTATCCCGGTGGTTACCAATATTCCGTCCTTCCAAAAAATAACCGAAAATGGTAAGTATGGCTACTTATACAAAGTTGGCGACGAGTGGGCACTTTATAAGATCTTATGTGAATTAGAAGAACCTTCGCCAATAAGTGCAGATGATGTGATACAGCATTTTAACAAAAAACTGTCTTTTAATCGCATTGCAGACGATGTTTATGAAGCGTGTTGTGCACTGGTTCATTAGTTTAATAAGTTCCTCGGGATCTGTAGCAGGTACTAATGAACAAATAAACGTTGAACTAATGAACTATTTATAGAGTTCCATCATTTGCTTTGCAACATTTTCTGCGCTGTAAAGCAGCGTGGGTTGATGATCTAAATTCTTTTGTTTTAACAAATCGACTACTCGTTTTTGCATCATATTCACATCGTCAACCACGTGGTGATGGTTGATCCATCCATTCATCGGCCTGCAAAAAGAAACTACATGGGTACCCGCGTAAAGCGCTTCAGCAATAACTGCCCCGAAACCTTCATACTCTGATGTATGTACAAACAAGCGTGAGCGTTGCATCAGCTTAATCACTTCGTTGTGGGGAATTTCGCCCAATAAACTAATCGTGTTTTCGAGTTTATATTGCCAGATGAGTTGCTTTAACTTTTCTTCCTCGGGCCCTTTACCACAAATAGCAACCCGCAGGTTGGGGAAATAGAGTTTAGCCAAACGGACGGTTTCTATCAGTAAATGATATTGTTTGAGCGGAATTAATGAGCCTGCGCCTAGTATATCGACATCCCGTTCAATTGGGGCATGGTCAAACAAATTTACATCGATACCTACAGGTATGGTGTGCCTTGGGCGAATGTTATAGCTGCGTTCAAAACCGTCGGCCACAAAATCGGATAAAGCAATGAGCGAATTACCATCGGGCTTGCTACGGTTAAAATAGCGATTACCGGCTTTAGCGTCTTGCCCCAATAACCAGATGTGATGCTTTAGCCCATATCTTTTAGAAAAGCGCTGACCAACAAATGCACATTCGCCCAGCCAAAAACTAAGGATACCTAATAGCTCATATTGCCTATTTAGCAAGCTTAGCTTCTTCCAAACCTTTACCCAAGTATTCAGCCTAAATGCTTTACCCCAGTCTTTGCCGTTAAAGCTGATTACCTCGACACCATGCCAATTATATTGATCAGCCCTGAAAGGGTAGTGGAATGAAAGCACGATGAGATGAACATCCGGATACGCTTGCTTCAAGGCCTTCATAAATATCTGTTGTGGCGGCAGGCAGGTAGTATCGGCTTCATTTGCCGGGAAACCTGGGGTTAATATCACTAATGCTTCAGGCTTCATCGAGTGTAATTATTTTATTGCAGAAGCTTAGGCTTTGCTGATTATGGGTGATGAAGAGTACCATTTTGCCTTGGCGGCTTAGCAACTTTAAATCTTTTAAAATCTTTTGCTCAGAGGCATCATCCAACTCATTAAAAGGCTCGTCGAGTATGAGTAAATCAAAGTCTTTATATAATGCACGAGCTAACATCATGCGCTGCCGCTGTCCACCACTTAGGTTATTGCCGTTTTCTGTGACCAATTGGTTGAGGCCTTCGGGGAATTGCGCAATAAGCAAATCAAGGCCTGTTATCTGCAGCGCATTATTTAATCGATCCTTATTGTAATCATCATCGGTTAATACAATGTTTTTTAAAACGGTATCATGCAATAATAAGACAGACTGCTTTACATAGCTTATCCGCTCGCGGTAGGCTGCGAGAAGTGACATATCCATCTGCAAGCTATTAATACAAATATGCCCGCAAGCCGGATCAATAAAGCCCAGTAACATATTGATTAACGTAGTTTTCCCCCGGCCGGAAACGCCGCTAATACCTGCAAATTCTCCTGCTGATAATTCGAGATTAAGATTGGTGAATACGATACGATCTTTATAACTAAACTTAATGTTATTGAAGCTGATTTTTTTTATAGGATCGATGACGGTTTGGCTGATATTTTCGGGCTTTATCTCGTCGCCTGGGATCATATTGTTAAGCACGTGATCAAAAGCTTTCATCTGGCCACTGTAGCTAATGATCTTTACCAAACCGGGGATAATTTTGTAAGCCGCCGCCATAAATACACCAACTGCAATAAGACTAGCGGCATTACCATTTTGTTGGTTGTTTATCAACGTAATGATGAAGATCCCTGCAACGGCAAATACCTCGAACAGGCGCGAAGGTAGCATTTGGATACTTTGCAGGTTTGCCAGATTGGTATTGAGTTGCTGCTGATATTTAATATAACGATTGGCAAAAAAGGTATGTTTATTATAAATGTGGCTTTCTATATAAGCCGACAATGATTCTTTTAAATACTGCAGGCTTTTCTCGCTAGTAATTCTGGTGGTACTACGGATTGTTTTTAACTGTTTACGGATAAGATAAGCCACAAGGAGAACAGGAGGCAAAATGAAAATAGAAATTAGCAAAAAAAGTTGTGCATTATAAATAAGGATACCAATAACCGTTAACACAATCAGCGCAGTTTGTACAATAATTTGCTGTAGGCCCGATAGAAGATATTGTGAAAACTCTACTGGTTGCTGCCCAATCTGGTACATATAAACCGAAGAATCTGTATCAATATAGTTGAAGTAACTACTTTGTAAATATTGGATGAGTTTGGTGTTTGATAGCCTGGCCGCCACACGGTAACTATAATTGTATTGAGCCTGTGTGAGGAAATAGGCTAGCAAATTTTTAATCCCGAATAATGCGATAGTAGCGATTGCTACGGCTATTAAATGGTCGGCCACAAAACTGGAAATGGGGTATCCTGCAATTACTATGTTTTGATGGTTTGCTGTGATATTGATGAGCCAAACAATAATCCCCAGAAACAAAATGTCCAATAAGCTGATAAAAATACCAGACACCAAATGCAGATCAAAAGCCCGCTTTTCGGCAGGCGTTAATGCAGCTCTGATTTTCTTTGCAATGGTGTACACGGTTTCAGTATTAGTATTTATTAGTCAATTCAAGTGCATCCTGCCTGGTTTTAGTCGGGCAGTTATTGTTTAAAAAGCAATATGTTTATCGTATTATTTTGGTCTCGATGATGTTAGGAACCAGCTTACCCCCACAGCCACGCCGGTTGATTGCAGATCAACCTTGCCATAGCCAATACTGGTAAGCGGCAGTTTCATATAGGGCTGTACATTTAAGCCAAATTTTTCATTAATGCGGCGTTGATACGTAGCATTAATGTTAAGCACCCCAAGTATGTGTTGGTTCTGATTTTTAATATCAATATTAGTTGATGCCCAACCAGGGTTATTCTCATAATCAAAACGGTAGTTTTCGCGCAGCATAAAATACGACGATATACCTGTGCCTACTGCGATTGCGTTACGGCCTTTGCTGTAGAGGCGATAGTCGATATTGATCGGGATATCCAGCACGCGGCAATCGGCATAAACGTTAGTTGGCTGTATTTTAAAAGGATATGATGTAGTATACTGGCTAAAATTAGCTGAGTATGGTTTTTTAGCATACATTGCCCCCGTACTTACCGTTAGTCTATGTGTTAGCCCTACAGAGAGCATAAGCCCACTTGTACTACCCACCTGGCTATTGCTAAATGAGTTGCCTACACCATTTACATCTGGCGCAGTAAGTATGCTTAATACAATAGCATGGGCAGGCCACAACGCGTTAACAGCCGGTTTTTGCTTTTGCTTAACCGAGGCGATGTAACGTTTGTTGCTATTATCCAACTGCTTATCGGTTGCGCTTAAACTTGCGGCGGTTAAATTTGTGTTATTGTTTACTGCACTTATACTTGTAGCCGATAATTGAATAGTGGCGTGTTCGGCATCATTTGTCAACCCTGTTTTATTGGCGGCTATATAGTTGTCCCCAGTATCTGTTTTCGGCGTGGTGGATTTATCTTGATATGCTCTTTCAATATTACCGTTCGGTTTTTTGCCTGTTTTGTTCTTATAAACTGTGCCGACCAGTTGGTTTGATCTACTAGCAGAGGCTGGTGATTGATGGTCTTTCAGCCCTTCCTCAGCATTGTTAGCAGTGTTACCGTTTAAAGGCTTGATATAAGTAGATGTTTTATCAATAGGTTGTGTTTTGTTGTTTGCAAGATCAGAACCACCATTTTTAGCAGAATCTGTTTTAGGTTGATTTAATGAATTGGTATTGTTTCTGGATGCCTTTACGCCAGCCATATCGTTTTTATTAACCCCTGATTTGGTTGCAGGCCGCAAAAAGAAAAAGCCTAAAGCCAGTAGTAGCATGGCCGCAACTGCGGTTATAATAGCTGGCAGGCGGTAAATAAAGCCTTTACGTCTTTTTTCTTCATCCAATAATTTTTCCATAGCATCCCAGTCAGCATTGCGAAATGCAATGTTGTCCTCGGCTTTGGATAGGCCTTCCTTAAATCGCTGGTCTAAGTTATTTTCTTCTTCCTCGTCTTTCATAACCTTATCCCATTGTTCAAAAAGCCCAGGTATAAATTGCCATTACTAATGGCAACAATCTGTGTATCGCTAGTGCCGTTAAAGTTTTTAGGTAATTCAGCGGCTTTCAATATCATTTTCTTCAGTTTCTCTCTTGCTTTAAATAAGTTTGATTTAGATGTGCCGGCCGATATGCCCAGCATTTCGCCAATTTCTTCGTGCGAGTAACCTTCTATGGCAAAAAGGTTAAACACCGTTCGGGCAGCTTGGGGCAGCTGCTGTATCATGGCCAGTAATTCGTTATAATTCAATTTCTTGTCTGGTAAATCAGTATCTGCAATATGTTCGGCTTTGTCCAGATCGTCTGTATAAGCCATCTTCAGGTTGCTGCGATAATAATCTATCGACATATTCATCATAATACGGCCCATCCAGGCTTTAAACGGCCGCGAACTATCATACTTATGCAAACTGGTAAATACCTTCATAAAGCCCTGATTCATAATTTCTGAGGCTTCATAACGGTTGTTGGCATAACGCAGACAAATACCCATAGCAAAGCCATAAAATGTGTTGTATAACATTTTTTGACTTTTTCTTTCCTGCTGAATGCAGGCGTTAATTAATTGCTGTAAGTCTGCTTCTCCCATACACAGGGCATAGTTCTACTTTATGGTTTTTCTCCCATCTTATACCTATCACGTAAGTAATGGTCAAAAGGTTGCCTCTATCTATAAATTTTCTTAAAAAATATCTCGAAGGTGCTGATCCGTTAATTACCATCTAAATGTACGGCTAATGTTGTACGGCGCATATATCTTTTTCTATTGAAACCGTCCAGAAGTTCTAATCAATATAAAACAACAATTTGCGCAGATCGTGCCCATAAATAATGCCTATATTTAGGCTTATTGCCGCAGCGATATAAATCCAATTTTAACTTAAGATATATGACTATCAGGCTATTTAAAGCAGCTTTGTACCTGTTGCTGTTTATCCCTTGTACAGTTTTTGCGCAGCGAGATTCAATTATTATTCCGCTTTGGAAAAATGGTGCGCCTGGGTTCGAAAACCGGCGTAATGAGCCCGAGAAAGGGGATAAGTACATTAGCAATGTAAACAATCCAACTATTACGGTTTACATGCCGCCTAAAGATAAAGCCAATGGTGCTGCTATATTAATTTGCCCTGGCGGTGGTCACCGCATATTGGTTTTTAATGCAGAAGGCACCGAGCCTGCGCAAATGTTAACCAGGCAAGGTTTTGTGGTAGCTGTACTGAAATACCGTTTAGCACGTGATACCAATTCGCCTTATAAATTACAGGTGCACGCCAGGCAAGATGCCGAACGTGCCATGCGTATGGTACGCAGCAATGCCGCTAAATGGAACTTCGACCCCAATAGGTTAGGTATTATGGGTTTCTCGGCTGGTGGGGAAGTAGTTGATTGGGTTGCTTTTGAAAAAGGGGATGGCGACCCTAAAGCTGCAGACCCGATTGAGCAAGCCAGTTTTAAACCCAACTTTGCCATACTGGTATATCCCGGTCCACTGGGTGTGCCAGATGTGATTCCGGCTGATGCGCCGCCTGCATTTTTAGTGGTTGCTGATGATGACGAATGCTGTTCGCCACCTGTAATTAAACTATTACAAAAATATCGCGAAGCAGGTGTATCTGTAGAAGCGCATATATTCTCGAAAGGTAATCATGCTTTTAATATGGGCCTGCGCTCTAAACTGCAAACATTTAAAAACTGGCCTGGCCGCCTAACCGACTGGTTTGTAGATAACGACTATTTTAAAAACCCAATACCGGCGGTGAAGAAGCAATGATATAGTTATAGAATGAGTGAATGATAGAATAAATTAATGATAGAGTGATAGAATGAATAAGTGGTTAGGAAAATTATTCTATCATTCAAAATTCTATCATTCACTCATTTAAGATTACACCGCAATAAGCGCCTGTTCTTTGTGTAAATAACTTGATCGATACTCGAGCGGGTGTTTGTTGGTGACGGCTTTAAACTGGTGGTAAAAGTGCGATATGTTGTTGTATCCGCAGGCGTAGCCAATTTCGGCCACATTCATATCTTGTTCAACCAGTAGGCGGCAGGCATGGCCAATACGTACTTCTATCAGAAAGTCGAGATAGGTTTTTCGGGTTTTGGCTTTAAAGTACCGGCAAAACGAGTGCTTACCCATGGCAATGAGTGCGGCCACATCTTCAACCAGTATTTTACGCTGAAAATTATTAAATGTGTATTCAAAGATCTTGTTGATGCGCGACTGATCGAGGCTGTTAACCTCGTGGAAAAAGCCATTGCTGGATATCGTTTCATACTCCTGTGTGGAGGCAATAATTTCAAGGGCAGATAACAGGTGGATCATCCGTTTGGTGGGCGATTCATTCATCATTTCCTCGGCAATGCGGGCTACCTTTTTGCGGGTTTCACCTTTAATACGCAGGCCCAGTCTGGCCGCTTCTATCAGGCGTACCAGGCACTGGCTTTCGGGCAGACTTAAAAAATGGTTTCCCCATAACTCCTGTTCGAAAAGTATCACTATAGACTCTCCATTTTTTTGATCGGCGCGGTGCAGGTACTTGTGCTCATGCCTGAAGGTATGTGGTAGGTTTGAGCCGAACAGATATACGTCACTATGTTTAAACGGACCAATAAAATCACCTATCAGGCAGGTGCCCGAACTGCGTTTAATCAGCAATAATTCAATCTCCGGGTGGTAATGCCACGAACTCAGCATTTCGGCCCCCACGTCCTTACGTACCGTAAATGAATGATCTGGCGTAATGGTTGATTTTTTAAGTATCGCTTTCATTGGGGTATTCCAGTGCCGTATCAGAAAAATATAATGATATATGGGTTCAGCTAAAAATACAGAAAACGTTACTGTATATGATGTGTATTATTTAACTAAATATCATATTCTTTTTTCAATGTCAGAGTGGGTAATATGCTCGATGGGGGGGCAGATTTTCATTGCAGGTTGCAACAGTCTGTATAATTGAGGTTAAAGGGCATCGATGTTAACATAGCACATCTATTTGGTTGCATACTGTAAAATGAACCCAGATATATTATGCTAATTTGGAATATTATCGGCTTAGGGACTGCCGGCCTGGATGGGAGAAAAGAAATAAACCTAAACGTGATCACTTCTCTTAAAGCATAGTACCTAAAAATACTATGCTTTTATTGTTTATTAAAGGATGCTTTCCGTTTGCAGCAGGGTGGCTAGAAGCTCGTTGCCAGCATCTTCCAGCAAACCGTCATTGTGGATGCTGGTAAATAAATTGCTATGCGTATCAATCAGTTTGCTGCGGTTAATGCGTTCGGTAATGCTTTCGCTGTCCTCTCGTCCTCTTTTAAGCAACCTTGCCTTAATGGTTTCGGGTGTAGCTTCGATCAGGATGGGTTTTATCTCGGGGTATTTTTCTATCGCTGTTGGCACATATTCGCGCGAGCCGTTAATCACAACATTAAAACCGTTTTTAAGCCATAGATCTATTTCAGTGCCGATGCCATAGTATAAGCCGTGGCTTACCCAATGCATGGCAAATAGTTTATGTTTCAATCTAAGTTTAAATTCATCTTCGCTTAAGCTTACGTGATTTTCGCCACCAGCGTTGGCCGGTCGGGTAATGTAGCGGTGCGCAAAAATAACAGGCAGCATCCCATCAATCTGGTTGCGGCAATAGTTGATCAAAGTATCCTTACCCGCGCCAGATGCCCCGGCAATATAAAATAGAGTGCCCATTTTTTAGATTGAAATATGATCGTTGAATAAGGTATCGCTAAGCAATAATTCGTCGCTGCCTTTGGCTATGCTATGTTTAATAGTTTGGTGCGTTTGGATGGTAGCCATCATCAAGGCATCCTCCATTAGTGCATTGTTTATAAAATGATGCTTGATGAAAAGCGATAACAAAAGATCCCCAGAGCCACCAAAGTTTTGTGGAAGCATGGGTAAGCCATACTCAAATACAGATTCGTTATTATGCAGCTGTATGCCAGTTTCATTTTCTGCCGTAGCATAACTGCTCAACATCAGCTTCACACCGGGATATAATTGTTTAAATCGATCAACATAGAACGACGTTGACTCTGTTCCATCAGCCATATGCCCGGTTATTAGTTTAAGCTCGGTTATGTTGGGAAATACAATGTCGGACAGTTTGATAATTTTGGGCCAGGCAGCGACGATTTCTGACGGCACATAAGTCCTGCCATGATCGCCGCAAACCGGATCTGTAATTACCATGCTAATGATATCGCGATATTTTTCAATCATGCTTACCACCACCTCAACTTGCTCGGCATTGCCCAAATAGCCTGTATAGAAAATAAGTTGCTGTTGGCGAAGTACTGCCAGCTCTAAAGTGCTTTCCAGGAGCTCTGCCAGGGGCATAGCAAACTTTTTAACGGCAGCCATATTAGTCAGCCCGTTAAGCATCAGGCTGGGTACTGGTAATATATGCGAGCCTAATACTTTAATAAAAGTTTTTAAGCTGGCAGTGCCGTGTACAGCAAAACTGCTGATGGCTAATATGTGTGGAGTTTGATTGTTGTTCTCCATCATTTTATGCCGTAATTAATGTGGTGCTGATACCAAAATGATCGCTAGGGTAAATGCCCGAATCATCAGGTGTGTTTAATACCGTAATGGACTTAATGACTCTGGGAGATTCACTCAATCTGCCGGCAGGCAAAGCAAATATGTAATCAACGTTGCGTTGCGTCCCGTTTTCTATTAGACTTATCCTCGGCAGCTCGCCATTGCCGGCTTCGTAGCAATCAACAGCTTTTGTTTGTGTTTTAAACTGCCTTATTTCCTCAGAATCAGGCGTACAATTAAAATCACCACAAATAATATTAAAGTCGAAATTTTTAGTGGTTGTGTTTTGGGCAATCAGTGTTAATTGTTTTTTACGCAGTTCGGTAGCGTTGCTTAAATGAGTAAGATGCACATTGGTTAATAGTAAACGCTTGTATTCTGTTATCTCGATGCTAATCTGCTGTACCTTGCGCTCACCGTCGGTTTCGTTAAAGGGGAGATCGAGATCGGGCAATACCTTAATAGGGAACGCCGAGAGCACACCCAAGCCCGAAAAACTATTTACCTCATCATTGCCTAACAATCGGGATTTAAAGCGGGCAGGGGTAAAGTGATAGTACATGTCCAACTCTTCAGCCAAAAAGCGCAGTGTGTCCACCTTTTCATCTTCGGTTAAAAAACATTCCTGGCAGGCTATAATGTGTGGTGTAAGGGCTTTAAGCTGGTCTGCAAGCACTTGGCGGCGGTTGTAATAGTCGCCATCGCACTTCCAGGTATTAATAGTAACAATTTGTATATGCATGGATTGCTGTGCTTCTTATTTCCGGTAAAAGTGGAAATCCAGCATTCGATATTAATTAGGCATCTGTTATTTGTTTGTTAAATATGTGGCTAAATATCAAAAGGGGTAAATAATACAGTGGGAGTGCGGTATATTATTAGCCAATTGTTAGTGAGTGGTTATTAAAGCGTTTTTGGTACCATAACTTAACAGTAAATGGCACATATATTATTAGGATTTAATATTTGGCTAAACTTCGCTTCAATTTAGAGGGGTAATATTATAAATAATTTAACAGGGCGGCTGATGCGGTTAATCAGCATAACAAATGCCCGGATTTTGCTGCTTAAATTAATTGCGATGAAAAAAAACAGGCTGGTTATTATTGATGATCATTACGATGTGCTGGAACTGCTGAAATATAACTTCATTAAAGAAGGCTATGAGGTAAAATTCTTTTTTACCGCTGTAGATGCGCTAAAATACATCACCAATGAAAACACCGACCTGGTAGTTACTGATTGGATGCTACCCGAAATGGATGGCCTGGAACTTTGTAAAAACCTTAAACTAAGTGCTGCCACGCAGGATATTCCGCTGGTTATGCTTACTGGTAAAAATGACGAGATCGATGCTGTTACCGCCCTGGAAGTTGGCGCTGATGATTACCTGATTAAGCCCCTGCGCGTAAAAGAAATGCTGACCAGGGTTAAAAAGATCCTTCGACGTAAATCTGCCGAGCAATTGATCCCGACTAAAAACGATGGCCGGGAATTTCTGGAATTTGGAGCCTTAAAAATAGACCTCATTAGTTATAAGGTATTCCTTAATGGTGAGGTGCTCGACCTTACTATGGGCGAGTTTAAGTTGTTGGAGCTTATAGCCAAATACCCCGGCAAGGTTTTTTCCCGTAATCAGATCATCGAGAAGATAAACGGCCCGCAATACTTCGCCACAGAACGATCAACCGACGTGCAAATAGTTGGGTTGCGCAAAAAGTTAGGCATTTATAAGGATGCCATAGAAACCGTACGCTCAATAGGTTACCGTTTTAATGGTGGCAAATTTGAGCTGGTATAGTGGTGATTTTTAGCTCACTAATTATTCGCTAATAAAGCCGGGCTAATCATCTGCTAACAAAACAATATTTCTGCACTAATTAAGTGCAAATAATTGCCGGGTAATTTTGAAATAAATAATCGAACCCTATGCAAGATCAGGATTATATACTGTGTGAGTGCGAGTTACAACCGCTGGAAGCCTTTGTAGTAACGCTCGAAGAAACCGTGGAAGTAAAGCTGGTAAAAGAGCCAGCCCTATGCATGACCATGGTACAGGCAGAAGACTCTGTAGAATTTCAACCCTTTTATTTGGGCGAGGCCCTAACCACCGAATGTGAGCTATTGGTTAACGGCATACGCGGTATTGGTATTTGCCTGGGCGATGAGCCGGTACGCGCTTATTGTATTGCTTTTATGGACGCTTATACTCAGTTGCGCGATGTAAATATGCAAGTGGTGATCGATTTCTTATCCCAACAATCAGATATCATCGAACATAACGCAAAAATCGAGAATGATTTGATACTGCGTACCAAGGTTGACTTTAAACTAATGGAACAAGACTAATATGCAAAGCGAAATACTTTACGACGAAATATTTGATGCCCAGGAGCATTTTCGTTTGATACTGGATAGCATGGCAAGGCCGGGCAAGATCAACGTGATTCCGGATCTGAATATCCAAATAGGCCCAGGCATTAACAAAGCAAGCGCATTAATTGGCTTCTCTTTATTAAATACCGATGCCAGCTTTTGCGCCATTGGTGAGTTGAGCTATGCAATAGAAGAATTTATTGCCCTGCACACAGCCGCAAAAATTGAAAGCCTGCAAAATGCAGAATTTGTTTTTGTAAAAGGTAGCCAAAGCAGCGATTTTATAGCAGATCTAAAAATTGGCGCCCTGCCTTACCCCGAAGATAGCGCAACCATCGTAGCCGATGTGTTGAATATTAGCGCAGAAGAAACCGCCGGATCATTACAACTTAACTTAAAAGGCCCCGGCGTTGAAACCATCGAAACGTTATACATCACTGGCCTAAATCACGGGATACTTGATGCTGTAAAAGAGCAAAACTTCGAATTTCCGTTAGGGCTTGATTTGATGCTGACAGATATCGAAAACCGGGTGATCTGTATCCCGCGAAGTAATGATTTTACTTACGAGCTGGCAGAACCACTAAACCAACCTAATTACAATTAAACAAAACCAAACATGGGATACGTTGCAGTAAAAGGCGGTACCGATGCCATACACAACTCACAACAACTGGTTGAGTTTTACAGGCTAAAAGATGCTACTACGCCGCTTGATATTAAACAAATAAGAACGCAGCTGCGCATGGCAGTTGATAAGGTAATGGGCGAGGGTGGCGTTTACGCACCTGAGTATGCGGCCATTGCATTAAAACAAGCCGAAGGCGAAGTTTTTGAAGCAGCCTTTATACTCCGCGCTTTCCGCGCTACATTACAGCGCAAATACTATTCGGAAGCGATTAATACCCGCGAGATGTTTGTGCGCCGTAAAATTTCGGCATCATTTCGCGAAATTCCGGGTGGACAAATCCTGGGCCCAACCCGCGATTATACACAGCGCATTTTAGATACCTCAAAGGCATTTGAAGATGAGGCAGTGATCCAAAAGTTTCTGACGGATTTTAAAGTACCGGTTAGCAGCGAAAAACTGGCTGGGATAACCACCTTCGCCAAGGTTATTGATTTGCTTAAAAACGAAGGTTTGCTAAAACCGATAGACCCCAATGAGGATCGCATCCTCAAAGATATTACCCGCGAGGCTATCAAATTCCCGGCACCGCGTTCTGCAAGGTTGCAGATGTTAGCCCGCGCCGAAACCGGAGGATTGATGGCTTTGGGTTATGCCAGTATGCGAGGTTTTGGTAGTGTGCACCCAACTGTGGGCGAATTAAGATACGGCGCTGTACAGGTAAAAGTGAAAGATGCTACCGGCCGCTCGCGTTACATCGGTAAAATAGAAGTTACCGAGGCTGAGACTATTTCATCAGGCAAATCGGCTAAAAAGAAATCGGCACCTTATTACAATATTGGTTACGGCTTATGCTTTGGCCAAAATGATACCAAGGTTATTTGCATGGGTATTTTAGATACTGCTATGCGCACGCCTGATGTTAATTCGCCGGCTAACGATCAGGAGTTTGTGCTTTACCATACCGAGGGTATCGAGTCAATGGGTTTTGTAAACCATTTGAAATTGCCTCACTACGTAACCTTCCAATCGGATTTGAAAAATATTCGTGGTGCGGTAGAGCGTAGTGCCGAAAAGCCGACCGAGCAACCTATTCAATCACCTCAATTACAATCAGTATAACAAATGGTTGAAAATATAAAGTACGCCAACAAGTACAACTTTGCCTTTATTGATGAGGCTACTAAAAAAGAGATCAGGCGCAAGCTATTAAAGGCTGTTGCTATCCCTGGTTATCAGGTGCCGTATTCATCGCCCGAGATGCCAATTGCAAGGGGATGGGGTACAGGAGGTTTGCACGTAACTTTGGCAATCATCGGCCGTAAGGATGTATTTAAAATTATTGATCAGGGTAGCGATGCAAGCGTTAATGCCTGCAACCTGCGCGAGTTTGTGCACCAGATGACCAACTGCCAAACTACTTACGATACTGCAGAAGCAACGCTGATCCAAACCCGCCACCGCATTACCGAAGAAGAATTGACCGAAGACCAAATCTTCGTATACCAGGTGCCACAGCCCGAGCCTCTGCGCAGTGTAGAGCGTTACGAATACCGCACCCGCCAAATGCACGGCGAGGCGGATTACGCTAAAATGTGGGTGTCCTTATACGAATCATATGTGCGCAGTGGCGATATTATGCTGGGTGCCGGTTACCCCGTAAAAGTTAACAAGCGTTACATTATGGCACCATCGCCAATACCAAGATGGGATGTGCCCAATTTAAATCAATCTAAAGCACTACACCTGTTTGGTGCTGGTCGCGAAAAAAGATTGTATGCCGTGCCCCCATATACTACTGTTGAAGCATTAGAATTTGAGGATGTAAAATTTCATACCGAAGATTTTAAGGGTACAGAGTGTTATAAAACAGGCTATAAAAAGGCCTTTTTAGATGAATTGTACTTCGACGATGGTTCTAAGCATTTCATCATCAACGACAGCAACTTCCTGGATAAACTGATCGAGAAGGCATCGCCCAAACAACACGAAAATAAATACATCAACCAACTGGAATCATGAGCCGTAATGCCGATAACTGGTTGCTGCGCGTAACCAACCTCACCAAAATTTACGGTGAGCCTAATAAAAATACGGTATCCTTAACCGGTCCCGAATTTAACTCCAACATTTGCCCCGAAACAGATAGCATTGTGGCTTGTGCCGATATCAGCTTCGACCTGTATCCCGGCGAAGTACTGGGTATAGTAGGCGAGAGCGGCTCGGGTAAAAGTACTGTAGTAAAGCTGCTTTATTTCGATATGGAAAAAACCGGTGGCGCTGCCTGGCTAAAACCTTATGCCGATGGTTCAATAGACATGTTAAGCGAATCCAATCAGAAAAAACGCTTTATCCGCAATAACCTGATGGGAATGGTTTACCAAAACCCACGCGACGGTCTGAATTTTAACTTTACATCTGGCGGTAATATAGCCGAGAAATTAATTATGGCGGGCAACTACCATGTTGGCGAAATACGCGGACGTGCATCTGATCTGCTTAATAAAACAGAAGTACCTGTATTGCGAATGGATGATCGCCCGGCTAATTTTAGCGGTGGTATGCAACAGCGTGTGCAGATCTCTAAAGCCATAGCCAACAACCCGCCACTATTGTTTTTGGATGAGGTTACTACTGGTCTGGACGTATCCGTACAGGCCAAAGTGTTGGATCTGATCCGCGAATTGCAGCAGGATTTAGGTATCGCCATGATCGTCGTATCGCATGATCTGTCGGTGATCCGCATGCTGACGGATCGCACCATCGTAATGAAGAACGGGCGCATTGTAGAAAGTGGTTTAACAGATCAAATTTTGCAAGATCCACAGCACGAATATTCACAGCTGCTTGTCAGCTCATTGCTTTAAATTTTAACCATTACCACGTATATGAACATACTGGAAGTAAATAATTTAAGTAAGGATTTTAATCTGCACATCCTAAACGATAAGTGGATCGAAGCCCTTAAGAATATCAACTTCACCATGAAAGAGGGGGAGATTATCGGGCTTACCGGTAAATCAGGCTCAGGTAAATCAAGTTTAATGAAATGCCTTTATCGCACCTACCTGGCGTCGAGCGGTGAGATTATTTATTTGTCGAAGAACGGCCCGGTTGATCTGGTTAAAGCAGATGATCATCGCATTATTGATCTGCGCAAAAGTGAAATCACTTATTGCTCTCAGTTTTTAAGTGTGATCCCGCGTGTATCTGCTGTTGATGTGGTTTGCGAGCATTTGTTCCGGGTAGAGAAAGATAAAGACTTTGCACGCAGTCAGGCAAAAGAAATGCTGGAGCAATTGGGGCTGCCGTACGAGTTATGGGATGCTTTCCCGGTAACATTTAGCGGTGGCGAGCAACAGCGTATTAACGTGGCGCGCTCTATTATAGCTAAACCACGCTTTTTGCTGATAGACGAACCTACTGCATCATTGGATGCCAAAACCAAAGATGTGGTGGTTGATATGATCCTGCAATTGAAAGCAAATGGTACCTCGGTGCTATGCATTTCGCATGACGAATATACGTTGGAACGCCTTTGCGACCGCCGTATCGACTTAAAATTTGGTGAAATAATATCTGAAGAACTGGCTACAAACCAATAAAAAATGAATTCATTTATCATTTATAATGCAACTATAATAACGCCGGAGGAAGTAATTAACAATGCTTCGATACTGGTAGAAGACGGTGTTATTGCAAGCATCGATAGGTCTAATATTTTGTCGGATAACGACAGTGACCTAATTGATGCACAGGGCGCTTTGGTAATGCCTGGTATTATCGATATCCACACCGATGCGCTTGATGCCGAGATCATACCACGACCCGGTGCCGATTTTCCGGTAACTATTGCCTTCCGCGAGTTGGAACGCAAAATGAGCGGCTGCGGCTTTACTACCGTTTACCACTCCCTGCACATGGGTTATGACGTGGCCGAATTACAATCGCGCAGCAAATACAAACGCAGCGAAGTGTTTGAGACGGTGTATACCTCATCTATCGGCCAAACATTGCTGAATAATAAGATCCATCTACGCTATGAGTTATCAGGCGTAAACTCGTACGATGCCGTTATCGAAATGATTGATAAAGGTTATGTTTCAATGCTTTCTGTAATGGATCATACACCTGGGCAAGGTCAGTATACTAAGCCCGTATTTATGGGCTTAATGATGAAGCAGGGAAAAACAGAAGAGCAAGCAATTGCAGAATATGAACTCCGTACATCGCGCCCAAAAATAAGCGGTGAAAAGCTGAAATCTTTAATTCAGCACGCTGTTAAAAAAGGTATTGCTGTTGCTTCGCATGATGATGATACGGTTGAAAAAGTAAACCTGATGCATGGCATGGGAGTGAATATCTGTGAATTTCCGATCAACCTGGAAACTGCGGCGCACGCAATTGGTTTAGGTATGCACGTGGTTGGTGGTGCCTCAAATATATTACGCGGTGGGTCGCTTACTGGTAATGCCAGCATGACCGAGGCCGTTACCAAAGGTGTAGTAGATACTTTATGTTCTGACTATTACCCGCCTGCTATATTGCATTCTATATTTAAATTGCACAAGCAAGAAGGACTTACCTTACCTGATGCTGTAAAGTTGGCTACCTTAAACCCTGCAAGGGCGGCTGGTATTGGTAACCAAACCGGTAGTATTGAAGAAGGTAAAGATGCCGATCTATTGATCGTTAAAATGGTGGATAACATCCCGATGGTTACACATACTATTGTGAGGGGTAATATCGTATCGCAGGCCGCCCTTAAGGCGCCCGAAGAAAAGTTTCAAAACGCATTTTAATATGATGTACGCAAACGAAGCTAAAGCAGCAAGCAACGACACGAGGGTAAGAGAACTTGCTTTCCATGCTTACAACCAGCGCCAGAACTCAGAGGTTTCGGCCGAACGGATTATGGAAACAGCCACTAAAGTTAGCCCCGCTGGCAATTTTAGTTTTGATGGCCGCAACTGGCTACCCAATGAGTATATGGGTTACGCCGTTGTTTCTATGCTGGACACTAATCCGGGTAATGAGGAACTGAGCAAGCTTTTAACTGAGATTCAGACTTCGTTAGTAGAAAACTTGCAGCCGGTTAATGGCTTTTATATGTTGCCTAAAGAGAGCTTCCATCAAACGGTGGCAAACACGCTGTCTGATAACAGGTTTAAAGCTAATATCCTAAATATGGGCGTCGAGCCGGGGTATCCTGATATGGTGAATAATGCTTTTAATAAAATACCTGCTGCACGTTTGCAAAACCCTATTAAGATGCGCGCCGCAGGTTTAAGTGTTTTCGGCACTGCAATAGGTATGCTATTTACGTTTGATAACGAAACCGATTACAACCGTATTCTGCGTTTTAGAGCCAGCTTTTATGATGATGAAAAACTGGCGGGCCTTGATATAAAAATGACCCGCCCCTTTATTGGACATATCACGCTGGCCTACGCCGAGCAAAAACTCAATAAAAATCAGAAAGAACACCTGGCGGGTATTGTAAATGAGATCAACGAACAAATCAGATCTAAAAGGAACTATTTCCTGATCTCAAATACAGGACTACGACGGTATGAACACCTGGCCGAGTTTTGTAATGCCGACAACTACCCGGTTTACAATTTTACCGTTTAAAAATACCTACCTATGAAATACTTTGATAACTATCCGCCCGTAGCAGAACCCAAACCTGCTCACGTGCTGACTAAGGAGCCTAATATCCATCCAACCTGCAAAATAAAGGATAGTACTATTGGCGATTATACAGCCCTAGCCGAAGGTACCGTAATGGTTGAGACTTCATTTGGCGATTACAGCTACACTGCAGGTAATGTACATATGATGTATGCCGAGGTCGGCAAATACTGCTCGATAGCCATTAATGTGCGTATTAACCCCAGTAATCACCCACAGTGGCGCGTTACCCAGCACCACATGACATATCGCCGTATTGATTATGGTTTGGATACTGTTGATGATACTGAGTTTTTTGATTGGCGCAGGGAACATAAATGCACTATAGGCCATGATGTTTGGATTGGTCATGCCGCCACTATTATGCCCGGAGTAACTATAGGCACGGGTGCTATTATTGGTAGCGGAGCCGTAGTTACCAAAGACGTTGGCCCTTATGAAATTGCTGTTGGCGTACCCGCCAAAGTAGTTAAAAAACGTTTCGACGATGAAACTATTGAAAAGCTACTAGCCAGCGAGTGGTGGAACTGGGATCGTGAAACGCTGGAGAAAAACTTCAAAGATCTGTTTGATGTTCGGTCTTTCCTGGATAAATACAGCACCGAAAAATCATTATGAAAAAGATCTTAATCGTGTGTTTGTGCCTGGCGTTAAGTTTTGCACTAGCTGGCTGTGGCGATAACACAGCTTTAGATAGTAATGGTATACCAAAAAAGCTAATTATAGCTTGTTACAACGGCGGCCTGCCGGGGCTTTTCAAAACCAAACTCGAACCTACTCGTCTTTATTTGGAGAAACAATTGGGCATGCCGGTAGAGTTTCAGTTTACTAATGATTATACGGCTGTTATCGAGGCCATAAATGCCAAAAAAGTTCACGTAGCCTATCTAAGCCCTTTCTCATACATTTTGGCTTCGCAAAAACATAGCATTACACCTATAGTGGCTATAGGTGCCAATGGTAAGCCTACCATGTACCATAGCATTATTATCACCAATAAACATACCGGCTTAAAAAGTATGGACGACGTTAAGCGCAGGGCAAAATCGCTTACCTTATGCTTTGCCGATCCGGCATCTACATCTGGTCATTTAATCCCCGCCGCTTATCTCACTACCATAGGCCTCGATCCGGAGAAAAATTCATTTAAAGAAACCATGTTTGCGGGGAGTCATCCTGCTACAGTTCTTACTGTAAAATCGGGTAAAGTTGATCTGGGTTGTACCACCAGCGAGTATGGTGTAGATGTACTGGTAAGGATGAATATGGTTAAAAAAGACGACTTGGTTGTATTATGGCAATCTGACCCGATAGTTGCTTCGCCAATTGTGGTGCGTAATGATTTGAATAAAGCGTTCGCCAAAAAAATACAAGATGCTTATTTAACCATGGGGCAAAAAGACCCTGCGGCATTACAATCTTTCATCAAAGTATTTATTGCCGATCCTGGTAAGCATTCCTATATGCCTGTTAATGATTCTTTATATAACGGTCTGCGTAAAATAGCCGCTGGGATTAAAAACCTGGCGCTGATAAAACAATAGTAAACCCTTAATTTAAAACAAGATGTTAGAGGTAAGTAATTTAACCAAAGTGCTACCTAATGGGCGTAAAGTGCTGGATGGTATCAGTTTTAAAGTAAAAAAAGGTGAATTTGTAGGTATCCTAGGCCCAAGCGGCGCTGGTAAATCGCTCACCATGCGTTGTTTAAATGGACTGCTGAAACCCGATTCGGGTTCGGTGGTTTTGACTGACGATCAAGGTGTCTCGTCAGATATTTGCCAGATCAAAAAGCGTGAACTTCGGAAGGTTAGGCAGAAGATAGGCGTTATATTTCAAGGCTATCATCTCGTTAAACGCGCATCCGTGTTAGAGAATGTAATGATAGGTCGATTGGGCCAAATCACAACTTTCCGCAGCCTGTTTTATGGCTTTACTGATAAGGAGGCCGAAGAAGCTGTTAAAGCTTTAGAGCAGGTAAAGATGAGCCATATGGCCGGTGTTACCACATCGGGCTTAAGTGGGGGGTGAAATGCAGCGTGTGGCAATTGCCCGGGCCATATTTCAGTCGCCTGCTTTGTTGCTGGCTGATGAGCCGATTTCGAACCTTGATCCAAGCAATGCCAAGGTAATTATGAAACTGATCCGTCCGCTGTCAGAAAATATCCCGGTGGTAGGCGTATTCCATCAACCCGAAATGACAGCCAAATATTGTACCCGCGTAATTGCCATTAAAGATGGTAAAATCATTTACGATGGCGATCCCAAGCTAAGCAATGATCAGCTGGTTGAAATTTATGGTGAAGAGTTGCACCAATTGGAGCAACATGAGCCGCCCGCATTAGCTATCAATTAATCGACCATGACTATTAACGATTTTAGTCCGAAAAGGTATTATAAGTTAGTTTTACCAACGGCAGGCTTGCTTGCGCTTATTAAATTAACGGCCTGGGTATGTGGGGCCGGGTTTGAACAATTGGGCAAGGGGCTGCTGCAAGGTATCTCATTTGTTAAAATTATGTTCCCGCCAGATTGGAGCGCTTTCCCAGATATGTTGGAGCCGGCCTTACAATCTATTGCTATAGCTTTTATTGCAACAATTCTGGGCACACTACTGGCCGTAGTTTTTGCTATCGCGGCAGCATCCAATCTCACTAATCCCATCGTTCGTAATATTACCCGTTTTTTGATCGGGTTAGAGCGTTCATTGCCCGAGATTATTATTCTGCTAATACTGATTGCAGGATATGGCTTGGGTGTTTTTTCCGGGATCGTGGCCTTATCACTAGGTTGCGTTGGTATGCTGGGGAAACTGCTCGGCGATATCATTGAAGAGATTGATTATACGATGATAGAATCTGTGGAGGCGGTAGGCGCAGATAAATTACAGGTGATATGGTTTGCGGTGATTCCGCAAATTGTGCCGAACTTGGTTTCTCTGGCGCTTTTTAGGTTCGAAATGAATATCAGATTGTCAATTATACTGGGAGCCGTAGGGGCAGGGGGTATTGGTTATGAATTGGATACCGCATTTGGGTTACTTCAATTTCATCGCGGGCTAACCGCAGTACTTGTCATCCTGGTAATGGTGGTAGGAGCAGAGCAATTGTCGCAATTCATCAGAAATAAAATTAAGCTGAAAGGAGCATTGAAATGAACGAGCTATTGATTTTGCCATCTGCAAAGTACAAACAAAAGGTTGGGTATTTAACCGCAAGCCTGTTTGTTACTGTTGGCGTATGCATCTACCTAAAATATAATCCGTTTTTGCTATTTGCAGATTTTAGCCCCATCCAAAGATTATTGGGCGAAATGTTGCCGCCCAACTTTAGTTTATTATGGCAGCCTACCATTGGTAGGGCCATTGCCCAAACTGCATCAATGGCTTTTTTGGCCACATTTTATGGTTGTTTAATTGCTTTTATACTGGCTTTTTTAACTGCAACCAATACAATGCCACTGAAGTTTGTGAGGGTAATTGTGGGGGCATTTTTATCGTTGCTGCGCATTATACCTCCGTTGGTATATATTCTAATTTTTATTATCGCGGTGGGGCTGGGTTCGTTTAGCGGCATGCTGGCATTAATAGCTATAACAGTTGGTATGTTTGGCAGGTTGTTTACCGATATTATTGAGAACGCGGAGCACAGTGCGGCCGATGCCGTATTTTCTGTAGGGGCATCGCGCTTGCAGGTAATACGGTTTGCTGTACTGCCGCAAATTATTCCGGCGTTTATTGCTAATTGCTTGTATGCTTTTGATGTTAATATCCGTGTTGCTATAAGCCTGGGTATTTTTGGTGGCGGAGGTATAGGATACCAGCTTTATATGGCCATGCAAGTGCTACATTACCAGGATGCATTTGCGTTAATATGCCTCATTATTATAATGATAGTGCTGATAGAAAAAGCTTCGGACTATTTTAGGATCATGATTTTGGGTAAAGAGAAGTTGCGGTAAGCAACCAAACACTAAAGCTAATCTTATTGAAACCTAACGCGAAGCTAATAATTGAGACATAGTTTTACTGCTAAAATTACCTGAGCCAACTATATAACATACATGAAAATCGGTATTATCGGCGATATCCATGAGGATATTGTTTCTTTAAAAAAGGCGTTCCAGTTGCTGGAGCAGGCGGGTTGTAATGAAGTGATATGTCTTGGCGATATTGTCGGCTATAAAGTAACCACTTATAATTACCTGGATACCCGTAGCGCACATGAGTGCATTGCCATGGTACGGGCAAACTGCAGCACGGTTGTTATCGGTAACAATGATCTGTTCCAGATCAGGAAAAATCCGGTTTATCACGATGGGGCTTTCGAGTTTCCGGATAACTGGTATGATCTTGATTTTTTTGAGCGAAAACAGATGGGTAACGATAGGGTGTTTTTGTATGAAGATGTACAATTACCTGCATTGATGACCAAAGAAGATACTGCCTGGTTACACTCACTACCAGAGCACACTACCCGGACTTTTAACGGTCGGAATGTCTTTTTTTCACATTTCGCGTATCCCGATACAACAGGTATGAAAACCTGTTTCCCAAAGATGGCCGAAGACTACCACGAGCATTTGCAATTTATTTCACAGAACAACGCTACCATCGGTTTTTCTGGCCATATGCATTTTGAAGGTGTAAGTATTTGTGATAAGGATAATATTGAAAGAAATAATTTCGGTAAATATTATTTAGAAGATAAGCTACAGTGGCTTTACGGGCCTTGTGTAGCACGCTGCTACTTCATTAATGGTGTGCTGGTTTTTGATCCGGATGCTATGGAAATTGTATCAATGACAATTTTATAGTGTTGGGTTTATTAGCTATTCATTAGCGAGATATTAGCTTTTTGCGAGTTTTTTTTCAATTTTTTTGACATTTGTTCCTTAACCTGTTTGTTCGTTAGCTATTGTTTTTTTACTGGCGAATATGCTGCTAACGATTTGTGTCTTCAAAAAGTTTTCATCCTGAAAACTTTAATTTAACCAATGGTTACAATTTTTCTTTCTTGGTGCTAATATGCTTTAATATTAACAATATCTAAATAATACGAGTATTTAGTTACGATAAGGTAAAGTATTGTTGTTGCATACTACGCATTTTCTTAACAGGGGTGGGATAGTTTTGCTTCAAAAAGTTATACATGAAACAAGTTTTACTAAGATTAAAATGGCTGATAATGTGCATCGTAATAACGATGACATGCGGCAATCTTTATGCCCAAAATGTGATCAGGGGTATCATTACTGATGAAAACAATCAGCCGATGCCCGGGGTAAGTGTTTTGCTTAACAGCACTCGTCAGGGCACAACAACTAACGAAGGTGGACGCTTTACCATTTCTGCACAGAAAGGCCAAACGTTAACCCTGCGCTTTTTAGGTTACCAACAACAAGATGTTGTTGTCGGTACCGAAAACACGTTAGCAATCCAGATGAAATCTGAAGGCAAAAACTTAACAGAAGTAGTAGTAACTGCTTTGGGTGTAAAAAAGGAAGTACAAAAATTAGGCTACTCACAATCACAAATTAAAGGTGATGAGTTAACAACCGCACGTGATGTAAACCCGCTTAACTCAATGGCCGGTAAAGTGGCCGGTTTAAACATTGGTGCAAACGCCGAATTTGGTGGTGCGCCAACTGTTGTATTGCGTGGTAGCAAAGATATTCTTTATGTAGTTGATGGTGAGCCTGTAAACTCCGATACTTATGACTATAACGCAGATGACGTTGAAACTTATACTGTATTAAAAGGCCCAAATGCTGCGGCACTTTACGGTTTTAGAGGTATTAACGGTGCAATTGTTATTACAACTAAAAGAGGTACTAAAGATAAAAAAGGCTGGCAAGTTGATTTCAACAGCTCAAACATGGCCGAGAAAGGCTTTTTAGTTATGCCTAAAAGCCAGACTGAATATGGTCGTGGTTCTAACTTTGCATATACTTACGGTAACGTATTGTATGATAACACGCAACGTTTGCCAGAGTGGGGCCCGCGTTTTGATGGTATCTTCCAAACTCAACAATACGATAGTCCGTATGATCCAACAACCGGTATCAGACAAAAAACACCTTGGTTAGCCCGTGGTGCAAACAACTTCGATAACTTCGTACAAACTGGTTATACATCTACCAATACCTTATCATTAGGTGCAAGTGGATCAAACTATGATATCCATACCTCATATGGTCACACTTACCAACAAGGTGATTTCCCTAACACTAAATACAACATCGATAACTTTAAGTTAGCTGCAGGTTACGATATCTCATCAAAATTACGTGTAGATGCTGATATTAACCTAAACGAGCAATACTCGCCAAACATCCCTGATGTTGATTATAGCCCGCAGAGTTATGTTTATATGTTTAAAGTTTACGGTTCGGCAGATTATGACGTTCGTAGCTTAAAAAATGTTTATCAGGGCCCACAAGGTGTACCAGGCTTACAACAGTATGCTGCTGAGTACGGCCGTTTAAATAACCCTTACTTTGTTGCCGATAAATGGTTAAAAGGCAGAACTAAACAAACGATCAATGGTTCGTTAAAACTGACTTATAAATTCACTAAAGATTTGAATTTATTTGTACGTACCTCGTTAAATACTTACAACGAGAAGAATACTGAGGATGTACCGGCAGGTGCTAACCTTAACCAATACCTAAGCTGGTATACTTTCGGTTGGTATGGCGATTACAGACAAGATCAACGTAACTTATTAGAGAACAACACAGACGCTATACTGAACTACAATCACAAATTTGGTAACTGGAATATTTCAGCATTAGCCGGTGGTAATGAGCGTTCATTTACTTACAACTCTGATTGGGCAACCACACAAGGTTTATCTTTACCAGGTGTTTACAATTTAGCTAATTCTGCGGCTAAACCTTACATCTACAATTTTGATTCAAAAATGCAGGTAAATAGTGCTTTCTACTCATTTGATTTTGGGTACAAAAACTACTTTACTGTAAGCACTACTGGCCGTGTGGATCACCTTTCTACACTTGATTCTGGTAATAATACTTTCTTTTACCCATCTGTTTCTTTAAGCAGCGTGGTGTCTGATTATATCAAGTTTCCAGAGGCTATCTCTTTCTTCAAGGTGCGTGGTTCATTTGCCGATGTTAAAGGTGGTTTAACTTCTCCAACTATCGGTAGTTCATACAACGCTTTAAACTCTACCGCATTAGGTACAGGTTGGAACTCTAAACCGGTGAGTGGTTTATTAGGTTACGGCACCGAGCTTTATACGCCATATAACGGCCCAACTTATGTAAATGAGTCGCCGTCTGCATCAGCTACTTATTATAATGGTACACCATCAGTATCATTATCAAATACTATCGCGAACCCTAAAATTAAACCTTACAATGTTCAATCATTCGAGACAGGTTTTGATGCTAAATTCTTAGGTAACAGATTAGGCTTAAACGCTACCTATTTTACAACTACAAACGGGCCTAACATTTTCCAACTACCGGTATCGACTGCAACAGGCAACATTAACCAATTGGTAAACGGTGTAACTACACTTAAAAAGGGTTTCGAAATTGAATTAATGGGTTCTGTATTAAAAAGCAAAGACGGTTTAAACTGGGATATCAATGCTAACTACTCAACCTACAAAGAGACTCTTAAATCAATTTATGGCAATCAACAGGTTTTACAACAAAACGGTCATAACTATACAGTTGGCGAAAGATTGGATGATATCTACGGTACCAAGTTTGTAAGAGACGGAAACGGTAACATTGTTAACGCGGGTGGTTTACCGGTAACATCACCAGGTGGTATCGCTAACAACGGTTTATTAGGTCATGCCAATCCAGATTTCTCTTTCGGTATCACCAACAGTTTCAGCTACCATAACTTCTCATTAAGTTTCCAGTTTGATGGCCGTATAGGTGGTAAAATCTACGACAGAACTTACTACCAGGCGATGAACGGTGGTACAGATCTTGAAACTGCAACAGGTGCTTACGGTGCTGCCCGTTTGGCAGAGTGGAACAGTACTGCAGAAGGTACAAAATCTGCTACTCCATCTTACATTGGCCCAGGTGTTTACATCACAAGTGGTACACCGGTTTATGTTAACGGACAGATATCTAACTTAAGCCAATTAACTTTCTCTAAAAACGTAACTCCTCAATTAGTACAGTCATACATATCAAGCGGTATCGGTGGCAACTTTGATGAGTATTACATGATCAGCCGTTCATATGCTAAATTGCGTGAGGCTACATTTGGTTACACTTTGCCATCTCAATTATTACGTGGCACGTTTATCAAAAAAGCAAGCTTCTCATTAATCGGCAGAAACCTGTTATACTTCGCTGCCCGTAAAGATATTGACCTTGATCAATATGCTTCTGGTTACAATGCATCAGACCGTACCCTTGTTGGTACAAACGGTGGTAGTGACCTTGAAAGCCCAACAGCACGTCGTTACGGTTTCAACGTTCACTTAACATTCTAATTGATCATCAATTACAAAAAATATTATGAAAATAAGATCATACATTATACCATTGGCCTTAGCTGTAACGAGCATGGTCTCTTTTACCGGCTGCCAGAAGGGCGATCTGGTCAACAATCCCAATGTATCGGGTGCGAGCGCTATTGTACCGGCTCCGCTATTGCTTAATGCGCTTACTGCAACCTTGATTCGCCAAAGCGAGTTGCCATGGGCAGCATCATCTGTTGCTGCACAATACTCAGTATCTAACTATGCTTACTACAGAGGTTCTAACAGCTACAACTTTGGTAACACTACAGATAGTTACGATATTTTAAAGTATGCAATAAAACTGCAACAACAATCTGTTTCGCAACAAGGTAACTCAACCAATAAATATTATGCTTTATCTCAGTTCTTTAAAGCGTATGCAGGTATCTGGTTAACCCAAAGAGTAGGTGATATCCCTTTCTCACAAGCAGGCGACCCAACCAATCTTACACCTAAGTATGATACCCAGCACGATGTTTACAAAAGTGCATTGGCTTTGTTAGATAATGCTAATACATTATTAGGCAACCTGATCACTACTACACCGGCTCTTTCTGGTACCATTTTAGATTCAAATGATATCTTCGGACTTACCTATCTTCAATGGCAAAAGGTAATCAATAGCTATCGTTTAAGAGTGTTGATCAGCTTAAGCAAACGCGCTGTAGATAACGCAGATTTGCAAATTCCACAACAATTTGCAACCATCATCGGTAACCCGACTCAGTACCCGATCATGGCTTCTAATAGCGATAACCTAATCCTGAAATCAACTACAGTTTCTCGTTATTCTATTTTCTCATTAAACTACAACCCGTACAATAACTACTCTAATATTGGTAATGCTTATTTAAGTGTAACTACTGCTAATTTAGATCCACGTACTTATTTATCAGCTACACCAGCACCTATCCAAATTGTTAACGGGAAGACTGTTAGTGATTTCACTGCATACGTAGGTTCTAGTCCAAATATTGCACAAGGTACATTGTTAAGTAACGCTAGTGCAGGTAGCCCGGCTTATAGCCAGGGTGCTTATTCGTTCGCAAACTTCAACCGTTACTATACTTCAAACATTGGTGCTAATGCAGAACCGTTTGTATTTATCGGTTACCCGGAGTTATGTTTCAACATCGCCGAAGCAGCAAACAGAGGATGGATCACTGCAAGCGCAGCAACATGGTACAACAATGGTATCACTGCGTCATTTGGTGTTGATGCTTTAACCAATGGCCAGACTATCACAATTGGTGACCTTGCCGGTAAAACATTAGGTACTGCTACTGTAAATATCCCTCAGTTCACAGCTAAAGTTGCTTATTCTGCAGATGCTGCAACAGGTTTAAAACAAATTTTAACGCAGAAATACGTTGCATTATTTAACAACTCTGGTTGGGAAGGTTTCTACCTGTACTTACGTACAGGTGTACCTACGCTGGATCAGGGTGGTGCAGGTATCGGTACTCCTAACAGCTTAATACCACGCCGTTGGATGTATCCTGCTACCGAGTCGGCTTACAACACCGCAAATTATAAGGCAGCGTTAAGTTCACAATTCGGTGGTTCTGACGATCCAACCAAAGATATGTGGATCTATAAATAGACTTTTCAGTTCAATTTTTTATACCGACAGGGGTTGCGCGATGCGATCACTGTTTTTTCAATTAAATCAAAAAATGAGAAAATTCATCTCTTTACTAGTTTTAACCGTGGCATTGGGCCAGGCGAGCTTTGCACAGGTTGCAGACAGTGTTCAACGCCATGTAGTGCTGCAAGGCGCTGCCAATTTTAGAGATCTTGGCGGATACAAAACTAAAGATGGCCACGAAGTAAAATGGGGCAAGGTTTACCGTAGTGCAGATATCAGCAAACTAACTGATGCCGATTTACAAGTTCTGCGCGACAAGCATATTACTACTGATGTTGACTTTCGCGGTCACCAGGAATCAGCAGCGGCACCGGATAAATTAAATCCTAATACCGATTATATACTTTGCCCTGCCGGGAGCGATAGTCTTAACAATTCGATGATGAAAGGTATGATGGCGCACAAAGCTAATGGCGATTCGTTGATCACTTCTTTCTACACTAATACCAAATATTTAAAAGATCGTTACAAGCCGTTTTTTGATAAATTGATTAACCTGCCTGATGATCAAAGCCTGCTATTCCATTGCACCGCAGGTAAAGACAGAACAGGTATTGGCGCTGCTTTATTTTTATACAGTTTAGGCGTACCTTACAATACGATTGTTGCAGATTATACCGCAACTAACTATTACCGCAAAGATGAGAACGTTAAAGCCATTGCCGGTATGACCAAAATGATGAATATTGACCCTGATGCTGCTAAAGCAATGATGGCTGCAAAAAAGGAGTATCTGGATGCTACTTTTGCTGCTATTAACCAGCAATATGGTTCGGTTGATAACTTTTTGAAAACACAAATAGGATTAACCAACCAGCAAATAAAAACGCTAAAGGCTAAATATTTGCAATAAGCGTTTAATAATATAAACCCGGATGAGTCTACTCATTCGGGTAATAAATTATGATATGTTAGTGGATCAATTTATAATACGAGACGCCCAGGTTGATGATGTTTCGCAATTGAGCGTTTTAATTAATCACCTTGGCTATCCTTGTACCCCTGAGGAAGCACAAACCCGTTTTGATAACATTGGCCAAAACCCAGACTATAAAACCCTGGTAATTACTGATGGCGACCTGGTTATTGGATTAGCCGGATTGGCAAAATGCCTTTGGTATGAGAAAAATGGTACTTACGTGCGTATCCTTGCTTTTGTGGTAAACCAACAATATCGCGGCCGTGGCATTGGCAAACAGCTGATTAAAGCAGTTGAAAACTGGGCAACAGAACTAGGGTGCAACGCCATCGTATTAAGTAGCGGTAACCGCGACGAAAGGATAGAAGCTCATCGCTTTTACAAAGGCCAGGGCTACGATATCAAATCATCAGGATTTATTAAACATCTTTAATTATTCCCGGCCGATAACCGGTCTTGGTTAATATCAGGCGTTATTGAGAGTTGCACAGGTAGTGCGTACCTGTACTAAAACGGGAAAGTTGTTGCACTGCGTTAATTACCAACGAGATACGTGCTCTATAGGTGGCGATTTAATCCAGTTTGGTAAACAAATTAACCAACCTCAACTCCAACCTTAATACTAAGTTAACCATCAGGTAAATCTCAAAGCGTTACTTCGCGTTAAACATCAATATGAAAAGAAGAGAGTTCTTTCGCAATGGTACCCTGGCAGCTTTGGGGGCTACACTATTTAACCCCTTTAATTCGGTAGCAAACGTACTGAACCCAATTGCAACGAGCGGCAAAGCCAAAAATATTATATTTATGGTAGCAGACGGCATGAGCACCGGGACGCTAAACATGGCCGATATGTTTCTGAACCGTAAATATGGCCGTTCTAGCAATTGGTTAGGTTTATATCGCGAGGGCCGGGGTGCCAGGGCATTGATGGATACCGCCTCTGCCAGTTCGCTGGTTACAGATTCGGCTGCGGGCAGTTCATCATGGGGCGGTGGTGTAAGGGTTAACAATGGCTCATTAAACGTTGGTCCAAATGGCGAAGAGCATAAACCTATTCTACAAAAATTTAAAGCAGTTGGCAAAGCAGTTGGCTGTGTTACTACAGTGCCTATTACCCACGCTACGCCGGCCGGGTTCTGTATAAATCTGGGCAGCAGGGGCGATCAGTCTAAAATCGCTGAATTATATTTGCCGCTCAAGTTTGATGTAATGATGGGCGGCGGTAACGATTATTTCAGTGCCGCCAAGCGTAAGGATACTAAAGACATGTACCAGCAGTTTGAGCTGAATGGTTACAATGTGGTAAAGAACCGTACCGATATGATGGCGTTAAAACCAGGCAAACCTATTTTAGGCGTATTTGCTGATGACGGCCTGCCGTATACATTAGATCAAAACCAGGATAAAGACCTCCAGAATACTGTACCTACCCTGGCGGAGATGACGAAGACAGCCATAGCTATTATGAACAAAAATAACAAAGGCTTTGTATTACAGGTAGAAGGAGGTAAGGTTGACTGGGCTGCGCATGGCAATGATGCTGGGGCTTTGATTTACGAACAAATGGCTTTTGATGAAGCCGTTGGCGAGGCACTAGCCTTTGCCGAAAAAGATGGTAACACGCTTGTTGTGATGACTACAGATCACGGAAACGCCAATCCCGGTTTGTTTTATAGTGATGCGGCGAATGCAGATTTCGACAACTTCCAACATTTTAAACATACCAATGAGTGGGTGCTGAAACAGATCCGTAAAGGTGATAACGCCAGCAGGGTTATCGAGCAAATTGCGGATGCCCAGCATATCGTTATTAACCAGGCAGAAGCTAATGATCTTTTAAAATACTACAATACCGTAAGTGAAGAAGGCTTGTACAATGAAGGCAATTTACCACTCCGTAAACTAGCCGAAATTCAGCAGAAATATACATTTGTTGGCTTTGGTTCTATGGAACATTCTGCCGATTATGTAGAGCTCGCCATGTTTGGCCCTGGCAGTAATTTATTAAAGCCCTTTGTAAAGAATACCGATTTACATAATTTAATGCTGCATGCTACGGGCGTGATATAGTCTGTGTGAATTGGTCAGTGGCCATTGAAATTATTCAAAACGACCGTTTGTCACACTGAGGCACTCGAAGTGTCCCGTGTAGAGGCCCCTGCACCATGCTTCGAGTACTTCAGCATGACCCCTATTTTACATAGTGGAGAATGCAAGATATAGCCTTCTGTCACCCACAAATCATAATCCTCAAACAAACAACCCCATTCAGTTTTTGTGTATCTTAACTACGTAACAAATCGCGTAGCTTATCATCCAAAACAAAAACACAGAATAACGAGTGGAAAACATACTTCATATTGCTGATCTCAGCAAAACATATCAGAGCGCAGGTCGTACCCTTACCGTGCTCGATAATATTAATTTCTCGGTTACCGCTGGCTCAACCAATGCCATTGTTGGTCCGTCTGGTAGTGGTAAAACTACCTTACTAGGTCTTTGCGCGGGGCTCGATCGTGCAAGCGCTGGTATAGTAGAACTAAATGGCATTAACCTCGGCAATATGAGCGAGGATAAACGCGCGCAGGTGCGTAATCAATATGTGGGCTTTATATTCCAAAACTTTCAATTGTTGCCTACACTTACAGCCTTAGAGAATGTGATGGTGCCTTTAGAGCTACGTGGCGAACGCAATATCAAAGCTCGTGCGCTTGATCTGTTAGATAAAGTAGGACTGGCCGAACGCAGCCATCATTACCCAACTCAACTTTCGGGTGGCGAGCAACAACGGGTTTCTTTAGCAAGGGCTTTCAGTAATCAGCCTAAAATTTTATTTGCCGATGAACCTACCGGGAACTTGGATGCCGAGACGAGCGAAAAAGTGATTAAGCTCATTTTCGATCTGAATAAAGAAGCCGGAACCACGCTTGTTGTGGTAACACACGATCTGGAGCTGGCGGCAAAAACGCAACGCATTATCCGTATTAAAGGCGGCAAACTGGTGTCGGACGAAAAAACGAATGTCAATGTCTGAGACCAATCAACTGAAAAACCGCCGCTTAAATTAGCCTGGCTTTTTGAAATAGCCTGGCGCGATAGCCGTAAAAACCGCTCGCGCTTGTTTCTGTTCATCTCGTCTATCATATTCGGTATCGCAGCTATCGTAGCTATTTATTCCTTTGGTTATAATGTGAAGAAGGACGTAGACAATCAAGCTGCTACATTGATCGGTGCTGATTTAGCGATCTTCTCCAATAAACCTGCGGATGAATCGACCAAGCCATTGCTTAATTCATTTGGAGACCGGAAATCAGAAGAACGCAGTTTTGCGTCAATGATCTATTTCCCCAAAGGAAACGGGACCAGGCTAGTGCAAGTACGCGCCCTGCAGGGTGAATTTCCATATTATGGAAGTTTAGAAACTACACCAACCGCTGCCGGGACTGATTTTAAGAATGGAAAAAAAGCATTGGTTGATCAAACCCTGATGCTACAATTTAATGCCAAAGTAGGCGATTCGATCAAAGTGGGTAACGTTACCTTTTTGATAGATGGTATCCTGACCAAAGCGCCCGGGCAAACTGGTATATCTGCAGGTATTGCGCCTATTGTATATATCCCACTGCAATACCTTGATCAAACCGGGTTGATGCAAAAGGGCAGCCGGATTAATTATAACTATTACTATAAATACGATCACGAAGTAAATGTAACCAAGCTGGTTAAAGGCATGGAAACTAAGCTCGAGAAAGCCAGCCTTAACTATGATACCATTGATACCCGTAAAGAAAACACCGGCCGTAGCTTCGAAGATCTAACGAGATTTTTGTCGCTGGTAGGCTTCATCGCTTTGTTGTTAGGCTGTGTGGGCGTGGCCAGTGCCATTCATATTTACATACGCGAGAAGATAGCTTCTATCGCTATTATGCGTTGTTTGGGTGTGCGATCGACACAGGCATTTTTGATCTACCTCATTCAAATTATCAGTATTGGGTTAATTGGTTCTGTAATAGGTGCCGCACTGGGTAGTTTGATAGAACATGTATTGCCATTGGTGTTTAAAGATTTTCTGCCGATTACGGTATCAACCTCCATTTCGTGGATGGCTATAGGGCAGGGGATATTACTGGGCGTTGTTATTTCGGTATTATTTGCCTTGCTGCCGCTGATCGCCATTCGCAATATATCTCCGTTAAATACGCTAAGGATGTCGTACGAAAACATTAACCTGCTGCGCGATCCGTTGCGTTGGTTAGTGTATACGCTTATCGTAGGCTTTATTGTAGTATTCAGTTATTTTCAGTTGAATAGCTGGCAGGCGAGTATCTTCTTTACTATTGGTATTCTGATCGCATTTGCGATATTAACGTTAATTGCTAAACTGTTAATGCGTTTAGCTAAAGCAGTGCTCAGTAATTCTTGGAGTTATCTATGGCGACAAGGTTTTGCCAATTTATACCGACCGAACAACCAAACCATTATTCTGATTGTGTCGATCGGCTTAAGTACTACGTTTATTTGCACGCTGTTTTTTATCCAGAGTATACTGGTTAAGCAGGTGAGTATCTCTGCCACTACCAATAGTGCTAACATGATTTTGTTTGATATCCAAACAAGCCAGAAAAAGCAGTTAGAAGGCTTAACCGAAAAGTTTCATTTACCAGTGATACAGCAAGTGCCGGTGGTAACCATGCGCATTAATAAAGTGAACGGTAAAAATGCGGCACAGGTAAAAAAGGACACAACCATATTAACATCGCCTCATGTGTTCACCAATGAGTACCGCGCCACTTACCGCGATACGTTAACGCCTACCGAAAAGGTGGTGGATGGCGAATGGAAAGGCAAAGCTGTAAGCGGTGCCGATGTTCCGATTTCTGTAGAAGACCGTTATGCCAAGCATAACCACCTTAAAGTAGGCGACCATATTGAGTTTAATGTACAGGGTTCGCCGGTGCAAACGGTGATAGCGAGTATCCGTACCGTAAACTGGAATAAGATGCAGACTAACTTTTTGGTTGTATTTCCGAAAGGGGTATTAGAAGATGCGCCGCAGTTTTACGCCATGCTTACTCATGTGCCATCTAAGCAGATCTCGGCTAAATATCAGCAGGCTGTGGTAAAGCAGTTTCCCAATGTATCGATGATTGATTTGGGCCAGGTTTTAAGCGTACTGGATGAATTACTGGACAAACTGGGCGATATCATCAAATTTATGAGTGCTTTCAGCATCATTACCGGTATCGTTGTGTTGATTGCTTCTGTACGCATCAGTAAATATCAACGCATACAAGAGAGCGTTTTATTACGAACCATGGGTGCAAGCCGGAGGCAGATTTTAACGATTACCGCGCTCGAATATCTGTTCCTGGGCACGCTATCGGCTTTAACCGGTACGCTCATTGCTTTTGTGGGCAGTTGGTTGTTGGCCAAGTTTAGTTTTGATATTCCATTTTCGGTAGATCTTACACCCGCCGCTGGCATATTTTTAGCTATTACTATACTAACCATCACCATAGGGCTGTTAAATAGTCGCGGGGTGTTAAACAAGCCGCCTCTCGAAATTTTAAGGGGCGATTCGTAATTTTAACAACATGTACCAAATTAAAAAAGCCGCTGCCATATTGTTATCATTGCTGATCATCAGTTGTAGCGATAAAAAAACTGCCAATAACACAATTGCAGATACACTAGCCAATAAATCGGACCTGGCAGGCCAAACTACGTCTGCCAACACTAAAACAATAATAGTTTTTGGTGATAGCCTGACGGCCGGTTACGGCTTAGACGATCCTTCTGAAGCATTCCCAGGCATTATTAAGGCTAAAATAGATTCACTTAAATTACCGTACACCGTGGTTAACGCAGGTGTAAGCGGTGAAACATCTGCCGGTGGCCTAGGTAGAATTGACTGGGTACTGAAACAAAAGCCCGATATTTTTCTGCTGGAACTAGGTGCTAATGACGGGCTACGCGGCAACTCTGTAGCTCAAACCATCAGCAACTTGCAGGCCATCATTGATAAGGTAAAAGCCAAATATCCATCAACCAAAATCATTCTATTAGGTATGCAGGTACCACCAAGTATGGGGCAGCAATATGTTAGCGATTTCAAAAAAATGTATCCGGATCTGGCTGCTAAAAACCACATCGGTCTGGTTCCATTTTTATTAGAGAACGTGGGAGGGATAGCTAAGCTTAACCAGGCAGATGGCATACACCCAAACCCAACCGGCGCAAAAATTGTAGCCCAGAATGTTTGGAAGATACTACAACCTGAACTTAATTAGATAATTTGTTGATTTGTCAATTGGTTAATGAGTGGGAAAATAATTAGCTAATTTGTCGATTTGGCAATTTATTAATGTTTTGCCTGGTATTGACAAATCAACAAATTATCTAATCAACAAATTGTTCCAAAGCCTCTTACTCGTTGATATACTCCCAGGCACTCTGATAGCCATTGATCTGCTCGGTATAGTCCACAAAATCCGTATAAAATGGCAAGCGTGTTAAGGTAGAACTGTCGCCAATTACCACCAGCTTTTTGCGTGCACGGGTCATTGCTACGTTCATGCGGCGTATATCCGATAGGAAGCCGATCTCGCCGTCAGGGTTGCTGCGTACCATGCTAATGTATACAATATCGCGCTCTTGTCCCTGAAAGCTATCTATTGTGTTAACAGTGATTTTACCCTGATGTAAAAGTAGTAACGGAAAGTCTGGCAATTGTTCTTTCAATATCCTGATTTGCTCTTTGTAGGGCGAAATTACAGCAACAGTAGGGAAGTTATCGATGGTGTAATGCGTATCTAAGATGCCGACTAGTCTGTCTAAATTCTTTAATACAAATGCTGCCTCTTCGGGATTGGTACTGCTTGTCCCCTCTAACTTCTCATCAAAACCACAACCCGCGGTATCTATAAAATTCACCGGCAGGTCATCGGCAAATAGTAATTGTTTTGCTACTGATGAATGGGCTTTTAATCGGCCATCATAAAATATGCGGGATGAAAAACCCATGATGTTTTCATTCATTCGGTATTGCTCATCTAACAACACAACAGCTTCGGGATGTAAGGCTGCACATTTCTCGAGCAGGGTAGTGCTTAGTCCATTCCGTGCTGCCTCTGCTGATTTGATGGTTGGCGGCAATTGGCAATGATCGCCCGCCAGAATCACTTTCTGCGATTTCAGTATCGGGATCCAGCAGGCGGGCTCTAATGCCTGTCCTGCTTCATCAATTACTACGGTATGGAATTTTAACTTACGGATGGTATAGTGATTGGCACCAACCAGTGTAGCCGTAATTACTTGCGATTTTGCCACTACATCATCAATAATATATTGCTCGGTTTTCTCCACATCGCGCATTATTTTGTGGGCCTCGTCAAACAAGGCCTTGCGCTGATCACGCTCAGATTTGCCGAAACTGCGCTTGTATTTATGCGCCATATTCTTGTATTCCGATGCCTGCTTTTTGAGTTTCTTGATCTCTTTAGTCATGGCGTGGTCGGTCATTTTGCTGTCCAACGTTAAAGATGTTAACCGGTCTGATACTCTGGCTGGGTTGCCAATGCGTAATACGTTTAAGCCTTCTACAGAAAGTTTTTCGCTCAATAGATCAACCGCAGTATTACTAGGTGCCACCACTAAAATTTGCTGCTTGTTTTGTGCAGATAAGGCTTTAATAGCTTGTACTAATGTGGTGGTTTTTCCTGTTCCTGGTGGGCCGTGTACTACCGCCAGTTCATTGGCATTAACAATTTTATCAACTGCTAATTGTTGTGAGGCATTTAAGTTATTGGGTTTAATATAAACTATTTCTGATTGAAATGTTGGCGTTTTAGCCCCGGTTAAAATTTGGATTAATCTGCCTTCCTCCGGTTTTTCTGCCAATAGATTGCCCAGTTTAAGGGCATTCTGCATTTCGTCGTAACTGTTATCATCAAACAAAAGATCAATACCTAATTTGCCGTCTCGTGCCCAATCAGGCAGTTCTTCAGTAAGTAAAGTGATCTTTAGTTTGTTACCGCCTTGAAAAGTCACGGTGCCATCAACCCTGTCTTTCTTAGGATCGTGGTTTGAGAACAAAGCCGCGGATGCGCCAAATCGTAATTGGTGACTAACATCCTGATGGGTAGTACGCTCAACCTCTACGCTAATATAATCACCACGACTAGGTTCTGTTCCCCTGATGGCAATTGGGTACCAGGTCACACCTGCCGCACGTCTATCCGTAACAGATGCGGTTTCGGTTAATTTTTGATAAGCACGCTTGTCTTCATCACGTTCAATTTTGAGTAAGTCGAGCAGCTTTTTGAAATACTCCATTTGGCAAAGGTAATATTTAGCGGTGATGGAGTTTGGTTAGGATGTTAGAAAGAAAAGTGCGCTTGTGCGCGTATCTATAGGGTGGGCATTACAAATGCCGCGCCGGTCCGCACGCGTCAGAGACGCGCGCGAGAATTTTTGGATGTTAAAAAAGAAGTTGCTTGCGCGCGATTGCATCGCATGCTTAATCGGTAGGGCATTTGTAATGCCCCTCGATAGCCTTAGGGCATTACCAGTCCGCACGCGTCGGAGACGCGCACGAGCGTTTCTGACACGAGACATTTATACTAATACTTCAACCTTGCATAACACTGGTTGGCAATCTCTAACTCTTCGTTAGTTGGCACTACCAATATTTTAACTGGCGAATCTGCTGTATTTATTTCGCGGATGCCGGGCCCACGGGTAAAGTTTTTATCTCTGTCAATTTTAAGACCTAAATATTGCATATCATCACAGGTAAGCTGGCGTACCTGGGCATCGTTTTCGCCTACACCTGCCGTGAAGATGATGGCGTCCAGTCCGTTGAGGACAGCTGCGTAAGAGCCGATAAATTTTTTGATACGGTAGGCATACATATCGTAGGCCAGTTTAGCGTTTTCGTCGCCTTCGTTAATGGCTTTGGTAATGTCGCGCATGTCGCTGAAGCCGGTGAGGCCAAGCATCCCGCTTTGTTTGTTAACCAGGTCGCTCACCTGATCAATGCTGTAACCTAGCTCATTTACCAGATAAAATATAACGGTAGGGTCGATATCGCCAGTGCGTGTACCCATAATTAAACCACTTAGCGGGCCGAAGCCCATACTGGTATCTAATGATTGCCCATTTTTAATAGCCGTCATGCTACAGCCATTACCCAGGTGGATTGAAATTAATTTAGCGTCGGGCTTGTTTAGGTAAGCTACAGCTTGCTCAGACACATATTTGTGGCTTGTACCGTGGAAGCCATAGCCCCTGATGTGATGATCTGTGTAATAAGAAACCGGCAGCGCAAAACGATATGCCTTTGCCGGTCGGGTTTGATGGAATGCTGTATCAAAAACTGCCAACTGCACAGCATTGGTGAAGATGGTTTCAGCCACTTCGATACCTTTATATGCAGATGGGTTATGCAGCGGTGCTAATTGAAAAGTTTGCTTCAACTCTTCTTTTACCTCGGGGGTAATTTGGGTAAGCTGGGTAAACCTTTCGCCGCCATGCACTATACGGTGCCCTACGGCAGTGATCTCGTAAGTGTTTTTAATTACGCCAATTTCAGTGTCGGTTAATAAGCGGTTAACCTCATTTAGCCCGGTTTCATAATCGGGTATGGCCATAACCTCGTTGGTTACTTTTTCTTCGCCATTTATGTAGGTTTTATGGGTAATGGATGCATCGCCATAGCCAACACGTTCTACCAATCCCACACAAATAGGGCTGGTAGATGGCATTTTGAAGAGTTGATATTTGATAGAGCTGCTACCCGAATTAATTACAAAAATATTCACGTTGGATGTGTGTTTAGTTTACTATTTGTCCTGGCATTGGATAGCCGTAATAATTACCGTGTTAAAAATATCGTCTACTGTACAGCCCCGGCTTAAGTCGTTTACAGGTTTGTTTAAGCCTTGCAGCATCGGGCCGATGGCCAGCGCCCCGGTTTCGCGCTGAACTGCCTTGTAGGTATTGTTCCCAGTATTAAGATCGGGAAAAATAAGCACACTTGCCTGGCCTGCAACTTCAGATCCCGGGAGTTTGCTGCTGCCAACTACAGGGTCAACGGCTGCATCATATTGGATCGGGCCTTCTACTTTAAGATCCGGGCGTTTAGTTTTTACAATTTCTGTAGCGCGGCGTACTTTCTCTACATCTTCACCCTCGCCAGATGTGCCAGACGAATAAGATAGCATAGCCACTCTTGGTTCAATCCCAAATCGCTGACTACTTTCTGCCGATGAAATGGCAATCTCGGCCAGTTGCTCGGCAGTAGGGTTGGGGTTAACCGCGCAATCGCCAAAAACAGAGATGCGATCTGGCAAGCACATGAAAAATATGGATGATACTACTGATATACCCGGTTTAGTTTTAATAAACTGCAAAGCTGGTCTGATGGTATGCAATGTGGTATGTACTGCACCCGATACCATCCCATCTGCATGGCCTTTGTAAACCATCATGGTGCCGAAGTAAGATACGTCGGTCATTAAGTCGCGAGCCATTTCTAGGTTTACGTTTTTGTTTTTGCGTAACTCGTAAAGGGTGTTTACATAGTCGTCGTAATTTTCGTCGTCGGCTGGGTTGATGATACGGACGGCGTTCAGGTCCAGACTAATATCGAGGCGGTTAATTGTGGCTGTTATTTCAGTAATGTCGCCTAAAATGGTCAGGTTGACAATACCTTGGTTAATTAAGCGTGCGGCTGCTTTCAGAATACGCTCATCGTTACCCTCGGGCAGTACGATGTGTTTTTTAGAACTCTTTGCCCATTCAGTCAATTGGTACTGAAACATGCGTGGCGTAATACCCGATGGTTTGAAACTGAATAAGCGTTTGTCCAGTTCAACCGTGTTGATGCACCGGTTGAAAGTATCTATTGCCAGTTGGATTTTCTTAGTATTGTCTGATGTGATCTTAGAACGGATGGCTCCAACCTCGTTACTGGTTTGGAACGTTCCTGTCTCTACCGCAATAATTGGAACAACGGTTTGCAAACCGTTGATTAGTCTGGTGATCGGTTCTTCAGGCTCGTATCCGGCTGTTAGTACTATACCTGCTACCTTTGGATAACTGGTTGAAAGGTTAGCTTGCAAAGCGCTGATGATAATATCGCCACGGTCGCCCGGGGTAACGATCAGCGTGTTTTCTTTTAGATAATTTAGAAAATTAGGTACCTGCATAGCACCTGTTACAAAATTATCTACCTGGTTACCGAGCAGGTTTTCGCCAAAGAGCAATTTACCATTTAGCTTTTTAAATACCTCTTTCATGGTTGGGCTATGCAGGCTAGGGTCGCGTGGAATAACCGCCAGTAGGATTTCTGAAGATAGTTGCTGTTTAAGTAGATCTTCGATATCCTTGGCATGTTCCGGATTGATTTTATTTGCAACCAGAGCTAGTACCTGTACCTCGCGCTCGTCAAAATTGCGGATTGAGTTTAGCGCGCCATTTACCACCTGTGCTACGGTTTTGTCTTCCCCAGATATAACGATGATTACCGGTGCGCGTAGATTTTTGGCTATCTGTACGTTGATTTCAAACTCAAAAGCAGCACCTTCGCCCAGATAGTCGGTACCTTCCACAACCGTAAAGTCGTTTTGGCTTTCCAGTTTTTTAAACTTACGGATAATGGTGTCGATCATTTCGCCACGGCGTTCGCTTTCCATTTGGCGCGATGCTTCTTCCCAGGTAAAAGCGTAGGTATCATCATAAGTCATCGGTAAATCGAAGTAGCTTAAAATGGTATCGCTATGGTGTTCTTTATGCTGCGCCGGATCGTGGCTGATGATGGGTTTAAAGTAGCCTATTTTTTGTGCCTTGCCTAAAAGCATATTTACAAGGCCAATGGATATAATAGATTTGCCGCTATGCGGCTCGGTACTGGCAATAAAAACGGTTTTAATCATCTTATACGTTGATTACACATTTGTAATTTGATTTTATAGATACAATAGCAAAAGCCAATTGTTGTTTTTATTACTACAATCGGTATTTAGTTCTATCAATAAAATTCAGTTGGGCCGCAAGTTACCCACAACAGCGGTAATCGCAAAAAAATAATTTAACTAACATTGGTTTGATATAAACAAAAAGGCGGCACAAGATACTTGCAACCGCCTTTTTTGCTTTTAAAATACGACTACAATATTACTTCTGCGTTATTTGTTGCAAATACTTATTCATATCGTCTGTCATGTTTACGCCATAGCCGTTTAGCTTTTTAGTGTAAAATGCTTTCAGTTCGCTCCATTTGTAATAAGGGTAGCTGTTGGTTTTTAAACCTGTAATACGAGCTTCTTTTTCATTCAGCAAAACCTTAACCAGGTAATCAGCACTATTTGCTTTTTTGTATAGTATCCATTGAATATTTGAGCTTAGCGGTGCTACTTGGGCAGCCTGCCAGTCTTTGTTAATGCGGGATAGATCTTTGGTTGGTTTGTCGGCTACATCGATGCCTAGCAAGGCAGCATAAGGTGCAATAGTTTCGGCATGGGCAAAACGTAGTTGGGCTGTGTATTTGCCATTGGCGATAAAGTCGTCTGTGGTTTTGATGAAATTGATCAACAACGGTACTGCAATCCGAACCTGTATGCCGTTAACATCCATACCCGGTCCCTTTTTGTAGAAATCGTCAGCTACATCAACCTGACCTAAGTGTTGTAACTCGGTGCAGGTAAACAACGATTTGAAATTCAATTGCTCTGCAGTAAATCCTGCTTTTAAAATCTCGTTTTTTAATGAATAGACAATCGTTGTAAAGCCAAACACATCACCTGTAAATTTATCCAATTGTTTCGCTGATAGATTGTTGGCGAAATCAGCTTTAAAAATGCGGCTTGCTAAAGCCTTGTTCACTTCATCAATACGCTCGTTCTTTTCAAGCTCTTCCATTAACGGTGTCCATGGGCCATCTTGTTCAAATGCTTTGTAGGCAGGGGCGGTGTCATAAAAACGTAGATCTGTATCATCGTTATATTGTTCGATGGTTAGTTGAGTTTTTAGTCCTTCTTTCAATCCACTTAAAAATGCATCGGCACTTTGTTTGGTGCGGATTTCCTTGGTAATGCCTACGTTTAAATTTACTGTATTGCTAAACAAGCTTTTATTTTCCGCGTACATTCGGCGGGCAATATCTTTTAACTCGGCGCGGCCTTCGTCTGAGATTGATTTAGTATCAACACCCTCAACTTTTTCCAGTCGTAGTATCATTTCTTTAAGCAGCTTTCCTTTTTCGGTAAGTGCTTTGGCGCTGTCGGCCTTTAGCAGTAGCTGATAGGCGTAGGCTATTTTAACCTCTTTGGTTAGATGCCTTGCACCATGGCGGCCTACATGGTTAATAAAAACCGGCTCATAACCTTGTGGTATCGGGGCATATTTTTGATCGGGGGCAGGGTATAGGGTTTTAGTCCCCAGAAAGTTATCAGGGCAGTTTTGGGCTAAAGTGGCTGTACTTAGGGTACTGCAGAATAACAGGGCTTTAAATATTTTCATGCTGATTGGAGTGCTAAATATAGCATTTACTAAAAACCCAGGAACATTTTCAGTGTACCTGGGCTATATTTAGTTTAGTAGTTTTTGTTTAGTGTTGGTTACCTGTACCGTCATTTTGGTACGCACCAATATCTTTACCCGGAGGCGTAATTGTAGTGCCATAAGTCCCGGTAGTTGTAACCGAATTAAGTGGCGAAAAATCAGTTTTACCTTTACCTAAGCCGGGTGATGTTGCCAACAACTTAAAGTTAGCGTTATTGATGGCGATAACTGCATAAGGTTGCAGGTTAGCGCTGATAGGGCCTGGGTTAGCAGTAAAGTTATACTGGTTTACATCATAACCGTAAAAATTAGGGTTATTGGCTTGTGGTGTGGTTGAAATGATGTCGTTTGCTTGTTTAACACCTACGCCATCTGTAGAGTAAAACTGTGCTACAATAGCAGGCGAATAACCGTAGTAATAGTTGTTGTTGTATTTAACGTTGGCTACGTCGGCATCACTTGTAATACGGGTACCAAAACGGCAATCGACAATCAGGTTATTATAGATACTTCCTTTTGCACTTTTCTCGTAATCAATAGAGCCACCACGACCTGTTTTGGTTTGGCGATAGCCGCCGTTAACCATGGTGTTATTATACATGTTTACGTTACATTGTACACCTGTAGTACCTGCATCAGACGCCTTTAACGAGTTGGTTGCAGCGCCAATACACATGTTGTAAGCTAAATCGCCAACGGTACCGCTCTTCATGTTAAAGAACTCGCCACCTACGCCGCCGCAAAGTTCGAAGGTATTACGCATAATGCTGATTTTACCACCAGATACGCGGATGTTATCATCTTTAGAACCAAAGAACCATGAATCTTCGATGATCAGGTTTTTGGTAATGTTGGCAAAGTACATGTTATAACGCGGAGAACCCGTTGTATAAAACGACTGATCATCGCTGGTACCGGCAGGGCCGCCACCAAATTCAATGTGAGTCCATTTAATAATAGCATCGCCACCAGCAGGATTAGGTTTTGCCGGAGTAGCAGCCGCAGGAGTACAAGTAATACCGCCCCACCAGCCTAATAATACGTTGGTGTATTTCTGCGCTGCCGCCTGTGCATGCAGGTCTGCCGCGTTTTGAACGGTTATATAGTTTGGATTTGCTTGCGTACCTAAGCTAATAAAAGTACCGTGCATAAATATCTCGGGGCTTGTAGCCGGGGTTAATCCATCGCCTATGGCAATTAAATGTACACCAGCCTGCATTAGCAGGGTGTCGCCGTCGTTAACGGTTATATCGCTTTTAAAATAATATGTTTTACCTGCAAGCATGGTGCCTTTAACGGTACCTTTTAAGGTATCAGAAGTAATACCGTTGGCAGTTGATACAAGCGGTTGCGATATGTTAACAACCTCTTCTTTATGACAAGCACTTAGCATTATACCCAGGCCAAATACTGCGGCTAATTGAGTTAAAATCTTTTTCATGTTCTTTGGATTATAATTTGTAGTGCAAACCAAGGATATAGTATTGTTGATAAGTATCGCGGCGAACGAAGGTGTCTTCGCCTGCTTTTTGATACTCAATAGCTTGTCCGCTGGCACCTGGTGCACCCAGTGGAGGGTAAGGCAATTTGATAAACAATTTATAAGGTGTGTTTAACAAGTTGGTAGCCTTAGCATAGATATAAAGGTTTTTGTAAAGGCGTTTTTCTGTCGAAAAATCTAACGTTACGAAGCCTTTTTGCCATACGTCATTATCAAGGTATGCAGATACGCTGTTGATACGTTCGCCGGTGTAAACTGCAGAGATCTGCGCATCGAAACCGCTCTTAGCATCTTTGTATAGTAACGATAAGTTACCTATGTTTTTAGACTGACCTTGTAACGGGCGGCTTTGATCAACCGTGCGGAAAGTGTTGTTACCGTTGGCATCTTTATAGTCCTCACGTTTAGGTGTGGTGATTTTAGATTGGGTATAAGCATAGTTAGCCCTGATACCGAAGTGGCGGATGTATTTAGTAACGTCTAACTCGAAACCGTAGTTATGAGCGGTACCAAAGTTGCCTGCCTGCGAAACATAATCTAATGATGAACCTTGTTTTACTAAGGCATACTCGATAGGGTTCTCAATTTTCTTGTAGAAAACACCTGCTAAGAACTGATCTAGAGCTTTAGGGAAAAACTCGTAACGCACGTCATAGTTATCTGCTGTAGCGCGTTTCAAGTTAGGGTTACCAACCTCCTGGTAATCTGCGTCCGGATCACCGGTTGTATGCGGAATTAACTCATAGAAGTTTGGACGACTGATAGCCGAGTAGTACGAAGCGCGGATGTTTTGTTTATCATCCAGCATGTACTTTAAGTTTAAGCTTGGCAAAAGATCGTAGTATTTAATTGAACCAGTTTTACCTAGTTGGGTAACCGGCAAACCATCGGTCCAGTTTTGATCGGTATGTTCGTAACGAACACCTCCTAATACGTTTAATTTACCAGTAGTGAATTTAAACTGACCAAATCCCGCACCTATGTTTTCGGTAAAATCATAGTTAAGCGCATCAGATGCAGTACCTTGTAAGGTAGAAACAATAAATGTATTGTTATCAATATTGCCGTTATAAGTTTGGGTTGAGTTGGTTAACGGCAAACCTAATGTATAGCTATCGTAAGTACTGTTACGGGTTTTGTTACGGTACATACCACCTGCAGTAAATTCTACCCTTGTACCCAATATAGTAGGCGAATAAACAAAGTTTAAAAAACCGCTTTTATCCTGGTCTGAGTTATAGGCAAAGGTTTGGGTTTGGCCTTTTAATGCGTCAATAGTAACTGGTTGTTGCGCCACAGTACCATCTGGCTGTAAAGTACGGCCTGTTATTAAGCTTAACTGGTAACGGTTTTCGTTAGCGGTTGCTTTTGAGTAGATAGCGTCCCAGTTAACGCTGAAATTATCCGCCAGTTTATGATCTCCGTGTAATTTAAAGTTGTAGATCTTTTGTACATAGCGATCGCTGCGTGGATTTTCTGTAACACGGCCCTGGCCAATACCTGTACGGGCAAGGTTTAAGCTGGTATCAGATACGTAGCGATATTGATTTTGTGCCAGATCAATAAATGAACCTGTTAAATCAATTTTGTTATTACGATCAAATTTATAATCGATTTTACCAATTGCACTGGTACGTTGTTGTTGCGTACTGTAAGTTCTGGCCTGGATATCAGTAACCAGCGGCGCATTGCTCACCGGGTCAACATCAGTTGCGAAGAAAGTACCCTTAGTATCTTTATAAATATTTTGATAGCTTAAAGATACAATTGCCCCCAGTTTTTTATCTGCCGTTCTGCCACCCACGCTTATGCCTGCAATAGTACCTATTGGCAGCGTAGAGTTGGTAAAATGCTGTGGGTTGTTAGAGAAATCTTTAATGTTAGCGTTATAATTATCACCATTAAGTATCCTTGGTGAGCGAACAGTTTGGTCATTGTTGCCAAAGTTGGTGAAACCGTGGTCGGCAACGCTTTGCGACATACCTGCACCAAGGTTAAACTTAACGGTAAAATCATCTGGTGCATTTTTTAATACCAGGTTAATACCACCGCCAATAGCATCACCTTCCATACTTGGGGTAAGTGATTTGTAAACTTCCAGGCGTTCAATAATATCCGCAGGGAAAATATCCAATGGTATGTAACGGTTCTTATTATCAGGGCTGGGGATTTTGAAACCATCAACTAATGTGTAGGTGTAACGTTTTTCCATACCGCGGATAATAGCATACTGGCCCTCGCCATTGTTGCTACGCTCGATAGAAACACCAGATACGCGTTGGGTAACGTTAGCTACGGTAATATCTGGCGATACTTCGATGGTTTTAGCAGATACTGCGTTTAAAACCTGGTCAGAGCGTTGCTCTAATTTACGGGCGCTTTGGTCGCTTTCTTGGTTGCCACGGCCGGTAACTACAACATCCTGCAGGTTATTTACTTTAGCTTCCATTTGTATTTTGAAATAGCGTGGAGTACCGCTTTTCATCTCAAAATTCATTTCGGCTTTTTGGTACGATACATATTTAACTTCGATCTCATCGTTGCCGTTAGGCACGTTTTTGAAAACGAAACTACCATCTAAACCAGTACCGGTTGATTTGGAATAACCAGATTTGTTTTTCAGCGTAACCACTGCGCCTAGCATGGGTTCGCCTGTTTTCTTGTCAATTACTAAACCTTTTACCGTAGCATCGCTTTGGGCAAAAATTATTGTGGAGTAAAACAACAGAATTAATAGGGGGAGAAGTTTTTTCATCTATGCGATAATTTGTCGCAAAGGAATGAAGTTAATATAACGGCGCCATCAATTCAATGTTAAGATATTGTAACCATTCTTAATAATGTAACATCTGTGTAACAATGAATTAATTATGGAGAAATGGGTTGCTTGAGTATTAAAGTAAGCTGGCGCACATGTCTACCTATGGTTAGATAATCATAAACTAATTAGTTGGGCCAGAAATGGGGGATGTCAGGCTGAGGCACTCGAAGCGTGGTGCAGGGGTGTACGCACATGGTTTGAGTGCCTCAACGTGACACATGATTTAAATTTAGTCAATCAACTTCATACTCACTATATCTCAATATTTTCCAAATACTTATACCCGCTACCCGTATTGATCATCAGTACCTGTTCTCCCGGTTTAATCCAGTTGCTGGCTTTGAGTTTTTTATAGGCTTGCCATAATGCTGCGCCTTCTGGAGCGATGAGCATACCCTCGTGGCGGGCAATTTCTTTAACCGCATAGCTCATTTCGGCGTCGCTGATAGATAGAGCCGTTCCCTTACTTTCGCGCAATACATTCAAGATTTGTTTATCAGCATAAGGCTTGGGTACGCGCAGGCCATTGGCAATTGTAAATCCACCATCTGCAAATTCTGATACCATTTGACCGGCATTAAAGGCAGACACAATGCCATCGCAACTTTGCGATTGTACAGCCACCATACGCGGGCGATAGCTGCCAATCCAGCCTAATTGTTCCATTTCGTCAAATGCTTTCCATATACCGATGAGGCCGGTGCCGCCACCGGTCGGGTATAATATCACATCTGGTAATTGCCAGTTAAATTGTTCTGCAATTTCGTAACCCATCGTCTTTTTGCCTTCTAAACGATAAGGTTCTTTTAGAGTCGATACCTGGAACCAACCATTGAGTTGTGCATGCTCATTGATGAGTTTACCACAATCACTAATGTTACCGTCTACTTCTAATAGTTCGGCACCATATAGGCGACACTCATCTTTAAATACCTGAGGAGTTTGTTTGGGCATATAAACTATAGCCTTGATGCCGGCACGTGCTGCATATGCCGCTAAAGCGCCACCTGCATTGCCAGCAGTTGGAGTGGCAATGGCTTCGATACCCAATTCTTTTGCTTTTGATACAGCTGCGCTGATGCCTCTTGCCTTGAAAGATCCTGTTGGATTGCCTGATTCATCTTTCCAGAAAACTTCGTTATCGCCCACAAACTGTTTCAGGTTTTCGATAGGGATAATAGGAGTAAAGCCTTCGCCAAGTGTAACTATATTCTTAGAATCGGTAACGGGCAAAAATTCTTTATACCGCCACATGGTTGCCGGACGGCCCTGTAAAATGGTTTTGCTGATATCAGTAGATAAATTGTACTGCGCAAACAAAGTAGACTTACAAGCCTCATTAGTACAAACTGTATTTATAATCGCAGCATTATGTATAGCGCCACATTCGGGGCATTTTAAGTCTGTTATCAGGGAGTCTACTTCCAAATCAGTCGGGGTATTCATTACAAAATTTTATATATATTCTAACGCTGCAAAGGCGTTGCGAGTTGCTTATGGTTAAAATTTATTTGGTGGCAAATATGTCGCCCACGTTCCAGGTTGGCCTGGCTGGGTCTTGCGCTACCAGGTAGCCGATTAAGAAATTAAGCTGGGCATATTTTTTACCCGCCTCAAAATCAAAGATACCATTAATATCATCTTGTGGTTTATGGTAATACTTAGCGCGCCATGTAGCTACAAAATCATTCAGGTTATTTTTGCCGTCGGCTGTTTTAGCGCCGTATTTAACGTGCAGGGCAGGTATGCCTTCCAGTACAAAACTATACTGGTCGCTTCGGGTAAAGCGAGCCTGTTTGGGCTCAGGATCAGGCTCTACATCTAAACCCATATAGGTTGCGGCTTGTGCCACCTGGTTGACTAGCGAGGAGTGTTCGGCACCTAAAGCAGTGATAGACAGCAATGGCGCAATAATAGTTGGCATATCTGTATTTACATCTGCTACCATACTTCTAACCGGAACGGTTGGATGTTTGGCAAAGTAGTTAGATCCCAAATCGCCGAGTTCTTCACCTGTAACTAATACCACAAGGATAGAGCGTTTAGGCTTTAGCTTGATGTTGTGGTAGATCTTAGCAATGCTAATCACACTAGCCACACCCGATGCATTATCATGTGCCCCATTATAAATTGAATCGCCCTGCACCGGCGTACCGATCCCCAGGTGATCTAGGTGCGCACTATGTACCACGTATTCGTTTTTAAGCTTAGGGTCTGATCCTTCAATTTTGCCGATCACGTTATAGCTTAAAATATCCTGATAGGTTGAACTTAAAGAAGCACCTGCACTAGCTTTCAATAATATAGACGATGGGCGACCAGCTTTTAAAGCAGGTAATACATCCTGCAAATTTTGGCCTGCCTGTTGTAGTAAAGCATTGAACAAGGCATAGTTAATGCTTGCGTACAAGCTTAGCTGCTTTGAATAAAATGTGCGAGATACGGAAACTGCGCCTTTATCATCCATAATACTATAAACGCCCCTGCTAATATTGGCCACGCGTGCAGTAGAATCGGCAGAAGCCATAATTACGCCAACGGCACCATGCTGAGCAGCCACTTTCAAGATCTGCGAAGCATTCATAACATGAGCCGATACCGACGATGAGAATTTCTCGGGTGCGCCACGGGTAATGATCACAATTTTGCCTTTAACATCTAATCCCGCGTAGTCGTCATAGCCTAAAGCTGGTTCGCTGATGCCATAACCAACAAATGCAAGCGGAGCACTAACACTTACTTGTGGCAATAATGGGTTAGGATAAATAACATAGTCTTTCCCCTTGGTAATACTTGTGCTGTTAGATGGCCCGTTTAATATCGATAAGCTGGCATCGCCGATAAATGCTTTGCGCAACCTTACTGTTTGCAGCCAGGTATTGTTTTCGCCAGCTGGTTTAACGTCGAGGCCTTTAAGTTGGCCAACTACATAATCAACTGCCATTTGGTAGCCTTCGGTACCGGGCCCGCGTCCTTTCAGTTTGTCATCGGCAAGGTAAGTGATATGTGCCTTAATATCATCAGGGTTCACTTGCTGCATAGCTTGCTGAACTTCGGCACTTAATTTTATTTGTTGTGCAAAACTGCTGGTTGCTAATAACACCAGAGATGCGCTTAATAGTTGTTTGTAAAGTTTAATCATAAAGCCTGTTAGGGGATTAAATCATGTTTAAATGAAGAGGACCAAGTTATTAAGTCCCGCTTTTATCAACAAATGTTTATCAATAATGTTACCGGCATGGTTATAGGCTATAACAAAAAAGCCCTCATTGTTGCGTTACAACAAATGAGGGCGAGGGTATAAACAAAAATTAACTAGTATTAGGCAATTAGATTATTTGCTATCAGCAATTAAAAATACAGCACCATATGCGGGTACATTTACGGTGATGCCGCCTGCTGTGGCTGATGAATTTGGTTTGATGGCAGTGTAAGTATCCGGCCCGCCGGATATACCCGAAGGACCTGTGCCGTTCACATAAACCTTGCGCGAAAAAGTAGCCTCGTTACCACCGTTTAAAGTATAGTAGTAGTAACGGCTACCCGGCGCAAAATTCTTAAAGCTGATACTCACCACATGATCTGTATTGCTTTTATTTACCAGTGCCGTAGCTGCCTGTTTTGAGCTGAACGAGCTGGCGTAGCTTACAATATCTGCACTTCCGCTAACGGTTGATGGTACCATTCTATCGCCAAGAAACTTCTGGAAATAGTATAGGTAATAAAACGCTGGTCTTGGATTCCATTGCGCTGCGTTCGGTTCGTCGCCAATGTTAAACAGGCCCTGGTCGTCACCATTACCCCAGCCATTGGCCAGGTCCCAACGACTGGCTTCGCCCAATTTATCCTGAATGGCTTCCCCCAAAGTCATTACCGCATGCAAACCAGCAATGTTAGATACATTTTGATTACCGCCTATTGCCTGAATATTCCATTCGGTAAGTGCTACCGGCTTTTGCATTGTTCCGGCTGTTGTCTGTACAAACGTCATCATGCTTTTGGTTTCAGTAGCGGGGCTGCTTAAAATTGTAGCAGGTGTTGAGTTTTGATTATAAGGCGTATAATAATTATGTACAATATAAAAATCGGGACTGTTACCTGCATTGGCCACTACGTCGGTATTCCAGTTGGCTATTGCAACGCCACCGCCTGTATCGCCATTAATAGTCATTACGGCACCAATCTTAATGGTAGCGCCCACTTCAAGCGCAGCTTTACGCATCGAATCTGCAAATACTTTAAAATGTGTGCCATAAAGGGCACCGGTTAAAATTGGGGGCTGGCCATCTTTATTTTTACTTACATCAATGCGGTAACCAGCTTCCCAGTTGCCATAGTTTTCGTTACCAATTTCCCAATACCTGGTTCGGCCTTTATCGTAACGGACCCAGTTGGCCGCTAAATGCGCAGCAACCTGGTCGGGGTGCTCACTGGTGCCGTAGCGGGCATAGCCATAATTTACAGTGATAATGCCAGTGCTATTGGTAGTTTGTAATAACTGATAATAATTAATAAGATTGAGGGTAAAGCTCGCATTGCTTTTGCCGAACCAATAAGTTTGTGGGTTAGTTGGGGTGTTACCCTGGGGATCCAATAACGTAGCAGGCACATCAGCCGGAACTTTGGAATCGGTATCCCAGAAATAAACATCAGATAAACTGCCGCCCGGCGCGCGGATAATACGTAGGGCCAAATTGGTAAGGTTATTCATTAGCACCGGTTCTGTTACCACCTGGCCCATGTACGGATTAATATTGTTGCCAAACATATATGGAGATATCTTGGTAACAACCTGGCTTAGATCAACGGTTACCGAGGCTGCTGCCGTGCCGGTTGGTTTCGGCGCATCAACATAGCTGCTGATGCTGATAGCTTTGGCCTGCCAGTTATCTAAAAAGAAGCCTTGTGTTACTGCAATCGCCGGATCTGTGGGATTGATAATAGTAGTGTTTACTGTAGTGATACTATCAGTGTTTAGTGTACCTGCTTTGCTTTCCTTTTTGCATGCCTGTAGCACAACGGTTGCCATGGCAACTATAAAGATCATTTTTATTCGCATAGTGGTTTCATTGATGCCTGGTTTAGAGCAAAAAATAATTGATTATTAAACTATGGATAGGTAATTGGGAATGATGAGCGCTTGGTGCGTTCATCGGTATGAAAGTTGTTAATTCATCAGATTAAAAAGCCCTCACATGTTATGCCTAACAATGTGAGGGCTAATAAACCTAAAATTAAATCAACTTGTTATTATATAATAGGGTATCAACTCGCTCAATGCCCTTAATTATTCAATATCTACTTAACAAAGATTACTTCGTCAAAATACATGGTTTCGTTTACATCACCTGTTTGTCCTTTCAAGAAGAAGCCTAGCTGTTGTGCTGTTGTTCCGGTTTTCCAAAAGTTGAGTGTCGTAGCGTTATCAGGTACTGTTGCCGAAGGTGGATCTAACGGGATTTTAACATAGGTCCAAACGTTAGCAGGTACTTTAACCGGTGTGCTGGTTTGATTCTGCCCGTAGCCGTTCGCCATTTTATCGCCCTGGATGTTCAGAACATGATCTACAGTACCACCTTTAACCCAGAAGGTCAGAAATTTGTAGGCAGCATCATAAGGGAAGCTTGGATAATAGTTAGCAAAGCCTTCAATTTGCCAGCCCCCGGCGGGATAGGTGGCCACCAGTGATTTAGTGCCCGACACCGATGGGCCTGTTACTACGCCTGACGGACTAGCCCATGAATTATCGCTCCAACTATTTTGGAAAGCATCTTTAGCAAAAATAGAATAGTTGTTATCGATATCAACAAACTCCTGAGTGGTTCCAGCTTGCAAGGTATTGGTGCCAGATGTATAGCTAAATATTAAACTCGCTCTGGAAACTGTGGTTGCAGGCATTTTAATTACCAGTTGTGCGTCAGTTTTTGATACAATAGTGGCCGTTGCTGTAGTGCCTTTAAGTGCTACCGCGGTTACAGCGCTAAAGCCCGAACCATTAAGCGTAAGCTGACGACCTTCAACAAAGTTGTAATCTGATACCGAGATAATGGTTGGTGCTGGCGGCAGTACTGTAAACTTATAGGTAACGCTGCCATACAACGTAGTGATTACAATGGTATTAGCCTGTGGCTGCACATAAGGGACCGTTGACGGAATATTAAATATTACCGTATTGTCCGAATTTAGCGCACGGTTAAAATAGATTGAAACACCATTCAGTTCTATTTTGGTGGTGCTGCCCAAATTTGCTCCTATTACCGCATAATAATTGCCCAATTTGCCGGTTACGGTGGTCGAGTCAAACGCCGTTATCTGGGTGCCTGGGTTTTGTGAAGTGGTAGTAGTTGGCACACCTTTAGAATCGTAAGTTGTGTACGTGGCAGTAACCGTATCGTTAGTTGTTTTATTTATGGTGCGGATGCTGGTGATGGTAGGCGCGCCTTTGCCGCCAGAGGTTCCTCCAACGCCACCGTTATCATCCTTTTTACAGGATGCTAAACCTAATATTAGCAGGCCTGCCAATACAAGGTGCTTTATTTCTAAAATCTTTTTCATATAAATCTCTTTATAGCTTATTTAAATGTATATGGAACAGGTGCTTTAAGCAGGTTAGGATCTGCGGTGGTTTCTGTTACTGGTATCGGGAACAGGAAGTTTGCATCGGTTGGGGTAAGGTAAGCATCACCATAACGCACATAATCCAAATAATTAGCTGCTGCGCTACCTCCACTCGAGTCACCTCTGTCTTGTTTACTGATAATGCCGATAGCTATTGGATGCGATGTAACCGCAAAGCCATCAATACGGCATAAATCAAACCAGTAATCTTGCTCCAAAGCAAACTCCAGCCGTCTTTCTCTAAGCAAATCGCTGTAGGTGAAAGATGTAACTGCTGGTACGCCCGAACGCTGCCTAACCATGTTAAAGTATTTTAACGCATTAGCGTCGCTGGTTGATGCCGTCATCGAGATGCCATGACCAACTCCGGGGTTGGCACCCTGACCCAAAATTGCTTCTGCCTCAATCAATAAAACATCAGCATAGCGCATAATGTAAGTGTTGTTGGCAGTAGCTTGCGCGTTACCCTTGTTGGCATTATCTGCCGGGGTACCTACCACATATTTCTTAGGCTCGGCGTGCGTACCTTGCGAGCTTGCGCTTAATGGTAGTGTATAACCACCTTGTGCCTGGTTAATCTCGGCATAATAGCTGCCCGGTAACATAATAGTGGCGTGTCTGCGGGTAGTATCGCCGCCTTCGGCTTTAAAGGCATCCTGCAAATCAAATGTTGGACCCATGGTGCCGTAACCGTCGCCGGTACCGGTAATGGTGCTGCTAAATGCCCACGATGCCTGGATAGAGTTACCATAGTCGTAACCACCATTATAGATCCATTGCATGGCCAATATAGACTCCTTGTTGTTGTTATTGGCCGTTAAAAATAGATCGCCAAATTTGGGTAGCAAGGTAAACTCGCCGCTGTTAATTACTTTTTCTGCTTCTTTTTGCGCGTTAGCATAATCCTGCATGTACAGGTAAACTTTAGCTAATAAGGCTGATGCCGAACCACTTGAACCGTGGCCTGTGGTAGCAACACCTGCATAACAATTAGCTTCTGCAAACTGCAGGTCGCGCACCATAAATTTGTAAACATCGCTTATAGGGTTTACAGGGATGGTTTGGAAATTGTCTACGTTATCAAGCGGATTCTCGATCAATGGAACCGGACCAAAAACACGAACCAGGTAGAAGTACGCAGCAGCACGCATTAAATGTGCTTCACCCAGTGCGTTGTTTACCGCAGCTTTAGATACTGATGCAGGTACGGTTGCAGGCAGGTTATTAATGATGCCATTACTCTGTGCAATAACGGTAAAAGGCGAATCCCAGGCTGCCAGAATCTCTGAGTTGGTATTGGGAACAGAGAAGTTGCCAAATGCACTTACATCTGACGACCATGAGCGGCCGTTACCACTAGCTAATTCTGTAATTGCCCAGCCTGCTTTATTGTTCCAGCCAAACCATGGCGAACCGTATAACCCGTTGGTACTTGCGTTTACTTGTGCCTCGGTTTGGTAATAGTTACCAACTGTAGTGGCAGATTCGGGCGGGCGGTTAAAGAATTCTTTCTTACAACCTGTAGTAGTTATAACTACCGTTGCAGCACCCAATATATATTTTATATGCTTTTTCATTTCAAAATCTCTTAAATGTTAAAACTGTACATTAACCCCCACTGTCAGAATGCGCGGAGCCGGGTATCTGCCCAAATCAAGGTTCATGAGGGTAGGGTTCTGGTTAAATGAACCTACCTCTGGGTCTAAACCTGGGTACTTGGTAATTACAAACAGGTTTTGTCCGCTTACATATACCTTTAAGTTGGTTACGTCAATTTTGGTTGCCCATTTGGCTGGTAGATTATAACCAAAACGCACGTTTTGCAAACGCAGGAATGAAGCGCTTTCTAAGAAACGATCAGACATTACCAGGTTGGGGTTGGTTATGCCAGAACGCGGGGCAGGGATATTTGAATTTGGATTAGTAGGCGACCAATAGTTTGCCGCAGAAGCAAGTTGGTTCTGGTACATACTTGCTAAACCAGATGTTTGATATTCCAGTACATTCAGGATTTTACCACCATAAGAACCATAGAAGAAAATAGACAGATCAAAATCTTTATAGTTAAATGTATTGGTAAATCCATAGGTGAAAGTAGGGTTAGGGTTACCCAATGGTACACGGTCGCTGGCATCAACTTTGCCATCGTGGTTAGTGTCTTCGTACTGAATATCGCCTAACCAGATAGATTGCTGATTACTTGGATCATTAGTAACAACCTGGTTAAAACCGGCTACGTTTTGGGGGTGGGTAGCCAGGTATTGCAGTTGTGCCTGTGTTTTTACTATACCTTGAACTTTATAACCATAAAACTCGCCAATTGGTGCGCCTACAATAGTGCTGGTAACCGGCAAGGTAACGTAAGAAGTAGTGATCGATTGGTTAATAGCTGGAGCACCGTTTAGTGATAATACTTTGTTTACGTAGTGACTAAAAGTTAACGTGGTATTCCATTTAAAGTCTTTGGTCGATATGTTTCTGCTGTTCAGTGTTAACTCGATACCCTTGTTGCCAATTTCGCCGGCGTTAATATACGGAGCGGCAATGCCGGCCGGGTTATCGCCATACTCATTAGGGCCGCCTAACAGGAAGTTAGGTAGTGGCTTTTGGAACAAAAAGTTTTTCGATGTTTTGTCGTAGTAATCAAAACTACCATCAATGCGGTTAAACAAGGTGAAATCCACACCGATATCTTTCTGGATGGCTGTTTCCCATTTTAGGTTAGGGTTAGCCACGTTATTGATAATGTAACCGGTACCAAATGCTGTAGCCACAGCTTTAAGGCCCGCGCCATATACATAAGTTGGTACGTTTGAGTTACCGGTTGTACCATAGCCCCCTCTAATTTTAATGTTGTTGGCTACTTCTTTAATACCAGACATAAAGGCTTCGTCAGACAATCTCCATGATACCGCAACACCCGGGAAGTATCCAACCTGGTGACCTTCGGCAAAGTTTGAAGTTTTATCGCTACGGATGTTTGCTGTTACGCTATACTTGTTGTTGAAGGTGTAGATAACACGTGCCAGATATGATTCCATCACCTGGCTGTTTTTAGTCTCTGGGATGCTTGATGCTACCGAGTTGGCTAAAGCAATGCTTTGCACATTATTACCGGCAATAAAGTTTGAACCTGAAAGCGGAACGTTATCATACTGAGACTCCCAAACCTCGCGGCCAGCTAAAGCTGATATGGAGTGTTTACCCCAGGTATGACTGTAGTTTAAATATTCTTTCCAGCTCCAGTAGGTACTATTGCCGATTAAACGGTTTAACGTAGCAGTTGGGTTGCTGATTAAATACTGTGTTGGCGTACCGGTAGCACCATAACTATAAGTAGGATTAAACGTTTGTGCGTTGCTCCAGTTAAAGTCGCCGTCAACTTCAGATCTTAAAGTCAGATCTTTAAAGAATTTAATCTCGGCGTACATGTTACCGGTTATATTGCTCCGGGTTAATGTATTGCTAATTTGTGATGCCTGCTGGATAGGGTTTACACCACCTTCTCTGGTTCCTTCGGGGGTTATATAAGGGCCTGCAAAGCTTCCATCAGCATTGTATACCGCCTGATCTGGTGCTGCCAATAAGGCACTATAAATAATACCTGTATTATCACCCAATGAAATGTGCTGATCACTGCGGCTTGCACCAAAGGTTGAACCGATTTTTAGCCAGCTTTTAGCTTGCGAGTTTACCACGCCACGGAAAGAGTAACGTTTAAAGTTGAAACCCAAAATGGTACCGTCCTGGTTTAAATAACCACCAGAAATGTAGTAGTCGGATTTATCGGTACCGCCAGATACAGAAATGTTATGATTCTGCATAAATGCGGTGCTGAATATTTGTTTTTGCCAGTCGGTACCCGGGCCTAGAATGCTAGGGTCTGCAAATTCAGACCGCGGGGTTATCCGATAGGCAACTGCTAGCTGATTTTCTAAAGCTGCGTATTGCTGTAAGTTCATCATATCTAAAAACTTACCTTGCTGCTGCCAGCCTGCATAACCATCATAAGTGATGTGGGCCTGGCCGGCTTTACCTCTTTTGGTAGTGATGATAATTACACCGTTGGCACCACGGCTACCATAAATGGCAGTTGCAGAGGCGTCTTTCAAAATGTCGATAGATGCAATATCTGTGGGGTTAAGCATCGCCAGCGGGCTTACGCTTGTTTCCTGGTTACTGCTACCCGGCGAGTTCAGGGTAGTTGTACTGGCGTTACCCTGTATCTCAACTCCATCAATTACATACAAAGGCTCACTTGCGCCAAATGATGTAATACCACGTATGTGGATTGATGTAGCGCTACCCGGCGCGCCAGAGTTTTGTGTAACTGTAATACCTGCCGCTTTACCTTGCAACATCTGATCAACACTTGGTTGTGGAATGTCGGCAATTTGAGCCGCAGATACCGATGAAATGGCACCGTTGATGTCTTGTCTTCTTTGGGTACCATAACCAATACCTACAACCACTACATCAGAGAGGGTAGTGGAGGTGGTTTTTAATGATACATTAATTGTTTCGCGGCCGTTGATGGCTACTTCTTGCCGCTGCATCCCAATAAAGGTGTAGATGAGCGTTTTGGCTGTTGCAGGTACACCGATGGAGTATTTACCATCAACATCTGTAACTGCATGTGCTTTACTGTCTTTTACAGTAACGGTTACCCCCGGCAGGGCAAGGCCCTTGTCGTCGGATACGGTTCCTCTGATTGTGGCAGCATTACCTTGTGCCCGGGCGGCCGAACATAGATAAGTGCATAGTACAAACAGCAGCGCTATTCGTAAAAATTTTCCCATAATTTAAATAAGTTTATAATTGATTTGAACTCAATTACAAGACGTAGTTCTTCCCCCTGAGCCAACTAATTTTTGCAAACAGGTGCTCCATGCAATCGATTCCATAAGCGAGGTATCAGACTGCCAGATTTTTTGTTTTAATGAAAAATAGGTTTACAAGAGAATATTACATTTTGTAATTCACCACTAAAACTAGAGCATTAAGAATTTAGGGTTGTGTAAAAATGGGGGTACAAATGTCAACTTTAATTAAACGATTGTTAATCAGTATTTTAAATGATTTATATTGAAAAAAACAGCACAAATGTATCCCTAATTGATATTTTTTAATCAATACATGAGCTTATTTAAACATAGCCGATGTTAAAATAGAATGAGAAAAATGTGACAAAACGCGTGAAAAAAACGTGCTATTCCTGCTCTATGCTTTCGAGGTATTTAGAAGGGATACTGTTAAACTCGGCCTTAAATAGTTTGACGAAATATTTCTGGCTTTTAAAGCCCACTTTATGGCAAATTTGCGAGATGGTTAAGTGCCCGCTCTCGAGCAATTGTACAGCCCGTTTCATCCGCATAGAGCGCACTAATTCGTTGGGCGTTTTGCCGGTTAGGGTGAGTATCTTTTTGTATAGTGTATAGCGGCTCACGTACATTTCTGAACTCAGTTCTTCTACCGAGAAATTGGGGTTTGATATATTTTGATCAATAAGTACCAGCACCTTTTTAATAAAAACTTCATCCGGCGACTCTACCTCCATTTCTGTAGGGCTTGCTTCTACCTGTTTTTGGTAGGTTTTACGCATAGTTTCCTGCTGATAGAGGATATTGCGAATTTTGGATTGCAGTATCTCGAAATTAAACGGTTTGGTCATGTAATCGGTGGCGCCGGTTTCCAAACCTTTGAGCTGCTGTTCTTCGCCCGTGAGTGCGGTGAGTAGTATCACCGGAATATGTGTGGTACGCGGGTCGTTTTTAAGTTTGATACATAGCTCGCTGCCAGTCATTTCGGGCATGCTGATGTCGCTTACAATTAAATTAGGATGTTGTGCAAGGGCTTTTTGCCAGCCTTTTTTTCCGTTTTCGGCCTCGATAATATTGAAAACATCTTTCAGGTTGTCTTTTAAATAGAACCTGAAATCTTCGTTATCCTCAACCAGTAAAATAGTTAGCTTTTTGTTGTCTTTGCGTTCTTTCTTGTTAACCAGTTCAATCTCGGGTTGAATATCATTCGTAAATTCAGGTTCCTCATGCATAATCTCCAGAGGCAGATCAATCAGCATCGATTCGTCAGCACGGGTAACATTGAGCGACACTGTGAAGCAGCTTCCCTGGCCAGGTTCGCTTTCTACCGTGATCTCGCCGTTATGCAGTTTCACAAACTCTTTGCAGATAGACAGCCCTATGCCGCTGCCCTGGTTAAGCATTGATCCCGGTATATCATGTTGAAAGAAAGGTTCGAAAATTTTAGGCTGATCTTCCAGTGGAATACCAATGCCGGTATCCATTACTTTAATTTCCAGAATGAAATAGGTTTGATCTCCTTCTTCTTTAGGTATTAGGTTGATGAGTACACTTACCTGCCCACCGCTATGTGTAAATTTATAAGCATTGGATAAGAGGTTAAACAGAATACGTTCAATTTTATCATAATCAAAACTGGTATAAAATTTATCAACCTCAGAGTCAAACACAAAGCTGATGCGTTTTTGGTGGGCAACATCGTTAAAAGAGGCGCATAGTTCTTTAATATGCCTGATAATGTTTCCGGTTTTGGTGTGCAGTTGCAACTCCTGGTACTCCATTTTTCTGAAATCGAGTAACTGGTTAACCATATGCAGCAAGCGTTTGGCATTTCGGCCAATCAACTCCAGTTGCGGGTGCATGTGGCTGTCTGCTTGTTTCATCAACTTATCAACCGGTGCCAGAATCAATGAAAGTGGGGTGCGAAACTCGTGGCTTACATTGGTGAAGAACTTGATCTTCATTAAATCCAGTTCGTGCATGCGTCTTGCTTCTTCGCGCTCTTTTTCGATAGAGAATTGAAGTTTCAGCTTATCGATTCCCCGCTTGCGGAAAAATAGCAAACCGCTGATAAATGCCGCCAGGTAAAATAAATAAGCCCAGGTAGTTTTCCAAAAAGGTGGCAGTATGCTGAGGTGCAGGGTGGTTACTTTATTGTTCCAATAATCGTTATTGGTTGCACGTACTTTAAATGTGTACTCGCCCGGATCGAGGTTGGTATAATTTGCCTTACGAATTTTGTTATCTGCATTGATCCAGTTTTTATCGAAATCATCCATCATGTACTGGTACTTCACCTTATCTGGGCTAAAATAGTTGAGCGCGGCAAAAGTTATAGCAAACACGTTGGCATTATATTTAAGCTGTAACGAATTAGACTCAGTGATAGATTTTGGCAACACTACCCGGCCCATTACTTGTTGCCCCACGTTTACGGGTTGATTAAAAACCTCGAAATCTGTAAACAGAATTTTGGGTACATCGGTATTGATATGAATATCAGAAGGCTTGAAAATGTTAAACCCGTTCGATCCACCAAAAATCAACTCGCCGGAGCGGGTTTTGTATGATGAATTTTCATTAAACTCGTGTCCCTGTAAACCTTCGTTCTCGTTGTAATTGATGAAATGAAATTTTAAGCCCCCGCCAATTTGTGTAACCAGTATATTAGACAGGCCATTGGTTGTGCTGGCCCATATGTTATGCATGTCGTCCTCCTGCATGTCAATAACCGTGTTATCGGGCAGGCCATCCTGTTTGTAAATATTGGTAAACTTGCCGTTTGAAGAGTTGAAAATGCTGATGCCTTCGCGCGTACTGATCCAGATCAACCCACGGCTATCCTGTAAAATGTTGTTGGTGTTATTGTTGATCAGGCTATTAGGATCTTTTTCATCGTGGATGTAATGGATAAACTTCCCGGTCTTTTTAAGCAGCACATCTACACCGAAAGAAGTTACCACCCAAAGGTTCTGCTGCCTGTCTTCCAATATTTTGCTTACATAGTTAGAGTGAATGCCAGTAGGTTTATTGGTGATCTTATTAAAGAACTTACCCGTTTTAGGATCAAATTCGTTTAAGCCCCCAGCCAGCGTACCTACCCAAAGTTTATGGTCAGAACTTTCGGTTATGGCGCAAACCCGATCTTCAGATACGCTGGTTGAGTCGCCGTCATTGTGCTTATAGTGCTTGAAGTTTTTCCCGTCAAAACAATCCATCCCACCATAATAGGTGCCTAGCCATAGTTTTTGGTTATGATCCAGGTACATATAAACAATCACATTATTGGTAAGACTGTTTTTGTTATTGGCATCGTGCAGGTACGTTTTAAAAGTCCCCTTTTTGCGGTCGAAATAAATTAGGCCACCGCCGTTGGTGCCAATCCAAAGGTTATTGAATCGATCTTCTGTAAAACAATTAATGTCACTAAAACTAATACTCGATGGGTCTGACAGGTGGCGGGTATAGTGCGTAAACTTAATAATGTTGTGATGGTAGTAGCTAATGCCATGCTTATAGGTACCTATCCAAATAATGTTGCTGTTATCTTTATAAATAACAACTGTGGTGTTCTGCGCAATCGTTTTATTATCGTCTTCGCGGTTAAGCAAATACGTAATGGTGAAATCTTTTTTATTGAGCACGTTAACGCCGCCGTGATCTGTAGCTATCCAGATATGATCGTTGTTTTGCTGTATTACGTTTGATATTACATTGGTATTAAGATGCGTATTGCCATCGGCACCTTTGTCAATATGCCTGCAAATTTTCTTCGTTGGGTTAAAGTAATACACGCCCGATGAGTAGGAGGGGACAAAAGCCCAGATATCGTCCTGCTTGTCAATAAAAATCTTGTAACTATTATTTACCCCGGCAGGCAGCGCACTAAACAATTGCGAACGGTAAACTACACGGTAATTTTTGTGCGGATCAAGCTGTTCCAGAACCCCGTCGGCATAAGCTAACCAGATATAACCTTTAGAATCTTGCGACAAATCTGCCACGGTATTACCATGGATAGACGTATTGCTGCCATTATGTTTGAAGTGCGTAGTTTGATGACGCGTAGGATTATAGCAAAATACACCCTGATTAACGTGTAAAAACCAGAAGTTACCCTTGGCATCCTTTTTTAAAAAGGCGATATATTGGTCGGGTATATTGATGGTTTTTAAATAACCACGCACATCATGGCTAAAGCGCTCTGTGGCCGGGTCGTAAATATTAAAGCCGTTGCGGGTTTGTACCCATAGTTTATCATCGGGTCCTTCGGCAATGTTGATGATAAAGTCGTCGTCTAGTGTGGTGCTATCGTTAACAGCGTGTTTAAATACTTTAAACTTGTAGCCATCATACTTATTTAGGCCAGATGCGGTACCAAACCACATAAAGCCTTTTTTATCTTTTAAAATACAATTGACCTGGTTATGCGACAGGCCGTTGGTGATATCGAGGTGCAAAAACTGAAACTGGTTATTTTGGGCAAATACCTCCACTGCTATTAATAACAATGCAATGCACAGCAATAGTCGACGCTTCACGGTTCTCATCAAAAGTATAATTAACTCAGGTTTTGTACGGGTGTACAAGTCCAAATATATTAATATTTAGTTAATTTTATAAACGTTAAATCGACGGATATTTGGCTGCGAATAGCTAATTCTGGACTACCTGCTTTTTGTATTCTGGATGAGGCGGAAAGTCCTCCCGAACATTATTTTTGATTTGTAAAATAGTTAACCATTCTTAACCATATGAATATCACTTATAAAACCGACATTAAACCTATAGCTCAACAGATTATTGATTTATACAATAGTGCAGGTCTAAAACGCCCCACAGACGATGCTGAACGTATCGGCAAAATCTACGAAAACTCTAACCTGGTGATTACCGCCTGGGATGGAGACTTGCTGGTAGGTGTATCACGTACCATTACCGATTTTTATTATACCAGCTACCTGGCAGATTTGGCCGTTAAACTAGAGTATCAAAAAGAAGGAATCGGGAAAAAGCTATTATACCTAACCAAAGAAACACTGGGAGATCAGTGCATGATGTTATTACTTTCGGCACCAACGGCTATGGAGTATTACCCTAAGGTAGGGATGGACACCGTACAAAACGGATTCATTATTCAACGTAAAAAATAAATCCAGGCAATTAGCTTGATAATAGAAAATGCCTCTCGGTTATCAGGAGGCGTTTTGTTTTCTAATATTTGGTGCTGATTTATAAAGCAACTTTATTAGTATCTGTTTTTTAAAGATAAAAAGCAGTAATAGTACCGCCAGCGCATAACTCGTTAAGCAGTACGAGCCGGCATGATAACCAGCATCAAAACTTCCATTGGCGAAATTTTTAAATAGTTTTTAAGATTTGAGCAACCATTTTTTTAGAATCTTCTAATGGTTGGGAGGTATTGAATAACGTTGAATTTAGAACGGCACCTTCTGATAAATTGAAAATCATGCTGGCCATTTCATTAAGTGCCACTGCTGGATAGGGATTCTTAATTGCCTTTAACTGGTCGATGATAAATGCTTTAGTGCCGTTTTTGTGTGCGCGTATAATCTCTGCCGAGCTTTCATTGAGGTTAGGTAACTCATACACCACACGCGAAAACGTGCATCCTTTAAAGTTTTGTTTTTCAACGCGTTGCTTCCTGAAATCAAAGAATGCCAAAAGCTTTTCCTTTCCGTCGGCAAAATTACTGGTGAAATCTGCAATGTCGGCTTGCCATTGAGTTCTGTGAGTTAGCAGGTATTCGTTAAGTAGCAATTCTTTAGACGCAAAATGCTGGTAAAGGCTCGATTTTGCGATCTGCGCTTCCTCAATAATTTGGTTGATGCCGGTAGCCTGATAACCTTGCTCGTAAAACAAGCGGCACGCCGTTGTCATGATACGTTCTTTAACTCCCACCTGATCTTTCATACTGCTTTAATAAATATTAAACGAAGATAAATCAAATAGTCTTAAACAGACAGGTCTGTTCGATTTTAAAAATCATGTAATTGTAAAATCGAACAGGTCTGTTTCCGATGATTTACTCAGTTATTAAACTAGCAAAGCAAACAGCAGGTAATGTAAAGTGGGCTTCACCATTTTTTACCTCAATTTTCGTTTTCTTTTTCATCGATAAATCTTTAGAGGTAATGTATAGCGATAGCTTTTTGCGCGTTGATGGAATTCCCGAAATGATAAACTTGCGCTTAGCCCCGTTATTTACCAGGTGCACAGCCAAATCCTGGGTTTGATTATTGGCCATTGCGGCACAGGTTACGTTGTCTTGGTCTGCCACAGTGTTAATAGCGTATACATTTTTAGGCGTTGATGCCAGCTGTTTTAAATTCCAAAAACGCTGGCCGGGATGCAGGGGTTCATTGTTGCCAAAAATGCCACCACCAATTAATGGGGAGTAGTCGGCGGTAAGTTGCCATTGTAATATAGTAATAGGCTGGCAGATAGCTAAAAGGCGTAGGTACAGATTAATCTCTTCAATGGCATATGTTTGTTCCTGAAAAATGGCTGGGTAGTTCCAGGCAGCGGCATCAATGCTGCCTTCGCCAACAATAAGCGGTGCATTAATTTTCCTGGCAGCGTCGGCCCACTTTTGTAGTGTCTCGGTTTCCCAGCCGCGCCACGAGTGGAATGATATAGCACCAATATATTGTCGTGCGTCCGGATCATTTAATGCCGGGTAGATGAATTCGTAAGTTGTAGCATCGGAGTTATCGCCTAATAACATTTTCGTTTTTAAACCTCTTGATACGAAATAAGCACCTAAACCTTTAATCAGTTCATCGTGCTCTTTGCCTGTAACCCTGATGTTAATGCCCAGATCTGATTCATTGAATGAGAATAACTGAACATCAACCCCAAACTTATTTTTAAGGTAAACTATATAATCGGCAATAGACTTATAGGTGGCTTGTATATTATCGTAATTAAGCGGATTACCCCACTGTTCACCAAGCTTAGGGCGGGAGTGGGGTTCACCTATTATAGCCCATTTCGGTGCGTTCCACGATGTTAGGATAATAGGCATTCCGATTTTCTGTAACCTTTGTGCCATTTGCATCGATTCTCTTACATGTGGGTTTAGATTGCCGTTAGGGTCTTGCTGTAATGGACCCGTATCTTTTTCGGGCTGCCAAAAAGCGAAAGGCATTTCAACACGTCCCCAGGCAACACGCATATTATCCAGGCAATAGTCAATAACCTGCGGGTCTGTTTTAGGATTCTGCAGGCGAAAGTTACCACCAAAGCCCTCAAATAAACGACCCTGATTACCGGCATCAAGTTTTACATTGACCGCATTTTGATTGATCGCCCCCAAAACTTCGATGGAAAACTCTTTAACTGCGGTTTGCCCTTTTGCAACATTGCCTGTTAAAATGGGTAAATAGACTTCGGTTCCGGTGCCCGATTTTTTAATAAGCAGATCAGTAGCTTCGGTAAGCTGGAGTTTGATCTGTTGCTGATCGGATACAAGGCTTATAGTTTTTGTTAAGATTTTTAAAGATGTACTTTGCAATTGCGCAATTGAGTAGGCAGGAGTAGAGCCACCGGTTTTTATAGTTCCGTTGTTGTATGCTATGGGGAGTTTTATTCTGAAAAATATACCTTCTAAAGGCATACCTGCTTTTCCCGTGGCTTCGATTTTTACCTGCGCTTTACCCTTGCCGGCTTCTGTAATCTGCTCAGATAATAATAAGCTGTCAATGGCTGTATTTACAATTTGGCGTTTATCATCGTGAATATATTTTGGCTGTTGTGCTTCTTGCTTAGTCGAAATGCTATTTGCCCATCCCCTCTGTACAACCACCAGAGATGATTCGAAATTGAAGAGCTGACCATCTTTTCTAATTCCGTTCAAATTACCCCAGGGCTGTAATTCTGCTTGTGCATAAAGCGTATCGGCAAAAAAGCCTAAACAAAATAACAGCAAGGCAATGCGTTTTAGAGCATCCGGCGCTTTAAATGGTGTTTCGATGATCATTTGAATAGTTTAACAACCCTAAAATAAAATTGAGTCGGCGGTAAAGTAATATCGATTATAATGGTTGATCTAAATTATTTACAATAGCAAATTATGTGTAATACTTTTTTAACATTTGCTATAACTTTTACGAGGTAAAAAACTATTTTATTGGGATAAAGTATTGCTTAATAAGATACTTAATTAAGTAATAATGATTGCTTTCCGAGATTCGGATTGATCGTTTTTGATGCAAATAAGCACTATTTAAAAAAGTTGCATTGTAAGCGATTTGTTACAAATGCTGGTGTTTGCCTTCTTCATGAAATTTAACTATTTCTGATTATATTTGAGCAATGGCACTACGCTCCAGTTATGCTTGTTATAATATGTTTAACGTTGGTATCTTCCATATCATCACAATGATATTCCATAACTAAACAGCTATCTAACCTAAACATTATTGCAAGTGTTCCGTATGAAGAAACTTTTACTACTGTTCTATTTCATTTTTGGGTTTACGATAGATGCATCTTCTGCTGCAATTAAATATAATCCGCCTCCTGCTACTGTAAATGCCACATTTACAGGGTCAATTGGTACTGTAAATGCATCCCCGGTAACAGTTACTTTAACATTAGACAAGCCTGTTTTAACCCCACTTAAGAGTACAGATTTTACTTTAGATAACGGCAGTATAGCATCACTTTCAGAAAAAGTTACACTAAGTTATTCATCTCAGTTTGGTACGGCAGGATCTGGAAACAGTATGCTTAATAAGCCGAATGATGTTGCGGTGAATACATCAGGTCAAACTTTTGTTTCGGACGGGCTAAATAATCGCATAGAAATTTTTAATGCCGATGGAACATACGGAGGCCAGTTTGGTACCGCCGGAACCGGAAATACGCAATTTAACCAACCTTATGGTATTGCATTTGATGCAAGCGGCTATATCTACATTGCAGATATGGGTAACAACCGTATCCAGGTATATGATAATTCATTTAATTATATTAAAACCATCGGTACAAGTGGTTTAGGGCAATTAAGTTCGCCAAAAGGAATTTACATTGATGCTTCAAATAATCTTTATGTAGCTGATTACGGAAACAACCGTGTGGCAATATTTGATAACACCGGTAACTACAAAAGCCAGATAAAAAACGCGGGTGCAGGTGCTGGACAGTTTTTAAGCCCTGCCGGTGTAACGCTTGATGCCGCCGGAGCAGTTTATATAACCGACTCTGAAAATGGCCAGGTTGTGAAATTTAGCACTGCAGGTGCTTATATAAGTAAAATTGTAGGATCGGGCAGTGGGGCACTTTCATCGCCAACGGGTATAACCATCGATGGCACCGGTAAAATTTATGTTGTTGACAACGCCAATCAGTTTGTAGAAGTGTTTAGTGCAGGTGGAAGCCCCCTGGGTATTATTGCCGGAAGCGGCAGTGCAAATGGTACTTTCAACTTTCCGGAAGGGATAACAACTGATAACAACGGTAATCTTTATGTAGCCGATCAAATAAATAACCGCGTACAGGTACTTAAAGCAAAAGAGCAGTACACCTTAGGTATTGTACCTGCCGCTAACGGCACAGTAACTATTAATTTGCCTGCCAATGTAAATAACTCGGGGAATACTGCCGCGAGCTTTAGTTTCTACTATGTAGCAACGCCATCTACACCAGCTGGACTTACTGCAATCTCCCTCGACAAAAATGTTGAATTAGATTGGACAGCGAATCCGACCAACGACAATATATTTAGTTATAAAATATACGTGCGTACGGCAACAGACCCTATCAGCCTTGTGGCTACAGTGCCTGGTAGTGTTACAACTTATACCGCCCATACGCCTTTATTAATTAATGGTACTACCTATTATTATAGTATAGTTGCGGTTAATAACTCTGGTGTGGTAAGTAATTATTCGCCCGAGGTTGCCGTAGTACCTATGGCTAGTCAAACTATTACAGCCGGTACAATACCCGATAAAACTTATGGCGATCCTCCGTTTAGTATTGCCGGTATTGCAACTGCCAGTTCTGGTTTACCGGTAACTTATACTATAGCGAGTGGCCTTGCATCGATACTGGCTGATGGGGTTACTGTTAAAATAAACGGGGCAGGGGTGGTGCATATCAATGTAAACCAGGCCGGTAATACAACTATAAGCCCAGCGCCTACTTATGATTTACAGTTTACTGTAAACAAGGCAACGCCGATCATAACCTGGGCAACACCTGCAGACATTACTTATGGAACGGCAATAACAGCAACACAACTTAATGCACAAGCCAATGTGCCGGGTACATTTGTTTATGATCCAACGCTTTTATCTGCTACTAAATATGATGTAGGCCCTCATGCATTGTCTGTTACTTTTACGCCTACAGATCAAGTTAATTATAAAACAGCTACTGCATCGGTAAACATTAATGTTAAGCCTATAGACCCTGTAATTAACTGGACTGTACCTGCAGCAGTAATTGCTAAAACAGATGTTGCGACCCTGGAAAATGCAACCATATCCAGCCCGGCAATCATCGCTGGTAACTGGACATACAGTATCCCGGCGGGAACAATCCTGCATACCGGAGATAATCAAACCCTAAAGGCTACATTTACGCCAATTGCGCCAGACAACGTTAACTACAATGTAGTTAGCAAAACCGTAACTTTTAATGTAGTGCCAATTACACCTGTAATAACCTGGGCTACACCAGCCGCCATTACCTATGGTACGGCCTTATCAATTACTCAGTTAAATGCAACTGTAAATAACAATATTCCAGGTACGTTGACCTATGACCAGCATGTAGGGCAGGTGTTAAATGCGGGGCTTCACCAGCCTTTAACCGTTCATTTTGTACCAACCGATGCAGACTATGCAACAATAAGCCAAACAGTATATATCGACGTAACTACCGCTACTCCTCAAATAGTTTGGGCCGTACCCGCACCTATTACTTACGGCACCGCACTAAGCAGTGCACAATTGAATGCTACAACGGTAGGAAATGTAGCTGGGACGATGACTTATACCCCTGATTTTGGGGCTATATTAAATGCCAGACTAAATCAAACACTTACTGCTCATTTCGTGGCCTCTGATCCTAATTACAGTACTGCTGAAGTTACTGCTACTGTGAACCTGATTGTAAACCAGGCAACGCCGGTTATAACCTGGCCCACCCCTGCGGAGATTCCTTACGGGACTGCAATTGGTGCTGCGCAACTTAATGCAGAGGCTAATGTGCCGGGTACATTTGTATATGATCCAACGCTTTTGTCGGCTACAAAATATAATGTAGGTCCTCATAATTTGTATTTAACCTTCACGCCTACAGATCAGGTTAACTATACCACGGCCACGGCATCGGTTACTATCAATGTGAAAAAGGCTGACCCGGTGATCAACTGGACTGTTGGTAACATAGATGCAAAAACATTAGTTTCGGCATTGGAGACGGCGACAATATCCAGCCCCGCTAGTATTACAGGCAGCTGGTCTTATAGCCTGCCTTCTGCTACAATCCTTCATGTAGGCACTGGCCAAACCCTGACAGCCACCTTTACCCCGACTGGTGCCGATGCAGACAACTATAACATAGCCAGTAAAACGGTAACTTTCGACGTAGTGCGGATTATACCAGTAATAATCTGGGATACCCCGGAAGCTATTACTTATGGTACCGCATTATCAAACATCCAACTAAATGCTACGGTGGCCGACGGGATAGCCGGGACACCAACCTACAACCCAGTTGTAGGTACAGTATTATCGGTTGGACAAAATCAGCCGTTAAAATTTAATTTTGTACCAACCGACCTGGATTATGCACCGTCTAGTAAGACGGTATATATCAACGTTGTTAAGGCTAGTCCTCAAATTACCTGGGATACGCCATCTGCCATTACTTATGGTACAGCATTAACAATCGCTCAACTCAATGCCACCGCGGTAGGTAACGTGGCCGGTACTATGACTTATAGCCCTACTTTTGGCGCTATATTGAATGCCGGTACTCAAACACTTACAGCAAGTTTTGTAGCATCAGACCCTAATTATAGTTCAATCCCGGTTACGGCAACGGTAAACTTAGTTGTTAACCAAGCAGGTGTTACAATTACCTGGCAAGACCCAGCTGATATCACTTATGGTACATTGCTGAGTAATTTACAACTTAATGCAACTGCTACACAAACAGGTACTAATAAGGCTGTTACTGGTAGATTTGTTTATTCGCCAGCCGCAGGTGGAACTGCACTTTCTGTTGGTCAGCATATTTTAAATGTAGTTTTTTACCCAACAGATATTGTTGACTATGGTGTTAGCAGTAGTCAAACTGCAACCATTAACGTAATTAAAGCCAATCCTATAATTACCTGGACGCCAACTGCGATCCCTGTTAACATGGTTCTAGGTTCGGCACAGTTGAATGCCACTACCGTAGGCAATATAGCCGGTACGTTCGACTATGGCCCATTGGTGGGTTCTTCTTATAGTACACTGGGTAATAAATCTGTAACAGTAACATTCCACCCCACAGATCTTACTAAATACAATGACGGGGTTACGTTAACGACAACTTTAAATGTATATACCGTTAGCACAACAAACATTAATCCGCAAATTAACTGGACAACCCCGGCTGACATTACCTATGGAACAGCGATAAACAGTGTGCAATATAATGCTACGGCTACATTGCCAAACACAACAACGCCCATCGCTGGTACTTATACCTACACATCATCATCGCCAGATGCGACACCTCATGTAGGTACTTACACACTAACAGTGCTATTTACACCTACCGATGCAACGAGATATAATACTGCTACAAAGTCGGTTCAAATAAGGGTTAAACCAGCTGCGGCACCACTTACCTGGAACACGCCAAATCCGGTACCGGTAGGTACTGTTTTGAGTGATGTGCAGTTAGACGCTTTCTCTACGCTATCCGGAACTTATGTGTATACGCCAGCGGCCGGAACGATTTTGAATATAGCAGGTAATCAGAATTTATCAGTAACCTTTACGCCCAATAATACCGACTATGCGCCTGCTAATGCGGGTGTAACTATTGTGGTTTATACGGTTGATGTAACTAAAACTACCCCTACGCTGATTTGGAATACGCCTGCCGCTATTAACTATGGTACTGCGTTAAGTGCTACACAGCTTAATGCTAAAACCAAAGATGTTGCTATAGAAGGTGTGTTTACCTATTCGAACCCTACAGGTACCATATTACCAGTGGGGCAAACTGTTGTTTCGGCAACATTTATTCCTAACGACAATGTGCATTACAACCCGGCTCAGGCCAGTGTTACTATCACTGTAAATGCTGTGCAGCCACAAATTACCTGGGCTACACCTGCTACCATTGTTTACGGTACGCCGCTAAGTAGCACACAGCTTAATGCGCAGGCAAATTTTGCAGGTGTAATTACCTATTCGCCAATTGCGGGCACAATACTTAATGCAGGAACACACACTTTATTAGCATCTTTTACGCCAACAGATCAAAATTATGCCTTTACTGGTAAAGCGGTATCTATAACTGTAAACAAGGCAAATCCAGTGGTTACCTGGGCTACCCCAAATGGCATTGCACAGGGTGTGGCACTTAGCACTACTCAGCTAAATGCTACTGCAAATGTTCCGGGTACTTTTGTATACTTGCCAGCAATAGGTACGGTACTTGATGCAGGTGTTAACCAAATTTTATCGGTTACGTTTACGCCAACCGATGGTTCAAATTATAACACCATTACCAAAACTGTAAGACTCGGCGTAGGCAAACTTACACCTGTACTTACCTGGGCTAATCCTGCTACTATTATTTATGGCACTGCTTTAAGCAATGCACAACTTTATGCATCGGCAAATGTACCGGGCACATTTACTTATGCACAACCAGTGGGCACTGTACTGCATGCCGGTAATGGACAGCGATTAACCGTTACATTTACACCTACAGATGCTTTAAACTATAATAGTGCAAGTATCAGTACAACAATTAATGTTACCAAGGCAACTTTAATAGTTTCCGCTAATAGTGTTACGCGCGCCTATAATCAACCAGATCCTATTTTTAGCGTCAGCTATTCTGGGTTGGTTAACGGAGATACGCCAGATAGCTTTTTAACCCCGGTAACTATTAGTACTGCAACATCTGCTACATCATTAGTGGGTACTTATCCAATTACTGTGGGCGGGGCAACATCAAATGATTACACATTTAGATTTGTAAACGGGACCCTAACTATTACTGCTATTGGCCGCGATCTGACTTTTGATAAGCTACCGGTTAAAACTTATGGCGATCCTGATTTTGATGCGAGTGCGTCATCAACCAGTGGCGAGCCTATTATATACACCAGCAGTAACAGCTCTGTTGCTACTGTTGTAAATGGACTGATACATATTGTTGGCGCGGGCTATGTAACAATTACAGCCTCCTTGCCTGCAAATCCGGATTATAATATCACCCCGGTAGTAAGCCAATTTATGATTGTAAATAAGGCATCACAGAATATCGAGTTTGCTAATATACCGGTTCAGTTAAGGGGTACTACATATGATTTGAGTAATGTTAAATCCAACTCGGGTTTACCTGTAACTTTTACCACTAACGACCCCATGATAGCCTCTATTAATGGATTAACCATTAGTTCGCTCCGTATAGGTGTAACTGGTATAGTTGCCAACCAGGCTGGAGATGCCAATTATTATGCTGCGAACACGGTAGTTAGACAAATAGAAGTGGTTGATCCTAACCGCGAAGTAATAGTGCATCCGGCGGTTTCTCCAAATGGCGATGGCATTAATGAGTACCTGTATATTGAGGGTATTAATGAACATCCGGATAACCGCGTAACTATTATTAGCAGAAACGGGGTTAGGGTGTACGAAATTACAGGCTATAATAATGGAACAAAATCTTTTGACGGCCGATCTAATTTTACCGGTGCGAGACAACAAGCTGGTACTTATTTTTATCTGGTTGAGTATGTAGTTAATGGTGTAGGAAGGCACCTAACCGGATATTTTGTATTAAAATATGATTAATATCACTATGAATAGAGAATGAAAAACTTTACTAGCTATATTATAAGGGCATTGTTGATTGGTGTGGTAGGTATTTGTACGTGTTCTGTAGCACGGGCGCAGCAATCTTTTACCTACAGCCAGTACATGAACGACCAAACATCCCTTAATCCGGCTTACTCATTGCTAGATAAAAATGGGTATTTAAGTGCTTTGTTACGCAAACAATGGACTGGTATACAGGGCTCGCCAACCGCATTTATTTTTGATGCAAGTATGCCCTTAGATGGTGATGCTTCAGCAGGGGTTTTTGTTTTGAACGATCAGGTTGGTGTTGAACATTTAACCGAAATCAATGCTTTTTTTGCTAAGAGTATTAACCTGAGCGAAAAGACCCATTTAGGCGTATCTCTTAATGCGGGCTTCCGTAACTATGTGGCCAGTTATTCGACACTTGATTCTAACGATCCATTATTTAGGGATGATGTACGGCAAAATAAACCCAATTTGGGTTTTGGCGTAATGTTGTTCTCCGACCAATATTTACTCGGTGTGTCTGTTCCAGAATTAACCTTTACTTCTTTAGGAACGGCATCTCAGCAGGATAATACATATTTCCGTAATCACTATAATATCTCAGGGGCGTATCTTATTGATGGAGGAGCCGATTTTAAAGTTAAGCCTGCTTTTTTGGCTACAATTACCAAAGGGGTGCCTTTTATTGCTAACTTCTCTACCACCATGTACATTAAAAATGTATTTGGTTTAGGGGTAGATTTTCGCACAAATAACGAGATGGCCGGCATGATGAGTTTTATGATGGCTAACTTCCGTCTGGGTTATAGTTATCAGTTTGGTACAGCGTCAAACAATATTGGCCGGTTCAATAATTCAACCAACGAGGTTACTTTAACTTACCGTTTTGGTCAGCATTTAGAAGATATCCGGCTGCTGTAGCTACTCGTTTTAACGGGAAGTTTTTATGATATGTTGATTTACCAGATCAAAAAATGCTTCGCGGTAAGTATTGCCTAGTTGTAACACGCTTTTGTCTGTAAGTACAACCTGGTTGCCATCTATATAGTTAATTTTAGTATGGTTGATAACAAACGATTTGTGGATCCTGAAAAAAGAATTATCCGGGAGCCGGGCTTTAATTTCTTTGAGCGTTAGGTAAGTATTGTACTTGGTTTCTGTTGTGCTTACTATTACGTAATTGCTATTCGATTCAACATACATAATATCTTCAAAATTTACTTTTACCATTTTGCCTTTGTTTTCGCATTTAATGTAAAAGAAGTCTTCTTTGGGCTTCACCTGTTGCTGATCTTTAATACTTACAAATTGGTTTAGCTTGTTAATAGCCCTTTGAAAACGCGAATAGGAGACTGGCTTTAGTAGATAATCAAAAGCAGAAATTTCAAAGGCATCCAATGCGTAATCGGTAGATCCGGTTGTGAAAATAACCCTTATATCAGGTGGTATTAATTTTTTAAACTCTATCCCATCCAGATTTGGCATGTCTATGTCCAGAAAAACCACATCGGGATGCTTTTCATTTACTTCGCGCAATGCAGCTATAGAGTTGGTATTGTATCCTAATAATTGGAGATCACTTATTGCCTCAATATGACTGGCTAAAACTTCTATCGCGTGCAACTCATCATCTACTATATAACAGCTCAATTTCATATCTACACTTTAATATCGGCTCAAAATTATTCGCTTTATCGGTAAAACCGAATTATAATTTAATAAGATAATAATTTTATAAATGCGACAAGATATTTTATGAAGGTAATGTAAAATATAATTAGCGTATTCATTGTGTTCATATTATTCATTCATACTCTTCTCTCGAAAAAGGGGTTTCACATCAGTAAAACGGCATTTGGTGTAAAATTTTTAAAGTATTGTTCATTCCTGAGTATGTTCGGGTAACTTAACTACACGATAGCAATTTGATGTTAAATTGCAACATCATTTTAAGAATGAAAATGTAGAGCCTTCGGGTTCGCATCCAATACTACTTAAGCTACCACAAAATAGTGGTTTAATAGCAATACAAGTGGTTGTGCAATTGCCTTATTTTAAGTTCTTTATACCTATATCTTATCACCTTAACTGAAGGCTCTGGCGTTGTCGGAGCCTTTTTTATTGCCTAGCTTATTCGCTTTAATTTAACAAGTTGATATAAAAATGCTATATCATGATTAATAATTTACGTTAATCATTAAATCTTCATTTTTCTATAATACGTTTGCATCAGTAATGACTTCTGTTCATTACTGTGATAAGGTTTAGGTTTGAAGTCCCCAAGCAGCGAGTGTAAGGGGACTTTATTTTTAAACGCTTATCCGAACTCAAACAAAATGCACTCTTAAATTCTTCTGACCACTACTTTTTCTGCCTTTATTTTGTTGAGGACAACTTCTGCCACCGGCATAAAATCCGCGGTCATATTTTCGAGTATAGGTTTTGTAGTAGTAAAGCTGTGGGTAATATATCCCATTTCGTCGAGGCTCTCAATAGCTATATCCATTAACTGGGCAAGGGCGGCTATTAATTGTACATTTTCTGTACGGCTGTCTCTAATGTTTTCGCGATTAGGTGATAACAAAAACGGAGCGTTTAAGATATAATTAAGCCGGGTTTCGTGCATGGTGGGTAAAAAGCACCAAGCGTGTTTAAAATAGTGGCTGTACTTTGCATCCGCCGTAATATTCCCGTTTGTGTCTATCACAAAGCCAATGCTTATGGGCTGAAAATGCGCCCGTGTTGTTTGGTCAACTATTTTTACCTTCTGACTAAACCTGATAATTGTGTCTTCATTTAGTTTGATTTTGCAAACTTTTACATAGGTTACGGGAATAAGTGTTTCAATGTCTTCAACTTCTTTAGTAAAACGGTTAAACCCGGTTGAGGTAATGAGATCGAGTGTGTCGAGGCATTTTAGAAATAACAATGGGTTTTTTACACCGGCTAGTTTTGCAGCTATTTCTGCATGAGCCTGTGGCGGCGTTTGATCTGTTTTGTCGAAAGGAAGCCAAAATGCCGTGGTTTCTTTATCATAAAGTAAGTCGTGCTGAGGCTTGATTTCGTAGGGAACAATGAATTTGCTTATTTTAAAACAGTAAGGGGGGTTATAAATATGTGGTGTATTGGTGTATTGAAAGACCGATTTGAAGCCAATTCCAAATTTGCCAATCTTATTAACAACATCATTTTTTTTGCCCGAAAGAGAGAATGCTGTAATGGCATTAATATGGCCCGCGGAAGATTCTTCATCCCGCTCTGTTTCGGGATCGGTAACAGAAAATTTTACCTTCCCGTTGTGGGTAAAAAGTACTCCATCACCCCTCAACTCAAAACGTGCTTTTGTAGCTTTGGCGTCGTCGGCATTTTGTAACAGTTCGTAAATAAAATGCGCGGGTTCATTATAGGTGCTTATAATGTGATTTATAAACGAATTAAGCCCTGTTTCCCTCAGCGTCTCTACTGTGTTCAGTCTTTTAGCGGTTAAGGCCGCAAACCAATTTTTTTCTTCCATATTAAATCGAGGATGTTGCAGGTAGCGCGCGTGCCTGTTAACTGGGGCTCAGTTAACAAGCTACAACAAATTACCCCGGGAGGGTTCCGGTGTTTATCAGTTGTATAAGTTTCACAGCGTAGCTACAAGATGTTATGACCAAAAAGCAGGTTTAGGCTGGCGCTTCCTGGAAATTCATCCTATTAAATATGCTTAATATTGCTCTTGTAACCATGTAACTTACATCAAAGCCTCTTTTTGCTACGCCAACATGTGTTTGTGTGTGATAATAAATAAATCCATACATGGGTTTTAAACAAGGGTGGGCGATGTTAAGTCTAAGCGTGTTCGCCAAATAGAATTTTAACAAAGTGTGTGTTGCTGACTTTGGAGTTATAACTTTTTTAAATGCATTATTGATCTTGTTTCCTGAAACTTTTACGGTAGGGAATTTCTTAACGGGCGTAAGTATACCGCTATCCAGGTTTAGTGATATAATCAGAATGCCATTCACATTTTCGGAGCGAATGGCATTCTGACTAATTATGATAGAATTATAGCGTAGCCTTGATGTAAGGACTGGTTATTGATTTACAGATTGCATCTGCTGTGCGCTGTATCTATCGCCTAGGGCTGCACCTACAGGGAGGATAGACTCAATATGCGCTATTTCCTCCGGAGTGAGTATGATGTTTGCAGCTTCGGCATTTTCCTGAATATACTTAAGCCTTTTAGTGCCCGGAATTGGGACTATACCTTTTGATATAACCCAGGCTAAAGCCAATTGAGTAGGGCTAAAGCCTTTACTGCTGGCTATATCGTGTAGTTGGTTTACCAGATCAAGATTTTTGTAAAAGTTTTCGCCCTGATATCTCGGTATATCCCTGCGGAAGTCATTAGCCTCAAAATCCTCCGGTGTTTTGATCTGCCCTGTAATAAAACCTCTGCCAACCGGCGAATAAGCCACAAATCCTACTCCTAATTCTTTTACAACGTCTAATACACCGTTTACTTCAGGCTCGCGTTCAAAAAGTGAATATTCTGTTTGTATAGCTGTAATTGGATGAACTTTGTGTGCCTTTCTGATGGTTTCGGCAGATACTTCTGACAGGCCAATATATTTTACCTTACCAGATTTTACCAGATCGGCCATAGCGCCTACAGTTTCTTCAATAGGAGTGTTAGGGTCCATGCGATGCAAGTAGTAAAGATCGATATAATCGGTACCCAGATTTTTTAAAGAGCGGTCTATCGCTTTTTTAACGTACTCTGGTTTGCCGTTAAATCCCCATGTTAATTGCTCATTATCATCAATCTCGAAACCAAATTTTGTAGCGATGATGTATTGATCACGATTGCCTTTAATTGCTTTTGCTACAAGACGTTCATTTAATAGCGGGCCATATAAATCGGCGGTATCTAAAAAGTTAACGCCTAATTCTAACGCCTTATGTATGGTAGCGATAGATTCTTGTTCGTCGGCTTTGCCATATATGTTGCCACCAGCAATGGTGGTCATGCCCATGCAGCCAAGTCCCTCAATAGGTACTTCAAGGCCTTGGGTTCCTAAGTTTATTTTTTTAATAGTGCTCATAAATATTGTTTTTATTTAAAACAAAAGTAGAGCGAAGAGCCTAATAGGTTGCTAAAGATTTCAAAGTAAAAATTATACTTTTCAAAGCTATTTTCGCAATGTCATTGGCGTAGTGCCGGTATGCTTTTTAAAGAAGTTGTTAAAGTAAGATGCATATTCGAACCCCAGGCTGAAAGCAATTTCGGCAACGCTCCAGTCGGTATGTGCTAAAAGTGATCTTGCTTCCAACACAATTTGTTCGTTAATGTGAGTAGTGGTGCTTTTACCAGTTATTTCTTGTACGGCCGCATTAAGATGGTTTACGTGTATCGATAACCGATCTGCATAATCGCTTGCCTTTTTTAATTTAAGAGCAAATTGAGGCGAATCTACCGGGAATTGTTTTTCGAGCAAACTAACGAATAATTTAGTAATGCGCGAGGCTGCATTTTGGGGAGTATGGTATGCGATAGCGGGCTGCATTTTAATAGCCTCGTGAATAATAAGGTTTACCTGGCTGCGCATTAATTCGTATTTGTAAACATACTCACTATCAAACTCCTGGCGCATCCGGCTAAAAATACCATAAACATATTTTACCTGGGCATCGTCTAAAAAGAAGACAGAATCTCCACCGGCTTTAAATAAGCTTGACTCTTGCAGGCTTTCCATACGACTGCCCGAGTGCAGAAAATCTTCGGTAAAAACACAGAAAAAGCCAGAACCTTCTTCTATCTCGGCACCGTTAGTGGCTTCCCATGAGTATGGAACCAGTGGGTTGGTAAAAACCAAGGCTGGTTTATCAATCTGGATACCCCTGTTGGCGTAAAGTAGTTCGCTTGTGCCTTTTGTAATTAAAGAGATTTTGTAAAAATCACGACGATTGTAAGAGGATAATGTGCACTTACCCTCAAATACTGTAGCTACTTTAAACTGTGTTTGATCTGCTATTGTATTATTAAATTCAAAAGGCTTTTTTTCGATTACTTCGCGCTCATTCATTTACAAAACTAAGTATTTCAAAGGGAAAAATGGTGTCTGCTTTTGCCCTTTGAAATCCCTAACACTGATTATTTATAAAACGACCCTTTTACCCGTAGCTGCGGATCTTTTGGCTGCGTCTAATATTTGCATTACAGTCATGTTGTATTTTAACGAAGATAAATCGTCCATTCCTGCTATCTGATTTCTGATAACGGCCGTAAGATAGGTTATAGGATCATTAATGGGTGCCACTAGTGGGCTTGCTGTTTTGATGCCTTTTCTATTTTCGCGCATACGGCTGGTTATGTCAGTAGGGTTCAAAGCATGCAGGTAGCCTTTCTGGCCGAATACCTCGAGATCCTTAATAGAGAACGGCCAGTTCCACGATGCTTCTATCAGGCCGGTAGCTTCCGGATATTCTACAATAATGGTAGCATCATCCTCAACCTTCGGATAAACATCAAGTTTATAATGGCGGGTAACTGCAGTTACAGCAACAGGCTTACGGCCTTTCATAAACCATGTCATTAAATCGGCGCCATAACAGCCGAAATCGTTAAGTGCACCTGCCCCGTTTAATACAGGGTCGGTAAGCCAGCTTAAAAACTCGGCACTGCAACCGATCTCTTTTGGCCCCTGGTGTCCATCATGCACCACCATTTTTCTGATTATCCCAATACTATCCTGGTTTACAGTATTGTAAACATCGTGATAAGATGCGTACCAGGTGGTTTCATAATTGGTTAACACCTTAATATGATACTGATTAGCGAGTTGCTCAATTTGCTGCGCCTGTGCCAGGGTAGCAGCTAGGGGTTTCTCTACCATCACTGGTACATGTAGCGGCGCGCAGATTTGCACAATCTTTAAATGATTGCCTACCTCATTATAACCAAGTACGGCATCCGGTTTTTTTAGTAATATTAACTTTTTAAGATCTGTGTCGAAAAGCGAATCAGGCAGATGATATAGCTTGCCGAATTTTTTCCAAAGTTGTTTGTTGGGTTCAGCTATCCCTACAATATTTACCCGGCCCTCGTTAAAGGCGTGTAATACATTATGGATATGATCGTGATCAAGCCCGGCTACAACAACGCGTAACTGCTGCGCGTGGAGGTGCATATGCAGGCTTAATAACAAAAATGCCATGACAGATAACTTTTTGTACGCGACTAAGCTTTGCATAATATTTCTGCAGTGATTGAATTTCATAATTTTTAGGTGATGGTTTGCGTTGGGCAATTTCGAATTTTTAATTTATAATTATAAAAGTTGGATACTATTAATCAGATATGTTACATTAGTGCGGGGACACACTATTGCGTAACTAATAAAGTAATTTTACAAGTACTTAACATTACGCAGCAAAAACGTTTTATAAGCTAATGAAATTTTTGTTCCTTTGCATCCCAACCAAAAATGACTCAGTAGCTCAGTTGGTAGAGCAACAGACTCTTAATCTGTGGGTCCTGAGTTCGAGCCTCAGCTGGGTCACCTTACGAGGTTGACGAGATTTTTTCTCGCTCAATCTCGTTTTTTTATTTTGTAACTTCTTGTTAATCTGGAATATAAAAGCGGTGATTCGTTGAGTCTTTGAGTTCGATGTTCGGTTCCGTCAAATGTGATTTTTTCGGGGAACATCGAACTAATTAAATCTCTTTTACCCTCAGAATCGATAAAATTGTAGTATTCTTTCGGTCTTAGCATAAGCCTTAACACGCTGTAAACTAGTATTTTGTATCCTGTGTCGTCTTTGTCGTTCAGCAGTTCGAAAATTCTATCCTCAAGTTGATTGACTTTAATCTATATGGACGATTTTAGTCTCTTGATCACTTATGAAATTTTCGATTGAAGGAACATCCAATGGACCACCGTGCCCAACATGAATTTTTGTAGGTGAGAGCTTAATAATCTCTTTGAGGCTTTCAATGCTGTTAATGGTGTCGCTGTGAAAAATAGGCCACATTGCGACGTCACTATTAATAATCCCTCCAAGTAAAATTCCACCGGAGACGGCGTCGCCAGCCAGTATTTCCTGATTAGCCAATAACACTGATACCGATCCGGGTGTATGGCCGGGTGTAAATATAACCTTGGCATCTACACCATAGGGGTTTAAATCTTCGCCACCTTCAAGTTCGATATCAACTTTGAATTTATCAACATCTTCTTTTGTGATCGGGGATTTCAAAAATAATTTACCGAACCAATCTTTTGGAGTTAGTTTTAGCCGTGTTCCATTTTCAACATATTCTTTTTCAAGCTTATGTATTGCGATGGGTACCTTTAACACCTTTTGCAATTCAGCGGCGCTCCCTGCATGGTCCAAATGACTATGAGTCAGCAGAATCATTGAGACGCTGTCGTTAGCGATATTATGCTTTCTCAAGGCCGCTAGTATTTTTTTGGTACTTCCTGGTTTGCCGGTATCTACAATAATAGTTTTTGTATCATGGATGATGTGGGATTGTAACATCTTAAATGGTAAGATGGGTACGGTGATAACTTTCATATTTGTATATTATTCAGGTATGTACTGATGCCGTATATTATAATTTGTTCTTCATGATGTATTTATACACGACAGCTTTTTTACTGGATGTTATTTTATTAAAGAAACAGGCAATGCTATAATTGTCAGTGCTATAGTAATGGTTTAGTATAAGACTCTTTATAAGCGCAAACTGGCATTTGCGCTTATAAAGAGTCTTGAGAGGTTGTTAGGCAAGCAGAGTTGCAGCGGCCTCAAGGATAAGCGATGTAACTTCTTCTGGATTTGACGCCATAGATGCGTGCCCTGCATCCAAATGAATTGTCTTTTTTGCATTAATACGCTCAGCAAACCATGCTTCGGTTGCCGGAGGAATCATTTTATCATTTTTAGATACCTGGTACCAGCTCGGTTTTTCTTTCCATGCAGGTGCACCTGATGGAGCGCCGAAAGCAGCTCCTGAAATAGGTTTTTGTGCGCTGGACATTACCGTTGCGTCATCTTCTGATACGCCCTGGCAGAAGACTTCATGGTATTTGTCGTAATTAACATATAGCAATCCGGATGGGCCAGGTGCTATAGCGGCCCCACCTTCGGGAGCTTCTCTGATCTGTAATAAACCTCCTGCCGATTCGCCTTCTTCAGGTGCAAAGGCAGCGATATAAACCAAACCTTTAACATTGGGATGATTCCCAGCCCCGGTTATTACCATTCCGCCATAAGAATGGCCAACTAACAGTGTCGGGCCTTCCAAAGAAGCAACCATGTCACTTGTTCTTTGAATGTCTTCAGCTAAAGATAGCAGAGGCAATTGCATGGCTCTTACTGTATATCCTTTTTTTACCAAAGTTGGAATTACATATTTCCAGTGGGAACCATCGCCGAAAGCGCCGTGAACAAGCACGATGTTTAAATTTGTTGTCATTTGGGTGAGATTAATTTTTTATTATTTTGTTAACTATTCATTTTATAACATCAATTAAACTATTATAATGCCTTTATTTAATATGTTGATATTCAGTGACTTTTAAAGCATGTATACTGGCCTTGTTTACTAAATAAAGTAAATTGGCGAATTAAGATGACCATATGTCGCCGGGCTAATTCTGTAGGCAGGCATTGCAATTAACTATGGAGTGAAAGTAAAATCGGGAGGGTTAATTGTCTGAAATTGGTAATACCTAATTTTATAAAAGAAAGTATGTGCATCAACAGAAAATTGATGCACATACTTTCTTTACAAGTGCATTTTGGGCTTTTACAATTTACTTAATGAATATGCACGTATGCAGTTATGGTTTAGGTGTAGGGTAATATAAGCCACTCTTTAAAACCCGTTATTAATTTTTAGACCTGATTCAAAAAGTAGCTTGAAAATCAAAATTTTGTCTAAGGCGTTAACCCATAATGGTGTTTTTGATTAATGGTATTCTTGCGATTGTCTACGTAGTTCCATGGATATAGAAGTTGGTTTAAAATGAAGACGGATTTCCGTACCTCCGGTATCAAGTATTTCCAATTTTCCACTTAATTCGTCGGCCAATCCGTTTATAAGTAGTAAGCCGAACGAATTATTATCTTTCAATCCATTACTATTAAAGCCTTTGCCATTGTCCCTTATAATTAATAGCAGGTCTGCTTGCGTTTTTTCTAACGTAATTTTGATTGTATTCTCGCCTTTATTTGTAAAGGCATGTTTAATGGAATTTGTAACGCTTTCATTAATAATCAAACCTATCGGAACAGCGTCAGAAACGTCTAGATCGATCGGGCCAATAGAAAGGTCGAATAAAACACTTTGATCTTCTACAAAACTGTCTTTTAGATATTGAACTAGATCTTGTACATAATCGGGCATATAAATGCTGGATTGGTTCTCCGTCCTGTATAGTTTCTGATGTATCAGTGAGATTGATTCGACCCTTCCCTTACTTTTCAAAATAGCGTCAAGTGCTGCTCCATCTTCCAGATAGGCTGATTGTGAGTTCAATAGGGACGTGATAATCTGTAGGTTATTTTTAACCCTGTGATGTACTTCTTTTATAAGCCAATCGTTTTCATTAAGTAGGAGTTCCAGCCGTTTATTCTTGCCTTCAATAACTGCATTGTTTTTCCTTGTGATAACGTATTGCCGGTAAATTAATCCTGCGATTATAATTATGCATAAAGCGCAGATTAGCGTAACGTTTCTCGTGATATCGGCCGTTTTTAATTCAGCATGCTGTAGTTTTTGTTGCTCGCTCAGCGTTAGTATTTTCTGCTTTTGTAAGTTGTTCTCATTCTCTTTTCTTTCTGTCTGATATTGAACCTCCATTTCCTTCAGTTGCCTTGTCTGGGTTTCATTAAATAATGAATCGTTAATATCGTTTATCTTTAACAGGTGCCTTGTTGCTGACTTGAAATCTTTCCTGGCAGTATCTAATGCAAGCCAGAGTTTGAAGTTAATAATACGGGTATTAAACTTTGACCCTAATTGTTTTGTTATTTCTTCTTTGGTGTTCAGTAATTCCCGGGCTTTCTGGTATTGGCCTGTATTAATGCAAAATGGAATCATTTGAACTAATGCAGTATTTATTTCTCTACCGTCTCCCGTTACTCTATGGTTCACATGTTTCATTAAATAATTAAAGTAGACCTGGCCTTTTGAATACAGCTTAAGATCATTGCAAATAGTTAATCTGGAAAACAAATCAAGCATAAAGGCATCATCAAATTCATGTACAGGATGCTCGCGCTCTATTCTATTCATTAAATTCAGCGATGTTTTACCTTCACCAATTGCAGAATAAGCATTAACTAATGTAAATGCTATCTCGTAAATATCAGGTTTGTAAGTCTTTCTTTCAGCGATTTTCAAAGCTTTGTTGCCATACACAAGTGACTGTTTATAATCTTTCAGTCTATAAAAAAGTATAGCAGCATGGTGGTCCAATTCGCAAACTTCTGAAGATGAGTCGCTTGGGCTGGTACGCCGCAAAGCGTTTAATATAGCTTCAAGCGCTTTTGGATAGTTGTCCTTTATAGCATAATATTTAGCGTAAATGATATATAATTGCTGCCAGTCCCCAGAGTTAGCCTGTTGGTATAATCGTTTAGCTGAATCCAGTTCAGGCAATACCCTTTCGTCAATGCTGACAATTGTTCGCAGATCAGCAAGAAGTCGCATACAATCTCCCAATTTTCGCTTATTTGCTGTCTTACCATATGCTGCGGCAGCGAGTTGCATAAAATGAATTTTTATCGGGATATTGGTTATAGATAGCGTTAAACGATAGCAGCCTTTCTCATAAGCGGATGCTAAAAGTGATTGGTCTTTTCCCGATTTCAGATATACTATAGCTTTATCCAATGCATCCTGACTTAGTTTGTCGTTCCCGGTTTCTTTAAAATAATCAGACTGAATTAGATTAAAGTACCCGGAAGATGTTGGAGAATTTAGTACTGAAAGTATTGGCTTGGCCTGATCAAGAAATCTTTTGGCACTGTCGAGGTCGGCTTTTAATTCGTTAGGTTTTGAGATTTGAAACGAAGCCAGTTTGAGCAGGATTTTAAATTTTGCCGTATCTGTTTTTTCCTTTCTAAGTTTAAACAGAAGGAAGTCCGCCTGTTTTCTCGATATATCTTGCGAATATACTGGCCGTGGTAAAGCAGCCATTAGAGAAATCAAAATTAGAATTTTGCCTATTTGTTTAAATCTTTTAATACACATCCTTATTCATGATTACTAGTTCTTCCAACTTAAATTGATGATGCGAAACAGTAGGAATAAACCATCAAATTAACTAAAATTTAGCCTATTATCAAGTGCTTGAAAGTTAACTGATTATGCTTGTTTGATCTGTCTGATTATACTTTATTTCGTTTTTTACCGAAATGCCGTAACGTTATATGGGGATTGAAAAAGAGGCTTTATATAAACTAACCCAAGCTGTATATAATTAATAAATTATATCAAACCAGTGTAAAGTAAGTGATGAGGGCAAATTTGCTAATGAGGGCTGCTAACAGGATTTTAGCTAATTTCCGCGTGATGAAATATCGCCGCCTTGAATGGCTGATTACCGAAATATAGTTAATTATTTAACGTATTTGTTGTTCTTTTGGTTGATTATGAGTGTGTTATTAACTGGTATGCTTTTGGTTAATAGGTAACTTCATCTGCACTATACAGGCTATTATTCGAATAATAGGATAAAACAATTATAGCAGTAAATATACCCCAATGAATAATAAATTTTTACAGATGCTCTTAGGCACGGCCTTACTTTTTTCATCAGTACAGATGGTTGCAACCGCTCAACAGGTTAAAAAAGCGGTTAGCGAATCAACCCAAGCCTCAATGCCCGGTAAGATAATCCGGAAATGTCTTTTTGGAGTATCACTTACCAATGGGCATTATTATTTATCCATTCCTGATTCTATGCTGGGCCGTGAAATGCTGGTTGTTACGCGGTTGGCAAAAACACCTAACGGAATCAGCGTTAGTAGCGAACAATATGGTGGTGAAAAAGAAAACGAGCAGGTTTGGAAATGGGAGAAAAGAAGTAATCAGCTTTTTCTCCGTGTACCTAATTATAACGTACGTGTAAACCGCGGAGCAGATATGCAGCAATCCGTAGAAAATTCCAACCTTGAAACAATCTTATATGCATTCAATATTTTAAAGCGTGAATCTGGCGATGAGGAAGTTATCGATGTTACAGATTTCTTTGGTGGGGAATGTCCGGCAATCAATATTTCTGAAGAACTAAAAAAGGCTTATAAAGTATCGTCGCTCGATAATAGCCGTTCATACATCGATACGATAAAAAGCTTCCCCCAAAACGTGGAGTGCCGGACAGTAAAAACATATAAATCTGGCGATTCGCCAACCGATAAAAGCAACGGCTCAATCACTTTTGAGTTAAACACCTCAATTCTGCTTTTACCACTTAATCCATGGAAGATGCGGATTGTGGATGAGCGTGTACATTTATGGAGCTTTGAACCAACTGATTTTAGCGCCGACCCTCAATTTGCTAAAAAAGTTGCTTACGCCCATCGTTGGAAACTGGAACCCAAAGACACAGCCGCCTACCTCAGGGGCGAACTGGTAGAACCCAAAAAGCCTATCGTTTTTTATATCGACCCGGCTACGCCGCCAAAATGGGTCCCGTATTTAATTGCCGGTGTTAATGATTGGCAAAAGGCTTTCGAGGCAGCAGGCTTTAAAAATGCAATCATCGGCAAAGTTGCACCGACCCCGCAAGAAGATCCGGAATTCAGTACTGAAGATGCACGTTATTCGGTTATTCGTTACTTCGCATCAGAAACGGCTAACGCTTATGGGCCTCATATCGCTGATCCCCGTTCTGGCGAAATTATGGAAAGCCATATTGGTTGGTATGCAAATGAGACTAAAAGCCTTTACGACTGGTATGTAATTCAAACAGCAGCAGCTAATCCCAAAGCAAGAAAGCCACGATTGAGCGACGAGGAAATGGGCGAGCTCATCCGCTACACAAGTTCGCACGAGGTGGGGCATGCTTTAGGCTTGCCACATAACTGGGGTTCTAATTACGCTTACCCTGTTGATTCCCTGCGATCAAAAACCTTTACGCAGACGCATGGCACAGCAGCTTCGGTAATGGATTATTCGAGGTTTAATTATGTAGCGCAACCCGGCGACGGTATAACCCAGTTTTCTCCAAAGATTGGAGAATATGACCTTTGGTCTATCAAGTGGGGATATACCTGGTTTCCGGGTAACCAGACACCGGTTGAAGAGCGGAAGAAGCTTGATCGCTGGACGGCCGAACGCGTAGGTGATAAGCGCTACTTTTTTGGGCGGGAGTTTACCGGGTATGACCCACGCACCCAAATGGAAGACGTTGGCGATGATGCCATGAAGGCGAGCGGGTATGGCATTGATAACCTAAAGCGTACCCTGCCAAACCTGATGGTGTGGACCATGAAGCCTGGCGACAGCATGGATAATTTGCGCTATATGTACAATTTAGTGTTGGATCAGTACGACCGCTATCTGGGGCACGTGATCACAAACGTTGGAGGCTTGTATGTAAATTTTAAAGTTTATGGCGATACCGTGACTCCGTTTCGTTACGTTCCAATGGCCGTACAGCGCCAAGCTGTTAATTTTGTTTGCGATGCATTACTTGATTCACCCACCTGGCTGGTTAATCGCAGTGAGCTGGCCGAATTTGACAATGGTTTAGTGATTGAACGTATCAAAAAAATTAATGCTGATGCCATTGGGAGCCTTTTAAAAACCTCCCACCTTGCCAGAATGTTGGATAATGAAATTAAAAACGGTAGTAAGGCCTATACAGTTGATGCCATGTTATCAGACATCGAGTTTAAACTTTTTACTCAAAGAAATACCAACAAATTTCTGGAAAGCCTTCAGCTGGCGTACATAGACCTCCTGTCGAAATTACTTAATGACGATTTTCGTTATACAGGCACAAGGACTTTAGATGAAAGAGCCGATAATGGTGGTACCCCACTCAATGTTCCAGGTTCGCCTATCCGTGCAGTAGTGCGCAAACATTTAAGCTTACAGTTAGCAAATCTGTCGAAAAATAACATGATTCCGGTAATTCAAAAAGCTGAACTAATGAGCCGGATTAAGGTAGCTATGCACAAGCAATTTAACAATACAGACCATTGAATACCTATCCGACAGTTCAGTATACAGTTGTAACCAATAAATTAGATAGATAATGATCGTAGCGGAAATCAAAAAAAACATGCTCGGCCAATGGAAGAGCATTAGTACTGAAATTAGACCGAGCGCCTTGAAAAACGAAGATGGTAGCGCCAAGCCTTTCTACCTCACCCGGGATTTTGAATATGCAGAAGGCGATAAATTTAAGCTAACAATTATTAACTCTGCCGACCCATATGGGAAAATTCCGCTGGTTAAAATTTTCATCTCTGGCCATACTACCTGGCAGGGCGATCATCCTATTGCCCCAGGAGCTCAAAAGGTTGATTTTACCGCGGATGAAGCCTATGAAGTGACACCATTGATACAGGGCTTTGTTGATGTGCTAAATCAAGTTGCCGGGGCCGGTTACAACAAATGGCAGGTTGGGCAAATGCAAAGCATTTTTGGTAAAAAGTTTGTACCATTTGGGCTTGTTGAAGGGGAAAACTTTAAGGAGTTTGATTTGATCTATCTGTATAATGACTTGCTTTTTTGGGGTGCCAGAAACGTAGATGGGCGCGGTTTTGATAAAGAAGAGAACAGACCAACCAATTTGCAAATACCGCTGATAAAGAATTAGTTATAGTATAAAATAGCTTCAAAAAGCCTTATAAAACATTATTACGTTATCAGGCTTTTTGATTTATTAGTTTAGGCTATTAAAAGTCCTTTAATCAATTTAATAAAATATCTGATCAATAAGCAGACAAGTAAAAATATGCCTGCAATGATAATCATGCCTGTTATTTCTTTGGATGCAGTTAAAATAGCCTGCTCCTGGATGTTTTGATAGAGCGTTTTACCCGCCGCACGGACAAAAAGGCTATTAGAATCGATACCTGTCGCAAGATAATCTGCATGCCTGATGCGTTGCGTATAAAGTAAATAAGAATAAAGACCCGTAAAGAAGCCACTTCCTATAAATGACCTAACCAGGATCATTACTCCTGATGCGCTTACCACTTTGTCAAGACTGAGGTTTTTTGTTGTAAGCAACCCAGCTGCAATATACATCAGCGTGATGCCAAAACCTTTAAATGTTGTAGGCAGGATAAAATCGTTTTTAGTGAAAGTGACCGAAAAGGAGTAATACATAATGATGTGATATATTACAAAAGCCGAGAACCCGCCGATAATTAAAATAGAGGCATCTAACTTATAATAATACCAGAAATAACACAATCCACAGCCAATTAATATACCCGGCAACAGATATAACGATAGTTCCATATTGGTAGGGGCGTTGTATTTGAGGATACCACCTGCAAATACCGCCTGAAAATTACCCGGCAGAAAAATACCTAAAATAAAAACGTAGAAAAGGCCTTCCCTAAAGGTAGCTGTTTTAAATAAGGTCAAATCTAACAGCGGCCTTTTGAGTGCCAGCTGCCTTTTGATAAATAACAATAATGAAATCAATGATAAAAACAAAGCCAGGATAATAGCTTTTGATGATAGCCAATCCTCTACACGGCCGTTTACTACCGCATAATTGAGTAGTACCATAGAAATAGCGAGTAGAGATAAACCCAGGAGATCGACTTGATATAGCGGGATTTTTTTCTTTAAAGGGTGGTTTTCAATTAGGGTAATGGCGCATAATAAACATAACAGCAGCAATATAATTATGGCAATATAGGCATACCGCCAATTATAATTATAAGCCAACATAGAGAGGAACCAATTAACAAAGTTTATGCCCCACAATGCAGTAAAATAAACAAATGGATAAACCTTGGTGGTATCAAATTTTTTGCTCCAGATAAACAGCCATATCACATATACTTCTACGAGGGCAGATATTTTAGCAAAGCCAAGAATAAGACATGAGGCGATAAAAAAAGGCGTATTGCTGGTTGTTGCGCAAACAATATTCATCAATAACTGCATGCTCAACCCAAATAATAAGAGTTGCTTGCTTGTAAAACGAACTTTTAAACGGATGTGAAAAATCAACCCTAACCCCATCCCGATATAAATTGCATTATACGCTTCAGAAAAAGATTCCGGATAAACGCCGAGGTCATTGGCTGTTTCATTTGAATTGCCTACGTAAACACCATTGGCAGAAAGAACCGCGAAAAACAGCAAAAACAGTACAGGTAAGCGGAGATATAGCGGTACCCATTTATGAAAAAGGTCATAAAATTCCAGTTCCATAGTCTACTTGTTAATGAGTCTTACTTCCACGTTCATGCCTGTTTTCAGCATTGCTATATCATCCTTTTTATTTGCTCCGTGTTCAAATTCGATTTTTACGGGAATGCGTTGCTGTACTTTGACAAAATTACCAGTTGAATTATCCACTGGGATTGCCGAATAGCTTGAACCGGTAGCTTCAGAAACAGCGGTCACTTTTCCAATCAGCACCTTGTCGTTTAAACCATCAATAATAAGTTTAACCTTATTGCCTATATGTATATGTGCGATCTGTGTTTCCCGGTAGTTGGCAATTATCCATTTATCATTGTTACGCACAAAAGTTAGCAGATTCTGCCCCGCCTGCACTAATTGGCCTTCTTCTACATTTCTGCGCCCAGTGTAGCCGTTATATGGCGCGGTTATTACGGTATATGACAGATTGAGCTTAGCCAGATCAACCGCAGCTTGTGCACGTTTAATTTCGGCGTCGTTTACCGTAACGCGCTTGCCTACTTCATTGGTTGAAAGGGTTGATGTATTGCGCTGTTTTTCCAAGGCAAGGGTTTGGGCTGCCAATGCATCATATTCTGTTTTAACCTGTTCAAATTGTTGTTGCGTGGCAGCACTATCTTTTAACAGATTTTGGTAGCGAAGGTAATTTTGTTTGGCGTTCCACAACCGGGCTTTTGATGCTGCAATATTGGCATCATAAACACTGATGCTGCTCTCCACTGTATTTCTGGAAGATGATGTCACGTTTTTTGCAGCCAGCGCAGATAAGTAACCCGCTTCTGCCTGCTCAAGTGCAATCTTATACTCCCTGTCATCAATAGTAACCAGCGTATCTCCCTTTTTTACAAACTGGTGTTCCTCGAAACGAACGTTTTTGATGTATCCCGGAATCCTAACATTTACCGGATTAATGTATTCTGCAACCTGTGCATCATTAGTGTATTCATCTCTATCAAGGTTGAAGTAGGTGGAAATTCCCCATATAATTGCGCCAACAATGCTTAAAGCCAATAAACTATTGATGATGATTTTAGTTACCTGCCTTTTAGGTTCTTTAGGCCCGGGATTAATGTCGCTCATGATTAGGATTTAATTAATGTTGCCGATTGATTGTGATAGCTGGTAGTAAGTGTAAACCACATTAACCTCTGCGTTGGTTACCTTTAACTCCGCTTCGAGTTTTGTAGTGGAGGCATCGAGGATATCAGTTAACAATGCCAGCTGGTTGAAGTATTTTTTTTCTACGATACGGTAGTTTTCCTCTGCCGATTTCAGATCTGTTCTGTAGGTCTGAAGATCTTCTTTGGCTTCGTTATACTTGATGTAGCTGGATGACACCGCGACCTCAACATTCTGTTTTTGCAGCACTTCGTTTAATTCAGATTCTTCCAGCTTTATTTTCCCCGCCTTAATTTTGCGTGGCGACTGATAAATCGATGATATGTTGTATTTTAAAGATAAACCCGCCTGCCATATATTGTAAAAGATATCTACTTTAGGTTCACTGTATACATAGGGCCTTTGTAAATCGCTGCCAACGAAAAGGCTTAGTTGAGGATAGCGATCGCTGCCTGATAACTTAACGTTTAATGCAGAAACCTTTTTTTCATTGCCTGCAATTTTTAGTTCATAATTATTGTTATAGGCTTCATTCATAAAATAGGAGAGAGGCTCATTAATGTATTTCCGTTTAAGCAGTGTTGTATCCGGTATAAGTCGGGATGAATCTGGCTGCCCGGTTACCATATTGAGCTGTTTGTTTAAAATTATAATGTTGTTGTTGATCTGCTTTATGGTTAATTGCAGATCTGAGATGGTTAGTTGCGTGCGCAGTAGATCATTTCGCGTTACCATGCCTTGTTTCTGCATGGCCTGGATATTCTTAAGCCGGTACCTTGCCAGTTTAAGATTGCTGTTGAATACTTTTTTCTGCTCTGTTAAACGATAGATATCGAGGTACTTTGCGGCAACCAGAAACTTGACATCTACGGTATTCTTTTCCAGGTTTAAAGCCGCAAGCTGCTCTTCGATAATGGATTTGCGAATGATGTTATTTACCTCATTCCCTTTAAAAATGATTTCCCCTGCTTCTAACGAAAATTGAGTTAGCTGGTGGGGTATAGGGTCTACCACATGTTTGGAAAAACTGGGAGTCCATACATCCGAATTACTGAGGTAGCCATAACTGATATTGGTGGATAGTCCCGGAAGCCTGTTCAGCTTATTGATCTCCGCTTCCTGACGGGCAAGGTCGGTATTTTTAGCCACTACTTTTAATTGCGTACTGTTTGAAACAGCAAGTTTAAAAATGTCTTCCATCTTCGTCATTCGGTTGGTAGTGGTGTCTTGGGCAAAGCCAACCGTATGGAAGCACATGAAGCAAAAGGCTAAAATTGAGGGCAATATGGCCTGCTTATCTCGCACTGGGAAACAAACCGAACTTTTCAAGATCCTGAAAGCTTTTTTTTGTCGGCAAGTCAAAAAAAGAATTGGATATCCTGATAAACGGATCGGTTGTTTCATATATAATAGCTAATTGAGAATCCTTCTTTAATCCGTTATAATGGAGGTTTAGGTCAGATTCGAACCACCTCATCCCCGGACGTTTGCTTAAGAGAAATGCTAATAAAATGCCAATATGTAAAATACTGTGATTGAGTTTTTTATGATTTTTAATTGTAGGGTTTAAACTTTATTTCGTTAATCGGCCCTGCATTCAACGACATTTGGATGAACTTGATAGACTTTCTCGCATGTTAACATTACACCCGGTTATATTGGCTTTGGGTAACTACGATGTCCCTGTCGTATATAATATCCTTTTATCTTTGCCAACACAGGACATTGACAAATAGGCGTAGCTGATTGCAAATGGCAGAAAAAATAAGACACCTCGTATTTAATGAAAAACTATCCGTTGGGATCGATTTTATTGAAGTTGACCATAATTACGCGCAGTCTAAGAAAAACCTGGCTGCCCCGCACAGAGCGTCTTTTTATAGCATTATTTGGTTTAAAGCGGGAGATGTAGTTCACCAGGTTGATTTTAGTCCAATAAATATTCAGGCAAATACATTTCTGTTTGTGAGAAAAGATGCTATCCAGTTTTTTGATCATGAGCATTCCTTTAACTCTCAGGTTCTGATATTTACCGAGACATTCTTCTGTATCAACGAAACTGACCACCAATTTTTAAAAAGTAGTGTTCTTTTTAATGATTTCAAAAATGAATGTACTGCCGTATCAATTAAAGTTACCCCGGCATTACAATCATTATGGAGTATGATGACGGCTGAATTTGCCCACAGTACAGACCCATACCGAACACGCCTTTTAAAAAATTATCTTTATTCATTTCTTTTAACAGCCGAGAGGGAAAGAAATCATGACGGATTTCAACAACTGGTTCCAAATATCCAATTAACACAACTAATTCTATTCAAAGAAGAATTAGAACAGCATTTCCGTGATCAAAAAAGTATTGCTTTCTATGCTGAAAAGCTTGCAATAACCAGTAAGGTGCTAACCAATGCCACCTTAAAAACCGTAGGGAAAACACCGAAGCAAATGACCGACGAACGAGTGATACTCGAAGCCAAGCGGATGCTTGTTTATAGTAATGATTCGGGTAAAATGATTGGCTTTAACCTTGGTTTTGCTGAACCGACAAACTTTGTAAAGTTTTTTAAAAAGCAAACCGGTCTCACACCTTCAGCATTCAGAATTAAATATTCATCCTAAAGTCTTATCATCATAACCATAGAAGCGAAATATCGGGAGTGGTTTCGCATTTTACTGATTTTTCGTAAATGATATCTTTCTTTATTATATAAAATTCTGTTTTTCAGAATGTTATATAGTGGCATGGAAGTGGTTTTGATTAGTTGAAAATAAAGTAATGACTTCCTTAATGATCATATCTACATTTAAAATTATGATATAAAGAGTAAACTAATAGGGTATCACTTACTTAGGGAAATTTGTATCACTTAAAAGGAGTAATCTACCTTTTCCCCAATTAAGATCATCCCGAAATTTGCATCGTAAAAATTATTAAAAATCTATTCATATGTATTACTTAATAAATAACATCAGGCTCTTCGTTAAAGACGAGGGTAATGGCGAGCCAATATTAATATTTCTTCACTTTTGGGGCGGATCATCAGAAACCTGGAACGGTGTTACGGCATTAATTAATAAACAATACCGTTGCATCAGCTACGACAGCCGTGGCTGGGGAAAATCTGATAAGCCCGAAACAGGTTACAGCATTGAGGAACTTGCCGGCGATACTTTAGCGCTTATTAAAGAACTTAAACTGGATAATTATATACTTATTGGGCACTCCATGGGAGGGAAAGTAGCTCAATATATAGCTGCACAAAAACCCGCTGGATTAAAGAAACTGATACTGGTTGCACCATCACCTTCGGTGGCTACCGTAATGCCGGCAGAAATGCTGGATGGTATGAGAAACGCCTACACCTCTCTTGATGGAATTAACGGTACGATTGATCATGTATTTAAAGCTGGAGACATCAGCCCCGAATTAAGAGAAAAGCTTATTGCCGGTATTCAAAATCATACTAACGACTCGCGCCTGGGCTGGACAAATATTGCCTTACCCGAAGATGTATCAGCAGGTGTTGACCAGATTGCCGTTCCTACGCTGATCATTGCCGGTGAAAATGATATTGTTGATCCGCCGCAACGGTTAGAAGCTGAAGTGAAATCATTAATCCCCGGATCGCAAATGACTGTTATTGATGGAGTGGGGCACTTAAGTATGTTGCAAAAGCCTGGAAAAGTTGCCGAATTGATCAGTGCTTTTATTAACACGCATTATTAAGCCAAACCCATTGGCATTAGTTTGAATATTAGTTGTTCTTAGCAAAAGGCGACGCAGATTTTCTCCGCGTCGCCTTTTGTTTAAAAATGACTGCCAAATTTTTTGCTGGTCAGGAAATTCCTTTTTTGATTTTTAATTTTTTGATTTTGGAACTTAGTGTAGTTGCAGGAATCTGCAAAACCTCCGCTGCCCCGCCCACTCCTGAGACTTTTCCATTCACCATTTTTAGTACCAATAAAATATGCTCACGCTCCACTTCAGCTAATGTTTTTACGTCAGTGTTTTGTAGCGGCTGATTTGTTTCACCGCCGTTTACTCCCGGTAAATAAACCTGAGTGATAGTTTTCCCTTTAGATAGCAAAATGCTTCTCTGGATGAGGTGTTCCAGTTCCCTTACGTTACCGGGCCAGTTGTAAGCAATTAATTGCTTCATGGCCTTGCTGGTAAAGTGAGTTGTTGCTTTGGTTGATCTTTTGCTATACTTTGCCGCAAAGTGATTGGCAAGTAATGGAATATCTTCTTTCCTTTCCCTTAAGGCAGGCAGCGTAATAGGGAACACATTAAGCCTGAAATACAAATCGCCTCTAAATGTACCAAGCTGAACTGCTTTAAATAAGTCTCTGTTTGTTGCAGTAATAACCCGTATATCTATTTTAATAGTAGTTTTTCCGCCTATTCGCTCTATTTCTTTTTCTTGCAGTGCACGTAGCAGTTTTGCCTGTAGCGGCAAGGGGAGTTCGCCAATTTCATCTAAAAAAATCGTGCTGTTATTGGCAAGTTCAAATTTCCCTATCCTCCTGTCTATAGCACCTGTAAAACTTCCACGTTCATGGCCAAACAGTTCACTTTCAATTAAATTGGGCGGTAATGCTGCACAGTTTACCTTAACCATCACTTTGTCCCTTCTTGATGATGCATTATGAATAGCACGTGCAATAAGCTCCTTACCTGTGCCAGTTTCTCCCAGAATCAGCACCGAACTGTTTGTTGCCGCAACCTGCGAAACTAAATGGAAAGCTTCTCTCATTTGCGGGCTGTTACCTACAATTTCACTATAATTATGGGTGATATGAATTTCCTGCTGGAGGTAGTGATTTTCAATTTCCAGCTGCCGCTTATACTTGCTTATTTCTTCGAGTTGATTTTCAATCTTTTCATTAGCAATTAAATTGGCGACTATAACGGACAACTGCGAACCAATACCGTTCATTAAACCGTTTTTTCCTTGAAAACTATTGTCAGATCTGGCGATCAAAAATAAAACGCCGATTAGTGATGCACCATTTGAAATTGGGATAACCGCCAGTTTTTTTGCTCCGCGTTCTGCCCAATGGTTGATATAGATAGGAACATCTCTTGACTTTAACAGTTCTGTAAAGGTAAACTCCCTGGCTTCGCTAAGGTGCTCTAAGGTGTTGAAAAACGGAGAGGTGTTGTCAAATTCAAAAGCTTCTGGCAACTGCCATTCTTTTCCAAATATACCATCCTTTAATTGTTTTAAAATTAAGGGGGATAATTTGTGGGTCTGTGGGTTGATTACAAATATACAGGCTTCCTCAAAAAAGTTTAGTTCCTCAAATTCGCTTTTAAGAAAATCCTGAAATTGTTTACGGTCTCTTGCCAACACCGAATTCTTGATCAGAGAAATTAAAATTTCTCTTTCCCAATTGGTGTCTTTTATTTTATCGTATGCTTGGATATTTACTACAGCATTATACAATAATGCAACCGTATTTTCTATTTTAGAAAATTCTGTATTTTGAAATGCATTTTGATCTGCAGAGAAAAAGAAGATAACGCCTTTCCTCCCTGTTTTATCAATAATCGGGGCTCCAAGAACTTTCTTAACGTTATTGGTGCGGTACCTGGTTATAATTTCGGGCCGCTGCTGCCATTTCATCAGATCGGATAGCGACCAGGCAATGGGATGCACTGATGTTAAAACCCGTTCAATAATCCCGCCATCGGTCATAGCCCGCGCTGGCTCGCCGGGCAAGATGTTGGCTAACCTTGTATGGCTGTCCTCGTCCAAGTGCAGGAGAAAGGGCTCTGCCATGCTGCTGGGCGAATCTGATAAATAAATTATTAAGCCGTTTATATTCAAAAGCCCTTTTACCGTCGGAATAACCGCATGCAACAATGATGATTTATCCCTCACGGTTGCAATTAAAGCACTTAGTTGAAACAGCAAATCCTTAGCCTGCATGATGCTTTCATTTTCTTCAACCTCTTTGACAGTAATTATTGCTGTAGAAATTTGATTGGCTATCTCGTTGATGTATTTGATATCTTCTTCCTGAAAGCGATCAGTGGTTTTAAAACCAAAAAATATAATGCCGATTCTGTCATCTTTCCGGATAATGGGAATACCTATAACCTGGCTAATTTGATTTGCATGACAGTACAACACATAGGGTGGTGGCTCTTTCCACTCAGCTACCTCGCTCACATTCCACATTACCGGGAAGTCATTCTCCAGTGTAACATTAAAGAAGCCGTCTTCTACCTGAAAAGCGGAACTTTTTATTCGGGTAAACTCGTCATCAATAGTTTTTGCTTCGCGGGTATAGTAAATGTAAGCAGAGTGCGTATGATCTGTTTTGTTGATAAGAGTGATGATCATATTATCAAACCCCAACAAGTCCCGCACATGGGCTTGTATCAGTTCTTGCAGGCCTTGTAAATTTTTCACCTGCGGCGCTTTAATAGATAGAGCTGCAAAACTGCTCACACCCGCGGCCTTACCATCTTTAATTAGTTTTACACTACCTTTTTTGCCAGAAATTATTGATTTTTCGGATTTTTGCATAGGTAATTATTCACTTAGCTAAGGAATGGTAAATATCAAAATTACAATTGTACCTGTAGAATTTAATATTTTCTGATTAAATAATTTACGAAGATGGTGCCTTGTATTAAATACTTTATGTTTAGCGTGTTAAATTAAATATCGCAAATGGCATTTACGAAATATCGTTATCTTACGCAAGGTCGTGACTGTATTTCGCAAGTATTCCTAAATCAACAATAGTTACTTGTTCAATGCGTTCATAACTGCTAATTGCTGCTTATCTCGTTCATGTTCCAGCTCGGTGTATGGTATTTTACCATTTTCCTGGAAAAGCTTTGCCCGTGTGAATTTACTGGCAGGATCGTCACCTACCGTGCCATACGCTTCAAATATGCCATGGGCACCTGTTCCACGAGCATGAACTACCCGTTCCGGAACTCTTTCACGATCGAAGTGAGATATTTTTTCAAGAAATTGATAGTTTTCCAGCGTTGTGGGGCCGCGCTCTCCGATGGTACGCATATTTTGATTGTCTGTAACCGGATGACCTTGCCTGGTAGTTAAATGCTTAGAGCTGTTTTCCATAAGTTAATCTAAAATATATTAGTTCTGTTATTGGTTGTTGTCTGTTAACCTGTTAGCGGCTGCAGCAAGCAATTCATAACAAAGTTCATTTTCCTGAACTTTGGCATGATCGACAGGATTTTTGCCGAACCTGTCTTTAATTCGCGGATCAGCTCCCCGTTCCAATAAGATTTTCACGATGTCTGCCCGTCCAAAGGTGGCGGCAAAAGTTAGGGCTGTTGCTAAATTATCGTTCTGCTTGTTTAATTGTGCGCCTCCGTCCAACAGCATTTTGGCGATATCTGTATAACCTTTAAAGCAAACACCCATTAAAGCGGTATTACCCATTTGATCCTGTAAGTCGGGATTTGCATTGGCTGCCAATAAAAGTGCAACGGCTTCTTTATGGTTGTAGTAACAGGCTATGATCAACGGAGTTGATCCTTGACTGTCAGTAATATCCGGATGATTTGACTTTAGTGCAGATTCCAATTCATCTAATTGATTTTTTCTTGACGCTTCGAAGATATCCATGAGTTTATTTCTTTAGCGTTTATTCACTCCAGGGAGAGTGCAGAATGCAATCACAAAAATTCTTTCGGTGAAAGTTGGGAATCATGAAAGCACAAACATCCGCTTTGATGTTGCCAAAAGTTGTCTCTGTTTTATGCTCAAAACCAGCGAAAAATGCGGGAATTATTTTCTTCTTGAAATCATGACGGGGATAGGCGGATATAATTTCTTCCCTTAATTCATCGCTAAGGTTTTCGTAACCTTCTCCCATAACATCGAGGCCTACTCCCGAGTACATGAGTGCAACTTCATTTTCTTTGTGCTCGGCAATCCCAATAGTAGTATGGAGCGCAATGGTATCCCAAACCAATTGTAAAGATTCTTTCGGTAAACCATGGCTTGCTAAAAACGCTCTGGCGGCGTTTGCACCGTCCACCTCAAACCTGAAATTCGGGCTGCTATAAGTTTCTGTAAGTCCCAGATCGTGAAAAACTGAACTTACGTATAGCAATTCAGGATCATACTTCAAGCTGTTTCGCTTCCCGTTTAGCGATGCAAATAAAAATACCCTTAAGGAATGGTTGTAAAGAAATTCGTTGCCATGCGTTAAAAGCAATTCGGTTGCCTGCTGGGCAATTGCGCTATCGGGAATTGATATCCCGGCCACATTGGAAAGTTTTGAAATAGGCATAATGAGTTAGCTTTAATGAAGTATGGTTTGAGCTTTTAATTAAACTGTAAAACGTCGATTTTTTGCAATTCAATTTTTTCTATAATTGAAAAATATATGCCATTTGTTAAATAGCTCAATATTAGATAGTTGTTAATTTGTTTTGCTACTTATTAAACGAAATGTCATTATTCCATGAAGGCAGAAAACGATATGTAACTACGACTTAGTTGAACAACAGAAAAAAGATGGAAAGTATTGTGCGCAACGCTTAATACTAAAGTGTAATTCTTGAAGCCAAAGGGATCTGCAATATGGCTAATCAAATTAAAGAAGTTTCTATTCCCAAAGGTTGGGTTCTGGTAAACTTTATACTGAAGGCTGTTCCTAATTTAGTTTCCAATGTCATGATTCCACCTAAATCGTCAATTAGGCCGCGTATTAAAATCATTCCAAATGAGTCAGTATTTTCAACCGTGAACCCCTCGGGTAATCCACCGCCATTGTCAGCCACGTACAAATTTATTTCATCAGCATTTGTAAATAATCTTACAACGATTTGATTGTCATCCGAATTAGGAAATGCGTGTTTAATGGAATTTGTGATTAGTTCATTCAATATTAACCCTATTGGTAGTGCGATTAACACTTCTAAAAAAATTGGCATAACCTCAACGGAAAATAAGATAGCTACTCCTGTTTTATAGCTGTCTTTTAGATTTTCAATGAGCTCGCCAATATACTCCGGCATATAAACGTTGGAGGTATTATCTGATTTATAGAGTTTTTGATGAATTAAGGACATTGCCCGGACGCGATTTTCACTATCAAGAATTGCACTAAGGGCTGTTTTATCGGTAATATATCTTGATTGAGAATGCAGTAAACCCGTAATCATATGCAGGTTGTTTTTTACGCGGTGATGAATTTCTTTAAGTAACCATTCGTTATCTTTAAGCAAGTCTGCCAAGGCAAGATTCTTATCGGTTACTACCTTTTCACTTTCTTTTAGTATTTTAATAATACGTTGTTTTATGGCATATCTGCTATATAAAAAACCAAGAAGGAGAATCAATCCTGCAGTACTTAGCCTGCCATATAATCGTCGTTTTTCTAATTCTGCATTTTCTATTTGAGATTGTTTTTCAAGTAGTTGGATGTTTTTATCTTTTTTTTTCACTTTCAAACTTCACCATCAGTTCAGCAATCTGTTTGCTTTTTGTGGCAGAAAACATGGAATCGGTTAAATTTTTATGCCGTTCGTAATGTTTTAGAGCTGAAAAATAATTTCCGGATGCCGAGTCGAGCTTAAATTGGATGAATTCAATTTGACTAAAAATGACAGTGCTTATCAGCTTTTTAGGGTGGTTGATGATTTGTACTAAAAATGGCCGTGCCTTTTCATATTGCCTGGTCAAGATATAAAAATCGCATACGCGTTTTAAATCCAGTATCCTCGATTCGTCCGGGTTTAACTTACGCTGATAGTCTAACTCTGATTCCCGGTTCATCCTGAGGTAATAGTACTCTGCTTTTTTGTATTCTGCCAGTGCCTCATAGCAGTTAGCTAAACACATGTCTTGCCGGTACCTGCCATTGTTATCTGCAGTAACCTGGCCTAACCGGCTTTGAAGATAAGCCAATGCTTCCTTTGGCTTGTGCTGGGCGATAAGCACTTGCACTATTTCTTGTAAATCAACAAAAAATTCGTAATCATTTGGTGGTAAACAATTTAAAGCCTTTTTAAAATAGATTACGCTATTGGCGTATGAGCCTAATTTTAGATACGTGCTTCCTAATTTAAAATAATACAACTCAGCATCTGTTGTATCTGCACTGGCTTCCATAGATTTAATGGTTTCAATGCTATAGAATAACTCGTTCTGCAGATCTCCTTTGAGCGCACTGATTGCACCCAACAAATAATATGTTTTTTCTAATTTTTTATATTTTAGTGATTTGTATTTAGCTAAAATACCGATTAGCTCATGATGCGCTAAATCTAATTTTCCCTGGTTCAGGTGTACATCAGCTACCATTTTTTCTGCATCGGTTTCCTTTAAAACATTGTTTAGCTGGTGATACAATGATGCTGCGTGCCTAAAGCATTTTATTTTTTTTTCAAAAAGTGTTAGATTTTCACCAGGTAGGTTGTCTCCAAACTCCATCCAATTATTGGCCTCGATCATTATATTGCCGGTAGTATGGTAGTAGCTAATTACTTTCATGAAGCTTTCCTCACCTTGTTTGTAATCAGATACTTTTATAAAGTAAAGTGCTTTAAATTTCAAGCATTCCATTTGCCACTTAACTAAATGTATTTGATTACTTAGAGTTTGAGCGTAATAGTAACAAGTTAGGGCAGAATCAATGTTTTTAGGCGAACTAACACTTTTGTCGAGGTAAGATATTGCAAACTCTAATAATAGTTTAACGCGTGTTGAATCGGGGCGAGTTTGTTTTAATTGCTGATTAACAAACAAAGGGAAATTAAATACCAATTTTTGTGCATTGGCAAATGCACAAAATAGTAATGTTGTAACGCAGGCGATTACAATTCTTTTTAAATACATCTCACCAAATTTGGAAAGTAATAAATGCTATTCTTAGCACTGTTTGCTTCAAACTCAATTTAGTAAATAAATTTCCAGGAGATACCAAGCTTTTTCATTTTGGAGTTTAAAGTAGTGGGAGGGAGGTTCAGAATTTCGGCTGCACCTCCTTTGCCTGATATACGGCCATTACATTTTTTAAGTGCGGCAATGATATGGGCTTTATCAACCTCGGCTATTGACTGGAAGGTTTCGGCTTGAATTTCCTCTATTTCTTCCAGTTTGGCATCATCGGGTAAGGAGATTGTGGATATCAGGTTTGAATTGCTTAGAACAATATTCCGTTCAATCACGTGCAGTAATTCCCTGATATTGCCTGGCCATGAGTGGCTGATTAGTTTTTGCATCACAGCTGGTGTAACTTGTTTAACTGCTGCCCCGGTGCGCCTTGCGTGCTGTTTTAAAAAGTGGTCTGTTAATAAAGGGATATCGTCTTTTCGCTCTCTTAGAGGGCAAAGCATAATCGGAAAAACATTTATCCGGTAATAAAGGTCCATCCTGAAACGGCCTGCGGCCACATCTTTATGCAGGTTGCGGTTAGTTGCCGCAATGACACGAACATCAATCTTGATCGTCGTTCTTCCGCCAATTCTTTCGAGCTCCTTTTCTTGTAACACACGTAAAAGCTTCGTTTGGATTTCCAGGGGTATTTCGCCTATTTCGTCCAGAAACAAGGTGCCGCCCTGGGCCTGTTCAAACTTCCCTATCCGCCTTTCAAATGCACCTGTAAATGCACCCCGTTCGTGCCCAAACAATTCAGACTCTATCAGCGAGCCCGGAATAGCCGCACAGTTAACCTTGATCAATGGTTTTTTACTGCGGTTAGATAAACTGTGAATGGCCTGCACCAGCCCTTCTTTTCCTACACCAGTTTCACCGAGAATAAGTACCGACATATCAAAGTTGGAAACTTGTGTAGCCTGATCAAGGGCGTGTAAAAGTTTGGTGCTTTTGCCAATAATTCCCTCGATAACCGGCTCAGCATTAGTTGTATCTATTTTTACACTTCCAGGTGAATCAACCGGATTAAAATTGACCTTTTGTTTTTGTGTATTATCAATAACAATTGATAGTAATGATCTTAATGGATTAATTAACTCCAAGTGATCTGCCGTGAAACTGTCCCGCTCTTCGCTGTACATGCGAATACTTAAATGCGTATCATTTCCAGATACTAATGGCGCAACGAGTCTGGAATGTACATTGAATTTTTCCTTCAAGGTATTTAAGAATGGGATTTTAGCACATGTATCTTCAAACTCACGACCGTTCTCTATCTTTATCGAACAGTTTGCTGCATGGTCCTTTCGCCAGCTATTATATGTATTAATGTCTAAATTAAAGTCCTGCTGTGTTTGCCGTCCGGTGCTAAACTCATATTCATCATAACCTGTCCTGTGAAAAATATAAACAGCGTTGAGATCTTCGTTTCTGACATTAACGTCAATGTTGATGTAATCAAATGGAATATACGGCTTTAGTGTTTTAACAACAAGAAGTAATTTTTCGCGTGCGGGCACCTCCTCATTCATTATTCCGCACAAAATATTACTCAATAACCGTTCCTGCTTATAAATCAGTTCCACTGTATGATTATGCCTGTAGCTTGCAATATCAAGTGCAACAAGTACATCTTTTTCACGGAAGGGTTTTACAAGAAATCCGTAGGGCCGGGTGGCCTTGGCAGATTCCAGGATAGACGCATTGGAGTTAGCAGATAAATAAATGAAAGGAATATTTTCTTTTGAAAGAACGGCGGCCAAGTCCAGTCCTGTGAGCTTACCTTTCAAAAATATATCTAATAGAACTATTTCAGGTCGTTCACGCTCAAGTAAGAGTATCGCATGATCGTATGATTTGGCGATTCCGCAAACTCTATGTCCGGCTGCCTCCAGAGTTATCTTCAGGTCATTTGCCTCTATAAATTGATCTTCGACAATTAAAATTTTTGTTCCCATTAATATTTCCATTATTGATCCCGCCTAGTTTTAACACCATTTAGTTAAGAGACTTTGCGTAAAAATCCAAAGCGCAGACCGGGTTATAAGAGTAAGCCCGATATTAACAATTTGCAATGTAGCGAATCTACATAATCTACCACCTTTATGCCACCGTGTTAGAATCTTTTTAACAATATGGAGGCCTGTATTTATATTGCTGATATTCAGTTATATATTCTGATTTTAAGATATTGATTTTACGAAATATCGTAAATTGGCGAAAGGTTGAACGCTATTTCGTAAAGCAGGGTTTTGAAAGCAATTTGTTTTTGCTGTTTAAGGCATAGCCCTAAAATAATTCTAAATATTAAATTATAATAAGGCTTAACTACTCATAAAATTCTTCAAAGCGCTTTTTATAGTGTATATGGACTCTGACTATGAAGTTAAAGCCGTATGATTTCATTGGTTTTGATTGTGTTAAGCAAGGTCGCGATTAACCGTATAGCGTAACGTTATAACAACAAATTACGACAAATCGTTAATTATTCAACTATTTATATGTGTAAATCACTGATAAACAGGTGTTTGTGTGGTGGCTTTATTTTGTAATAATCGAGATTAATATGATTAATCCGATCTGCCGGTCATATCACTACATTTTGAAGTTTCTGATAATGAAGTAGGTGGATAATTGGGATAGACAAGCTGAAGCGCGGGCATTTGCAAAAACTTCTTATGGCGGAATTTCCTGATACATAAAAGAACAAAATATTATGAAAGAAAACATACTGATTGTAGAAGATGAATTCATTGTAGCAAATGATCTTAGGCTGATTCTTAAGAAGGCAGGCCATAGCGTTTGCGGCATTGCTTCATCTGTGCAGGAGGCCAAAACGCTGATTGAGCAACATCAGTCAACTTGGGTTTTGCTTGATATTTTTTTGAAAGACGGATCAAAAGGAACAGAGCTTGCCAGCTACCTCACAGAAAGAAGAATAGGGTTTGTTTATACATCTGCAAATACCAATCAGCGGGTGTTGGAGGCCGTTAAATCAACACAGCCGTATGGGTTTTTACATAAGCCATTTCGAGAAAGGGACTTGCTTATGATGCTGGACATTGCTTTTGAAAGACATAGGCAAAATATTGAATTTGAGCATCTACGGGCCGAAATGCTCAAAAAGCATATCTGCGATATTATCGGCGCCGATCTTACTAAGGAAGAAAAACTTTTGCAGATTCCGGGCACCTTTCAAATGCATATACCATTTGATTATTTAAAGTTAAACCTATTAAAGTATAACGAGTTGGGGGTCCACGAAGTTAGCTTTATGAGGGAGGATGTTGAACAATACCTGACATATCGCAATGGTGAACTTGCTGAAAGTATGAACTTGCTGAAAAAAGATTTGCAAGTTTTTAAACCTAAGCTGCCGGATTTGAAAAAAGGTGTTATGTATAATGGCATGGAATTCCGCAAACAAATGTTTGATGAACCCTGGGAACGCATAAGCTGCACCCATTTCGATTTTAAATCAAAAATGTCTTTTCCTTTAATGCTTGAAAACGGTGTTCCGGCCGCACTAACATTCTACAGTAAAAAGGTGATAGGATATAGTGCTTTACACATGAATCTTTTGAGAGAATCTGAAGATGTCATCAAAAAATTAATAGAACAAGCAACACAGAAAGTTACAATTCAACTTGGTGATAATCGATCAACGATAAGTGATAAAATTTATTCTCCTGGTCATGTAGGTGGAATTGTTGGTACGAGTCCGGAATTAGTAAAAGTATTGGACAGCATTTCCCTTGTCAGTCAGTCCGAAATATCGGTTCTGATTACTGGAGAAAGTGGTACAGGAAAGGAACAGGTAGCACAAGCAATTCATAGGCTCTCTCCACGAAAGAACAAACCTCTGGTGACAGTTAATTGTGCCGCGTTACCCCACGATTTAATAGAATCAGAACTATTTGGCCACGTAAAAGGTGCTTATACAGGTGCTATAGAAAAGCGGATGGGGAAGTTTGAATTAGCAAATGGGGGCACTCTATTTCTCGATGAAATTGGTGAAATGCCGCTCGATGCACAGGTGAAGCTACTCCGCGTTTTGCAGGAAAAGGAAATAGATCATCTGGGTGGAAAACAGTCTGTTAAAATAGATGTACGGGTAATTGCCGCCACTAACCGCCAACTGGAAAAGGAAGTTGCCGAAGGGCGTTTTAGGCTTGATTTATATTATAGACTTAACGTTTATCCGATAGACATGCCGCCGCTTCGTAACCGTAAACAAGATATTCCATTATTGGCAGCGCATTTTTTAAATGTCTTTGCCAAGGACACGGGGCGGAAAATCAGTGGGTTTAGCCAGGTCGCATTAGATCAGCTCAAAACTTATGACTGGCCGGGAAATATCAGGGAACTTGGGCATTTAATTCAGCGGACGATGATCATGACAACCGGCGGGCAGATCAATAATGTGGTGCTTCCGGAAATGAAAAAGGAAAGTAAAATAGTTCAAAACGAAACGGAACTTAAAACTCTGGAGCAAATGGAAAAGGCGCATATTTTGGGTGTTCTCAGGCGTTGCAATGGGAAAATATGTGGCTTAGGCGGCGCCGCTGAAATTTTGGATTTGCCACCAAGTACTTTAAACTCTAAGATTAAAAAACTGGGTATAAAGCGGGAATATAATATGTAGTCGGCTTTACTAATAGTCCGCTAATTAAAACGTTAACAAAAAACTCATAAAATGGCCATTTCACAATTCTACGCAGCATTGCACTCCAAATGCCCAAAATGCCGCACAGGTAATATGTTTGCGACACCTATTTACACCCCAAGAGGGCAAAAAATGAATTCAACGTGTCCGCATTGTAGCTATCAGTTTGAGATAGAACCGGGCTATTTTTATGTGGCGATGTTTGTGAGCTACGCGCTTAACATAGCCGAAATGGTTACTCTGGCGGTAGGTACTTACATTTTAACCAGCAGCGAAAATCCATGGATTTACGCTACCATATTATTAAGTGTAGCTTTTATTTTATCTCCATTTAATTTCAGGTACTCAAGAGTGGCGTTATTATACTGGTTGACCCCAGGTGTGTACTATGAACCTAAAAGGTCAGAGCTTGATTACGATCCAAATCATCCTTAGAGACAATTTTAATGTCTTACAAATAACCCAAGATAATAGTTGCCTTAGCTTTTTAAAACAATTCGGTGGTTTCCCGGAAATAAATTGGCTGATAAGCGAAATGTCGCTAATGAAATATTAAAAAAAATAGGATTAATTAATTGATTATAAGTTGACTGTGATTTTTGGCATATACTCTGTTTCATTCTCTTTAAATGCAAATCAATTAAAAATAACATCAACAACAAATTAATTAAAAACAACAAAATGAAAAGTTTCAAAATTTTATCCATCTGTCTTGTTATCATTTTAAGCACTTTCCATGCGCGCGCCCAGACAACAAGCACTAAACCAACGATTGTATTTGTTCACGGCATATGGGCAGATGGCTCATGCTGGAGCGATGAGATCTCCGCGTTACAATCAAAAGGGTACCATGTAATTTCTGTGCAAAACTCTTTAACATCATTAGCTGATGACGTAGCTGCTACCAAAAGAGCAATTAGTTTAGCTAAAGGAGATGTTATTCTTGTAGGGCACTCATGGGGCGGTTTTGTAATTACCCAGGCAGGAAATGATCCTAAAGTTAAAGGCTTAGTATTTGTTGCGGCCTTTGCTCCGGATGCTGGTGAGACTGTACCAACATTATCAGGTAATGGCCCTGGCACAGAATTGGGCAAATACTTTGTACCAACAGACGGTTTTATTTCCTTATCTAATGAGGGTATAAAAACCGTTTTTGCGCAAGATCTTTCTCCAAAACAACAAGGAGTGGTTTTTGCAACTCAAATTGCGGCATCACAAACGCTTTTTGGCGAGAAAAGTGAGGCACCAGCCTGGAAACAAAAACCAAACTGGTACATCATCGCAAAAAATGATAAAGCAATTAACCCAGAGTTGGAACGATTTATGGCAAAACGTATGAAAGCTAAAATTGTAGAAGTTGAATCAAGTCACGTGGTAATGATGGCTCATCCAAAAGAAGTATTAATCATTATTGAAGAAGCCGCTAATTCGGTAAAGTAATAATTTAACAAAGAATCGAAGGGAGCTGTCTGAGGAATATAGCTCCCTTCGTATTGTTGGCAGGATAAACAATCAATGGCCCAAGTGTTCTCAGTGAAAGTTGTTTACACAGGTTATTGTTTAAAAATGAGTATATGTTTACCTATCGCTATATTATTTAGAGTTTTTCTGTTAAAATAGCATAAGGACTTCTATCTCCTTCATTATAAACACAATAGTAGCTACGGTGATCGCAATTATTGTTGGCTTAAGTTACTTTAGAAAAATATGATGTTTGTTACGAAGTTTTTATTAAATCCTATTTTACTATCCCATCTTTAACTTTCTTGAAAATATTCTCCGCGGTTGCCGCCAAATTTTTCAAATCTTGTAAAAAATGGTTCGATAATTCCATCTCGTCGGTCACAAAAACTCGCAAGTACCGAAGTGCTTGCGAGTTTTAATTAAAATTTTTGCTAATACATTTCGGGTCAGGTATCTTTAACAGCAACTTGAAAATTTGGTATCTACAATATTCGAAAGGCAAGAAATTGGCACTTATTCCATCCTTTACTATATGACGTTTAGTGCTTATTATTAAGCCGGGTGTCTGTCAATTAGTTATAAATAGTTGTTAGGTGCTTATAAAAAGCATTTTTTACAGTAATAAATGCAGACTAAGCATTTTACACGTTTGCCTTTTTTAGAGATTGCATAAACTGTAACGGAGATTTTCCGTACTCTTTTTTAAATGCCCTCGAGAAATTAGAACTGCTTTGTAAACCAACACGATCGGCAACCTCATTCATGGCTATATCTTCGTGTGTCATGATATGGATTGACTTTTTAAGCCGGACTGTCCTGATAAATTCGCCGACCGACTGGTCTGAGATGCTTTTTATTTTTTGATAGAGTTTGGTTCGGCTGATATATAGATGCTTACATAAAAAATCGACATCAAGGTCCTGATCTTGTATGTTATCTTCTATAACGCTTAGCAGCTTATGGAAAAACTCTTTATCTTTTTCTGATTGAACAAGTTCTGTAGCTTCGGCAAAATAGTTGTTGGTATATCTTTCTTTTAACTTTTCGCCTTGCTCAAATATATTGTGCACTGTTAATAACAACAGATCGATACTTAAGGGCTTGGCAAAATAGAAGTCGGCCCCCGATTCCATTCCCGAAATTTTGCTGTCTAAAGCATCCTTGGCCGATAAAATAATAAATGGAATATGGCTTGTTTCAAACCTCTCTTTAACCAGTTTACAAAGTTCAATGCCATTCATACCCGGCATCATTACATCGCTTATAATTAAATCGGGTATTTTCCGGGTTGCAATTTCAATAGCGGCATTACCATCCTCTGCCTCATAAATGTGGTAGTGCTTCTCAAAAGTTTGTTTTAAGAAGGTGCGCAATTCCTGGTTATCATCAACAATTAAGATGTGTTTTTGAAGTTTTAGAATGGTAGTATCCACATCACTTTCCTGGTCGGGCAATGGCGATAAAATAGAATTATCTATGGCCTCTAACTGAAATTCAGGTTCATTTCCTTTAGTTGCTTTTTCCGTTTCAGCATAATCATTTTCAGTTAACGGAATGCCTATAATTATTTCTGTGCCTTTATGCCGTTCGCTGTAAACATAAATATCTCCTTTATGTAATTGTGTAAGGCTTTTTACTAACGCTAAGCCTACACCCGAGCCAAGGTGGCTTTTACTGATGCGATAATACCTGTCGAATATTTTTGTAATTGAATCGCTTGAAATACCCGTACCCGTATCAGCAATACGGAAATAGACATATTTTTGAGCGCGATAGTCTTCGTTTAACAGTTCAAAACCTGTATTAAACATTGGTTTGAATGTTGCCAAATCAGGAAATATCTCAAAAGACACCTGCCCGCCAACATTGGTATATTTGAAAGAGTTATTCAAAAGATTAAAAAGTATTTTTTCAATCACCTGAACATCAAACCACCCCAGTAACATGCTGTCAATCCCATTGTCTGTACGATCAATCAACTTAAAATTAATATCCTTACTAATGGCGAGGCTTTGAAATTCCATTGCAAGGTCTTTACAAAACTGATTTACTATTAGAGGTTGTACTTGCAATTTGATGATACTGTCTGATACTTTTTTAAAGTTCATCAACTCACTAATGAGGTTAATTAGCCTTTTGGCATTTCTAAGCATTAATTGATATGAGCCGTCTAAAACAGAATCTTTATTTTGGCTCATCAGGCTTTCCAGCGGCCCTAAAATGAGGGTGAGCGGGGTACGAAATTCATGCGATATATTGGTAAAAAACATTAACTGCTGCTGATAAAGCTCTTCCTTATGCCTGTGCATCTCGTCGCGCTTTTTCTCGTTAATTTCTCTTACGGCTATTTCTCTTTTCAAGCGGTACCATCGTGCCTGGTAAATATATATCCCCGAAAGGGCTGTGAGGATCAATAATACATATGTAAATTTTGCGGGGCCTGATTTCCACCAGGGTGGGGTAATGGTAATAGTTGTTTCGGCCTGGCTTTTGCTCCATGTACCGTCGTTGTTTGTGGCTTCGATAATAAATTTATACTGTTTGTAGTCAAGGTTACTGTAAGCCGCATTTGGGTTTTTTCCATTGGTATACTTCCAGTCTTTATCATAACCCAGCAATTGGTAGCGATACCGGCATTTTAATGGATTGGCATAATGCATGGATGAGAAAAAGATAACAAAGTTATTTTGCAGGTAGCTGATCTTTAGTTTTTTGCAGTAACCTATTGCCTGATCTATAGCGTTCTCTGAAGTGTCTGATTTACCATAGTGAGGTTTCTGATTATTGATCAAAATGTCTGTAAGTACTGGTTGTGCCGGAATATTATTGGCCTTTATTTGCTCGGGGTAAAAGTAATTTAAGCCGTTAATACCCCCGAAATATAAACGCCCATCGGCCCCTTTGTATGATGAACCTACTTTAAAGCTATTACCTTGCAAGCCATCATTCTTATCATATCGTATCAGCTTTTCTGGGGTTGGGTTGAAGCATTCAAGGCCGTTACCACCCATCCAAATATTGTTTGTATTATCAACTTCAAGGCTTTCCACATCATTAAATACGCCATAGCTGTTGGTGTAAGATTTAATGGTGTACGAGCCATTGCTACGCAAAATGAGCCTGTTTAAGCCGCCACCAATAGTGCCCACCCAATAAGTACTGTCGTTTTGTTTTTTAATAGGATAGGTATAGTCAGAACTGAGCGAATTTGGTTTTGACGATGCCTGGTATCTGAATGTTTTAACAATATTTCCTTCGGCATCAATAATTAAACGCTTTAAACCATGTAAGCTTGAAATAAGTAGCTGAGGTGATTTTCCATCGGCTAGTATGCAATAACCCTCACCATGCTCATAATATTTTACATGAAATATGTTGGATTTATCCTTCCAAATCACACCAAAATTATTCATGTGGTTGCCAAACCAGATATTGCCGAAGCAGTCTTTAGCAAGTGCATCAATGGCAAATTCCGGAAATTTGTCGGCGGAGGCTGGTCGCCAAAAACTCTTCCCATCTGGTTTAAGTATCTCGATACCGGTAACGCTGCCAATCCACAGGTTATGGTCGCTATCAAATGTTAAGGAAGTAATGGCATCATTCTTTAACCTTACGGGCGAATTATATGTGTTATAATAAGTAAATGTTTTGGTCTTGAAATTATACCGGTTTAATCCGTTGGCTGTGGTGCCGATCCAAACAATATCCTTATCTTCTAATATGGACCTGATATGGTTTCCTGACAAAGAATTAGGTACTTCGGGGTTGTGCTGAAGCGTATAAAATAGTTTCTCATTTAAATCGCAATAGTTTAAGCCGCCGCCAAAAGCTGCAATCCACAAGCATCCCGACCTATCAATAAAGGATTTTGTTAAAGAATTTGAATTTAAGCTGTGTTGTGAACTTTTATTAGTTACAGATTGAATGAAGTTTAAATTCCTGTCGAGACGAAGCATGCCCGTGCCGATGTTTAACCAGTAATCAGATTTTTGATCCTGTATAATGTCCCGGATAAAGGAGTGATCGGGAACCGAAAACTGTTTAACAACATAAAGTTCACCATTTTGCGATTTAACAGTTAGAAAGAGTTTGTGTGATGCAGCGAATAATATTTGATTGTCCTTAGTATAACTAACCTTCGTAAGGTTTGCATCCTGCAGGTTATTTATTGTTATTTGTTTAAGGCTCCTGTTTTTATCAAGTATCCAAATGCCTTTATTACTTGTTAAATACAGCAAACCGTTAGTGCTTGTTGCCATATCCGAAAGCTGAACTCCTACGGGTATAGTTAATTTTTGTTCTGTAATAGTTTGCTTATTTATTAAGTACACCTTAAACTGTCCATCGGCAAAAGCGTATAGCATGCTGCCTCGCGGTTTAAATAACTTCGAGAACGTGTGGTTGCGCGGTTGGCCGGTTTCATTAAAATCGATGTACTTTTCCAGTCGCGAATCAAAGCATTGTAACCCGCTCTCAGTACCAAGCCATATATTGTCATTGTCATCGGGATAAAGGCACATGATCCGGTTTTTAAATGCATTGTTAAGAGGGGTGTTGTTGTTGTAATATTTTTTAACGGTATAACCGTCAAATCGGTCCAATCCGAAAAATGTAGCTACCCACATGTATCCCTGACAGTCCTGGGCAACATCATTAGCATCGGTATGTGATAGCCCTTCATCAACAGTTAGGTAATTGAATTTGTAGGGATAGGGCTGGTCTGTGGCGTAACTGTTTGTTATATAGCTAATAAATAGGAATACTAATAAAGCTTTGACAGCGATATTCTTTTTGAACCTGAACAGATTTTCAATTTTCATTTATACAAGGGTATACGGCCTGTTACTATTAAAATAAATGTGCTGAAATACAGCGGCCCTATTGCAATTGTATTACAGCAGGTGTTTATTAAAATGTGCCTGACGTTATAATTGGTTATACAGCAGAATCAAAGTTAGGGGTCTTATTTATTTAATATTGCCCTGCTTCTAAATTAAAACAAAAATGAACTTATATCCTAAACAAACTGATATGTGGGAGCGAAAATGTATACCATGTCAACAAATATGTATGATTTGACAAGCCCGGAAATTAATTAATTGGGGTTGTTTGCAGCTATCATGTCGGCGCAACCTAATAAAGAACGCGGCGCTAAGGCCTCCAATTTTCCATACTCTTTATCAAATGAAAAAGAATTTAAAGGCAATGATTAAGATTCTGATAATGTTAATGCTAACTTTTGCTATTGAAATTGTAAAAGCTCAAGATTGGGCGAACATTAAAAAATACGAGGAGGCGAATAGTAAAGTACAGCCTCCTGCCAACAATGAAAATCGCGTTGTATACATGGGTGATTCTATCACAGATTTTTGGATCGGTAATGATTCAATCTTTTTCGCCGGTAAGCCTTATTTAGACAGGGGAATCAGTGGGCAAACCACCGGGCAGATGCTTGTGAGGTTTCGCGAAGATGTAATCAACTTAAAACCAAGTGTAGTTGTAATTCTTGGCGGAATAAATGACATCGCCCAAAATAACGGCCCATCAAAACTGGAAGATATATTTGGTAACATCATCTCTATGGCTGAGCTGGCCAGGGCTAATCATCTTAAGGTAGTGCTATCATCAGTATTACCGGCTATCCATTTCCCTTGGAAACCAGCCATTGATCCCGCACCACAGGTTAAAGCGCTTAACGAAATGTTAAAGAATTATACCCGCCAAAATCACATGATATACCTCGATTACTTTACCGCCATGGCCGATGAAAAAGGTGGCATGCAAACTGGCTTATCTAAAGATGGCATACACCCCAATTTGTATGGGTATAAAATAATGGAGCCACTGGCAGAGCAGGCAATCAACGATGCTTTAAAGAAAAATTAACAATCACCCTACATTTTATCCTGAGCCAGCATGCGTAAGCATGCTGGCTTTTTTGTTGGTTCTTATCAAACCCTCGTATGCAATTTGTCGGTTTGGAAATTATGTGTTTCTATAAGCATGTTGTTATTAAATCAATATCATCTTTCAAAACAGTTATTCATCAATTAGCAAACTAAACCACTCAGAAACACCCATTAGAGGCGATAAATGCACTCTGTGTCAATAAATATGTATGATTTGGCAACCTCCCTGGCCAATTATACTGGTTATTTGTGTCAACCAATTAATAGATCAAGCCAGTAATTATCCTTTTTAAAAGCTGGGTTCGTCTTACATAAATTTAATGCTGTCATTTTAACGGTTATTAAATATATGTACGAATTTAAAAGACCTGATAATCACCTGGCAGCGATCATAACCCCAGAAATGAAATGAATACAAAATTCAATTACAATTACCACTCTATCTCCAATTAACCCTCTAATTATGTTTAATTAAAAGTTCAATTATGAAAAAGACTTTACTTAAAAAAGTTCTCCTTACTAAAAAGCCCAGGTTTTATCTGGGCATTCCTATTTTACTCTCTATTTCCAGTTTCAGTTTTGCAAATACATTACCTAAAGGGTCAAATAACATCCCCAATGTAACACTAAACGCCACAACCAATGCTACTGTTACCGTAACCGGAAAGGTTACCGACCATACCAACGGGCAAACTTTACCTGGTGTTTCGGTAAAAGTTAAAGGATCAGACATTGGCACGGTTACTAATATCGACGGTACTTTCTCTATCCAAGTTCCGGATAACGGCGTTCTGGTATTTAGTTATGTAGGTTATGATTCGGCCGAAGCTCCTGTTAAGGGGAAGGCAAATCTTAATATCAGCCTGCAAGTATCAGCCAGAAATTTAAATGAGGTTATTGTAGTTGGCTACGGAACACAGAAGAAAACTTCTGTTACAGCGGCAGTATCAACCATCAAGGCAGCAGATATCGCCATGAAACCTGTTGTTAATTTAAGCAATAGCCTGGTTGGCCGGGCTTCTGGCTTAATTATTACCCAGAGTAGTGGAGAGCCGGGTTTCGATGGTTCGAACATTCAGATCCGCGGAACAGGATCAATCGGAGGCACACAGCCGCTTTTAGTAGTAGATGGCGTACCGCGCGATTTTACCCGCTTAGATCCAAATTCCATAGCCAATATCTCTGTATTGAAAGATGCCGCAGCGGTTGCACCCTATGGGGTGGCCGGGGCTAACGGTGTAATTTTAGTTACTACCAAGCAAGGTAAAACTGGTGCACCTGTATTATCTTACAATGGATATGTCGGTTTTCAGAACCCCACCAAGGTACCTACCTTTGTAACAGGTTATCAATATGCCTTGATGCGCAATGAGGCTAATATTAATGATGGTATACCAACACCTGCGTATGATGCGGTACAACTTCAAAAGTTTCAGGACCAGTCTGATCCTGATGTGTATGCAGATGCGCACCCCCTGCAGGATATTATTAAACCCAACCGTTTAATAACCTATCATAATTTATCGCTTACCGGGGGCTCTGATAATTTCAAATACTTTACCGCGCTTGCTTACACACATCAGGATGGTATGTGGGACCCTACCTACCTTGATAAATATAATGCAACTTTAAACCTTACCGCAAATGCTACCAAAACAACAACCGTAAATTTCTCGGTAAATAGCTGGATAGAAGATCAGCACTTTCCAGCTTTTGGTGCCGGCTCTATCCTTAATCAGGCACAGCGGCAAGCGCCGTACGTACCTACGCTTTATAGCAATGGATTAAATTCTGGCTACATCGGGCAGTCTACGTATGGCGAGATCTATTACAGTGGTTACCAGTTTAACGAGAATCCTGCAACGCAGTCACAATTCAGCATCGATCAAAAGCTGCCGGTTAAGGGCTTAAGCCTTAAAGGTGTGGTGAGTTTCGATATCGGGCCCGATCCTCTGTTTAATACTCAAAATTCGGTACAGAGAATCTCTTCCTTACCAATTCCTTTCTACATAGTTGACCCCACTACAACTCCGTATACCTATAACAAAGGTCTGCAGGGGAGCCAAAGCCCGTCGTTTGAAGAGCGATATTACCAGACACACTCATTTACTTATCAGGGTATCTTAAGTTACCAGCGCTCGTTTGGTAAAAGCGATATTGGCTTTACGGGTGTAGTGGAAGCCCGCCGGGTAAAAAGCGAACAGTTTACTGCTAAAAGGATAGATTATGGCCTAAACATAGACGAGTTGGATTTTGGCGGTCCGGCACCTGCGGATGCTACAAACAGTGGTTCATCGAGCGGCCAAAAGCAGATAGGATATGTTTACCGTGCAACTTATGCTTATGCCAAAAAATATCTGTTCGAAGCATCGGGCCGGTATGATGGGAGTTATTTGTTTGCGCCTGGCAAGCGTTTTGGTTTTTTCCCATCATTTGGGGCGGGTTGGTTACTGTCTGAAGAGAAATTCATCAAAGACAATTTTACCTGGATCGATAACCTGAAGATCAGAGGATCGTACGGTCAATCTGGTGCATATCCAAGATCGGGAGGTAATATATTAACCTACCAGTATCTGAGCCCGTACAATTTGGGCGGTGGCGCTGTGCTTAACGGTGCTGCAACACAGGGTATCAGCGAAGCGCAGCAGGGTAACCCCAATATCACCTGGGAGAGGGCTAAAAAATCGAACATCGGTTTTGAAACCACCCTTTGGAAAGGTTTGCTAAGCGTAGAGGCCGATTATTTTTACGAAAAAAGATCTAATATGCTTATAGGTACCTCGTCTGTTCTGCCGGGCGAATATGGTATCGGGCAGGGCCTGGTAAATGCGGGCATTATGACCAACCACGGCATTGATCTAAGCATAAGAAGTTCACACTCATTTTCAAATGATTTGAGGCTGGATGTAACCGGTACGTTTACTTATGCTAAAAATAAATTGCTGCAAACGTTTGAAAACAGCGCAACTTATGATAACCCGAACAGGCGACAAACAGGGCGGCCATTAGGTACCCAGTTTGGATACCAGGCCTTAGGTTATTTTAGCACCAGTGATTTTGTTGACCCTGCATCTACAAACCCAACACTTAAGCCAGGCATCCCTAAGCCATCTTTCGGCCCGGTTCATCCCGGCGATCTGCAGTATGCAGATTTAAATAACGACGGAAAAATTGATGCCAACGACCAGACCGTAATAGGCCGTACTCAAACCCCGGAAATAATTTACGGTTTAGAGCCGCATTTGATCTTTAAGAATTTCGACCTCGACCTGTTGATCCAGGGCACTGCAAATTCTGATATACAGTTAAGCAACTATTTTGTATTTCCTTTCCTGGGCTCGGGTTCTGCATCTGAGCTGGCATTTGGTAACACCTGGACGCCTACAAATACCAATGCGCTTTATCCGCGCATAACGGGTACACCGAGCGCAAATAATACGCAAACATCATCATGGTTTATGCGAAACGATGCTTATATCCGCTTAAGGAGTTTTGAGTTAGGATACACGTTCTCTAACAAAATACTTCATAATGCCATCAAATCCCTGAGGGTGTATGCTGCAGGGCAAAACGTGTTTACCTGGACGCCTAATATCAAGGAGATCATCGACCCGGAGAACGCAGGTGCCAACCAGAATTATTACCAGCAGCGTGTATTGTCAATAGGTGTTAATGCTTCATTTTAATTATTGAAATAATGAAATCGACGAAATTTATACATAAAAATAAAAGGGCATTTATCTTATTGGGCTTGCTCTTATTTACACTGAACTCTTGTAAGAAGGACGACTTTTTAACTGTGCCGCCTAAAGGTTCAGTTACTAATGAGGTAACCTTTAGTACAGAAGGCAATGCAGATTTGTTTATAAACGATATATACAACCAACTGCCTGATGTAATGAATGATTATAACCTGACAGATCAATACGCCGATAACAGCTTTTGCGGTGCCGCTCAGCTAACCGGGCAATCCCTGGTAAGAGCTGGTGGTATAAACCCCAGCAATGTACCCACAGGGCCAAATTCTGAATGGGATTGGGAGGGCAATTATGCTAAGATCAGGAAGTGTAATGTGTTTTTTCAGCAGGTAAAACAATTTAAATCAAACTTCTCGGCAGGCTGGCTAAAACAGCGTGTTGCAGAGGTTACTTTCCTGAGGGCGTATTTCTACACCATGTTATTTACAGCTTATGGAGGTGTACCGCTTATTAAAGACCCATTAGACAACTCAAATGGCACGCAAATATTTTATCCAAGGGCTACACTTGATGAAACCCTGGCTTTTATAGAAGCTGATTGCGATGCTGCCGCTGCCGATCTGCCGTCTGCTATTGATAAAACAGGCCGTGCCACTAAAGGAGCTGCGCTTGCCCTTAAAGGATGGGCAGAGCTTTTTGCGGCAAGCCCTTTGGCTAATACAGCTAATGATGCCGCTAAATGGGCGAAAGCTGCTGCAACTAATAAGCAGGTAATGGATCTAAACGTTTACTCATTGTTTAGTGACTACGCTACACAGTTTCTATCAGCCAATAACTTCAATAATGAGACTATTTTCGCCCGACAATACGCCCCACCAAATAAAGGCGGCCATGCCGAGGGTTATAATGGCCCGGTAAAGGTAAAAGGGGTTACACAGGCATGGGGTAATTTTCAGCCAACACAAAGTTTGGTTGATGATTATTCGATGGATAATGGTTTGCCGATTACCGATCCGGCATCTGGTTATAATCCACAAGATCCATATACTCATCGCGAGCAGCGCTTTTACAAAACTGTTATTTATGATGGTTCATCATGGCAGGGAGATATTATTACCACACGTATTGGCGGCAATAATGAAATTGACCTTGGTGCAACTTCTGATATTACAAACACCGGCTATTACGCCAGAAAACGACTGGATGAAAGCATACTTGGCCAGCAAAGTTTAAATACTTCGCCAAGCTCGGCCAATTTTATCTATTTCCGCTATGCCGAAATATTGCTAAGTTATGCCGAAGCGCAGAATGAAGCGGTAGGACCCGATGCATCAGTTTACGCCGCCATAAATTTAGTAAGGTCGAGATCTGCACTACCTGGCCTGACACCGGGTTTAACGCAGGCTGATATGCGTACCGCTATCAGAAGGGAACGAAGAATTGAATTGTCATTTGAAGACAAACGCTGGTTCGACATCCGTCGTTGGAAAATTACAACCGGCGCCAACGGTGTATTAACGGCACCAGAATACGGGATGAAGATTGTTGTTACCAACGGCGTGTTCTCTTACACACCGGTTAAAATATTTACCAATACATTTTTCGATTATCAAAACTGGATGCCAATACCGCAGCAAGAATTGGATAAGAACAAAAAGTTGGTTCAAAACCCAGGATATTAAGTTTAGTTAGTTGGTTTATTTATCTCACAGTCCCGGTTTATTTCGGGGCTGTGATTTTTGCATAGATGGCAATGCCTTATTTAAAAGTTAAAATTACACCAATGCCAATATTACGGTTGATTAGATATCAGCAGATATTATCATTCCTTTTTTTAAGTTCCCTGCTTGTATTTTCCGGCTGTAAAAGCGGGCAACCAGCTGCGCATGCAGATGATAAATTCCCAACCCGGCAACCAACCTTATTCAAATTGTTACCGGCATCGCAAACCCATGTCGGTTTTTCGAATTCGCTTACCGAAGGTTTAAACACCAACGTATTAATGTACGAATATTTTTATAACGGTGGTGGCGTAGCCATAGGCGATTTAAATGGCGATGGACTTCAGGACATCTATTTTACCGGTAACATGGTTGATAATAAGTTATATCTAAACCAGGGCCACATGCAGTTTAAAGATATTACTAACCAGGTTGGCTTAGCCGGCAGGCCCGGCCCATGGAAAACAGGTGTAACCTTGGCCGATGTAAATGGCGACGGTCGCCTGGATATCTATGTTTGCTACTCCGGTAAATTGGGGCCAGAAAAACGCGTAAATCAGTTATTTATCAATCAGGGGAATGCTGGTGATGGTATTCCGCAGTTTAAAGAAATGGCTGCCGATTATGGTCTGGCATTTCCATCATTCAGTACTCAAGCCTATTTTTTTGATTACGACCGTGATGGCGACCTGGATATGCTGCTGGTTAATCACAACCCTGAACGAATTAGCAGTTTGGATGATATTACGGTTAAAGATCTAATGAGCAAACCCAGCGATCAATCGGGCATTCGTTTGTTTCGGAATGATAACGGGCATTTTAAGGATATCACTTCACAAACAGGCATTGTCAATACCGCCCTGTCGTACGGTTTGGCGGCTGGTATAGCAGATATTAATCAAGATGGATGGCCGGATATTTATATCTCAAACGACTACAATGTACCCGATCGCATGTATATTAATAACAAAAGGGGAGGCTTTACAGATCAGTTACAGCAGCAAATAGGACATGCCTCTTTTTACTCCATGGGTAATGACATAGCTGATATCAATAATGATAATCAGCCTGATATCTACACCCTTGATATGCTTCCCGAAGATAACAAGCGGCAAAAGCTATTAATGGGTGGCGATAATTACGAATCATTTAACCTCAATTTGCGTGTTGGTTTTTACTATCAGTACATGCGTAACATGCTGCATGTAAACAATGGTAATAATACTTTTAGCGAGGTTGGGCAGTTAGCCGGTATCTCCAATACCGACTGGAGTTGGGCGCCTTTATTTGCAGATTATGATAATGATGGCTGGAAAGATCTGTTTGTTACCAACGGCTATACCCGCGATTACACCAACATGGATTTCCTGAAATTTATGGGAGATAATTTACGCGATAGAAGGGTGATGCGGCAGGATTTGTTAAACATGGTAAATCAGATGCCTTCCTCAGCAGTCGAGAATTATTTCTTCAAAAATAATGGCAATCTAACCTTTACTAACACGAGTGCATCGTGGGGCATTGATCAACCATCTAACAGTAACGGAGCAGCCTACGCAGATTTAGATAATGATGGTAACCTTGATCTGGTGGTAAATGACGTTAACCAGCCTGCTTTTATTTATCAAAATCAATCGGCGGTAATAAACAAGAATCATTATTTGGCTATCGCTTTAAAAGGTGCTGATAAAAACACACAGGGAATAGGAGCGAAGATAATGGCATATACAGGTGGTAAAAAACAATACCTGGAACAAATGCCTACCCGCGGATTTCAATCCAGCGTGTCACCAATATTGCATTTCGGACTGGGAAGCGACGGACATATCGATTCGTTAAGGATTATATGGCAACGCGGTAAAACGCAGTTGCTACAAAATGTAAAAGCAGATCAGCAAATCACGCTTAATGAAAAGGATGCAGTTGTTAATTATGCAGAACCCAAAATGGCTAAAGCTTTGTTTACGGCAGTAAAGTCGCCGGTAAATTATAAGCAGGTACCAGATAGCATCAATGATTTTAAGCGTCAGCCTTTATTGGTAAATCCGCTATCATTTTCTGGCCCTGTAATTATTAAAGGCGATGTTAATGCTGATGGCCTTGATGATGTATACGTTGGCGGTTCAAATGGTAAAGCTGCTTGCTTATACATTGGGCAAAAAAATGGCGGATTTGCTTTAAAACCTGAGCCGGTTTTTGAGGCCGACAAGCAATCCACTGATGCCGCAGCGGTGTTCTTTGATGCCAATTATGATGGTAAAGTTGATTTATATGTGGCATCGGGTGGCTATGGGGATTATTCGCCAGATGACCGGTTATTGCAAGACAGGCTTTATATCAATGACGGAAAGGGCAATTTTACCAAAGCAATAAAAGCTTTGCCAGCAATGCTAAGCAGTAAAGGTTGTGTAAAGGTGGCTGATATTAATGGCGATGGCTTTGCTGATTTATTCGTCGGTGGGAGGGTAAAGCCGGGCCGTTATCCCGAGGTTCCCGAAAGCTATATATTGATCAATGATGGTAAGGGGCATTTTACAAATCAAACAGTACAATACAATCCGGTATTAAAACATATTGGTATGGTGACTGATGCTACCTGGGTTGATATGAATGGAGATAAGATGCCTGACCTGGTGATAGTTGGTGAGTGGATGCCAATAACCGTTTTTGAAAACGTGAACGGGAAACTTAATGAAGCTACAGCCAAATATTTTGACAAAAAATACGCTGGGTGGTGGAACTGTTTACAGGTAAGCGACATTAACCACGATGGCCATCCCGATATTATTGCAGGTAATCTGGGCCTGAACTCGCAGTGCAAAGCATCAGACAGAGAGCCTGCTGAGATGTATTACAAAGACTTTGACGACAATGGTTCTGTTGACCCAGTGCTGTGTTTCTATATTCAGCACAAAAGTTATCCCTGTGCAACCCGCGATGAATTGCTCGACCAAATGAGTATGATGCGTGGCCGGTTTCCAGATTATAAAAGCTATGCTGATGCAGCCATCAGCCAGGTTTTTACTGCGGAGGAAATGAAAGGCGCGAAGCATTTATCTGCCAATATACTCGCAACCAGCTGTTTTTTAAGCAATCCAAGCGGCAGGCTCCATCAGGTACAATTACCGCTGCAAGCGCAGGCTTCACCTGTATTTACCATCACAATTCTGGATTATAATCATGACGGTCATGATGATCTGCTGCTCTGCGGCAACATTAACCACGCACGCATCCACTTTGGTAAGTACGATGCCAATTACGGTGTACTGTTAAAGGGCGATGGTAAGGGCAATTATAACTATGTGCCTCAGCAACAATCTGGTTTTAAACTAAAAGGAGATGTTCGCAGTGTAATTGATGTTGATCATACACTGCTTTTTGGGGTCAACGGAAAAGGCATCGAAGCCTATAAACTAACGCGCAATTAATGAAAAAAAAAAGATATGTATTGATGGTCTTGTGCGGCGTATCAGTAGGCTGTCAACATAAACAACCTGCTTTAAGCGCCAGTGACGTAAGTAAAGTAATATCGCAAATGAGTGGGGTGATGATACATGATGTTACCAACCCACCGCTCGCCGCCCGGTTTTTTGCTTATACCTGTTTGGCCGGTTACGAAGTTACTGCTGAAAATAATAAACACTTAAAGAGTATGCACGGGATATTGAATGCCTATCCCGTAATCAAAAAGCCGAAATCATTGACTGGGTATGACTATCGGCTTAGTTCCATTTTGGCTATGTATGAAACCGCAACCAAACTACAGCCATCGGGCTCTTTAATGGCGAAGAATGAGCAGCGTTTTATAGACTCGTGCCAAAGAATAGGTTTCTCATATGAGGCGATAGATAGCTCTAAGCATTACGCACAGCTGATCAGCAAAAAGATAATGGCCTACGCCAAAGCCGATAAATATAATCGCATCAGCAATTACCGTCGGTATACGCCAAAACAAACTCCCGGTAGCTGGGATCCAACACCGCCATCGTACATGCCGCCGGTTGAGCCTTACTTTAACACCATCAGGCCTTTTACGCTCGATTCTGCCGCACAGTTTGTGCCCGATTCGCCGATCCCTTTTTCAACAGATAAAAATTCTGCCTTTTATAAATACCTGCTTTTAAGTTATGCCAAGAGCGGTGATGGACTAACGCAGGAGGAAAGGAATATCGCGAATTTTTGGGACTGCAACCCTTTTGCAGTACAGAATGATGGGCACATGCTCATCGGCCTGAAAAAGATTTCACCGGGCGCGCATTGGATGGGTATTACCAATATTGCATGCAGGCAAGCTAAAGCGAGTTTCGAAAAAACGATGGAGGTCAACACCATGGTTTCTATCGGGTTGATGGATTGCTTTATTTGTTGTTGGGAAGATAAGTACCGCACCAACCGTATCCGTCCCGAAACTGCGATCAGAAAATATATCGACCCCAACTGGAAGCCATTGCTGCAAACACCGCCATTTCCCGAATACATCAGTGGGCACTCGGTTGTATCCATGACTTCGGCCACTATCCTTACGCATTACTTCGGCGATAATTTTACTTATACAGATAATGTGGAGTCTGATTTTGGTATACAGCCCCGCCATTTCAATTCTTTTAATCAGGCTGCAAAAGAGGCTGCCATATCCAGGTTTTGGGGTGGTATTCATTTTGTGGATGCCATAGATAATGGTGTAAAACAAGGCGCTAAAGTAGGTAACTGGGTACTCGGAAAATTTAAATGATTGAAAAAATACAGATCATTATAGCTGTCAGCCTTTCAATTTTCCAAAAAGCAACAAAGACTAAAAAATAGGCCATTTTAAGTACTATATGTCAATAAATATGTATTTAAGGACAATTTGCCGGGTCGAAAATTATAGTTCTTTGCTATCGAAACAGAACTTCTAACACTAAACATGTCATTTTTAGCATCATAATTTTATGAACAAAGCCCTATTTAAGAGAGCGATTTTTGGAATTCTACTCATCTTTATTTTTAGCCATAAAATAAGTATTGGACAACAATTACAGTCAGACAATCACTTGTTCTCAAAAACAGATACCGCATCTGTCCCCAAAGAAATTGAAGACCCCGAAAACATCGGTATAAACAAAGAAGCCAGCCACGCCACGCTGATGCCTTATGGTTCTTTAAAAGAGGCCTTGGTGGCCAACCGGCATGCATCATCCTATAGTCGTAGTTTAAACGGGCTATGGAAATTTAATTGGGTAGACTGGCCTCAAAAGCGACCTGTTGATTTTTATAAACCCGGCTATGATGTTTCTAAATGGAAAGACATTAAAGTGCCATCCAACTGGCAGGTTGAAGGATATGGAACGCCGTATTACAGCAACTTTACCTATATCTTTCAAAAGGATTTCCCAAAGGTAATGAGCCCCCCATCGGTAACTTATACTAATTACCAGGAAAGAAACCCGGTTGGCAGCTATCGCAGGGATTTTGAAGTTCCTGCAGATTGGAACGGTCGCCGTATTTTTATCACTTTCGATGGTGTAGATGCGGGTTTCTTCATCTGGGTAAATGGCCACAAGGTAGGCTACAGCGTTAATAGCCGCAACGCAGCCGAGTTTGATTTAACCAAATACATACAGCCGGGTAAAAACACGCTGGCTGTAGAAGTATATCGTTTTACCACAGGCAGCTATCTCGAAGACCAGGATATGTGGCGACTAAGCGGTATTTTCAGAAATGTAACCTTATGGAGTTCTCCACAGGAACATGTTAGAGACTACTTTATTAAAACAAATCTCGATGCGCAGTATCGCAATGCTGTGGTTGTATTTACTGCAAAAGTGAAAAACTACAGTACTACAGAAATGAAAGCACATGAGCTGGAAGTTGCATTGTACGATGGTGCGATACCTGTGCAGGGAGCTACTGGTAAAGAAGCGATACCTGCATTAAAACCTGGCGAAGAGGTTGTGGTTGAAGCAAAGTTTAACGTAACCAACCCGAAAAAATGGACTGCAGAAACGCCTAACCTATACACCACAGTAATCAATATTAATGATGGGAGCAGGAAGATAGAAACGCTGTCTTCAAAAACCGGTATTCGCCAGATTGAGATTAAGGGCCGATTGTTTACCGTGAATGGCGTGCCCATTAAATTAAAAGGGGTTAACCGTCATGAAAACTGGCCCGATGATGGTCATGCGGTGACCGAGTTGCAAATGATTAAAGACATATTGCTCATTAAACAAGCCAACTGTAACCACGTGCGTACCTGCCATTACTCTGACGACCCGAGATGGTATGAACTATGCGATGAATATGGTATTTACCTGGTAGCTGAAGCTAACCTCGAAAGCCATGGTTCATGGAATGAGTTTAATGAAGAACCGCGCATTAAGGCGGCACTGATAGACAGGAATGTAGCCAATGTGGAGAATTTCAAAAATCATCCGGCGGTACTGATCTGGTCGCTGGGTAATGAGTGCGGTAGTGGAGGGTCTAACTTTAGGGCTATCCTGAAAACCATTAAAAATATCGATTCTACCCGCCCAACGCATTACCAGGGTTTCGGTATCGGTGCAGAAAATCCTGCAGATATGGATAGCGAAATGTATACCGGGATAGAAGACCTGGAAAGAAAGGCAAACGATAATACCCTCACCAAGCCGTTTTACCTGTGCGAGTATGCGCATGCCATGTTCAACTCAATGGGTTCGGTAGATATTTATAATGAACTATTTGATAAATATCCGCAGTTGTTGGGTGGCGCTATCTGGGAGTGGCAGGATCAGGGTATTTATAACGATCGTGACCCGAACCATCACATCACAGCGTTCGGCGGTGGTTTTGGTGAGTATCCTAACGATAGGTACTTCATACATAAAGGTGTTGTGTTCTCAGACCGGTCACTAAAACCACATTACCCTGAATTAAAACATGCTTATCAGTGGATCAGCATTCAGGCAAAAGACTATAAAAACCAAACATTTAATATCAAAAACAGATACCAGTTTATTACCCTTAATAATTTAACGGCCAGGTGGGAGCTGAGTGAAAATGGGACCAACATAGCTTCGGGTAATTTAGCAGTTGGCTTAATTGAGCCTGGTAAAGACAAGGACATTAAAATTCCTTACAAAGTGAAGCCTAAAACCGGTGCCGAATATTTTCTAAGAGTCTCGTTCAACCTGGCATCAGATGAAATGTGGGCGCCAAAAGGTTTCGAAGTTGCGTCGCAACAGTTCGAACTACCGGTGGCAAAGCCGGCAGTTGCAGAGCAATTAAAAGGAGGAGCGCTTACATTAAATGACTCAAAAGACATTATTGAAGTAAAAGGAACTGATTTTGCACTTGAATTTGATAAAGCAAAAGGCACTTTTACCAAAATGGAAAAGAACGGTGCAAATGTGTTAAGAGATAACGGCGGCCCAATGCTGCATTTATGGCGTGCACCCCATCAAAAAGATGATATGTGGGCTTATGACGAATGGGATAGAAATGGCTTGAAACAATTGCATTGGTTAGCCAGTGATGTTAAAGCTAGTCAACTTAATAACGGTTTTGTAGAGATTAAAGTTAATTTAACGGGTAAAGGCAAACATGATTTTACCGCGCATCACGATGTGGTTTATACCATAAACGGCTACGGAACAATTAATGTAGTCAATAAAGTGAGTTTTAGCGATCCAAGCCTGGTTTTGGCGAGAATAGGAGTGCGGATGTTCCTGAATAAAGACCTCGATCAGTTTGATTACTTGGGCCGTGGACCGATGGAAAATTACGCCGACCGTAAAAGCGGTTTCGATGTTGGACATTACAGCAGTAGTGTAAGTAAGCAATTAACACCTTACGAGAAGCCAATGGAAGGTGGTAACCACGAAGATGTGCGCTGGGCGAATGTAACGTCAGCAGACGGATTAGGAATTAAAATCAACCATGTTGATTCCCTGGTTCAGGTTTCTGCCTTGCCATATAGTGATGAGGAAATGGAACCTGTAGAATACCGTATTGACCTGCCAAAAAGCAAAGGCACGGTGTTGTGTATTAGCCATAAGACATTAGGTGTTGGCTCAAATGGCTGCGGGCCGAGGCCACTTGAGCAGTACCGGGTTTATGCTAAACCAACAACGTTTAGCTATCGGATTCAGCTGTTAAAGAAATAGGTACAATGTTAAAACGGGGAAGCAGAACAGGGTTAAAGCCTTGCTCTGTTTTCCTATTTTAGGTCCACCACACATCAATTAATCAACATGTGAAATTAAAAACTATATTAATGCTGTTAAACTTGTTTGTCGTTAGCCTTGTTGAAGCACAAGTGACCGATTATCGTACCCGTATCAAATACCTGCATGAGGCAATAGATAAGAAATTAAGCGACAGGTCTAACAACTTATATTACGAAACTACAGACAGCCTGAAAAGAGAAAATAAAGATTCTTGGTTGTGGCCATTGTGTGCCTATATAAAGGCTGCAAATGAAATGGAAGTACTTGCGCCAGGAAAATCATATATGTTACCTGTTGAAAAAGCTATTGATCAATACTATAACGATCAGCCACCTTATCCAGCTTTTCAGGATTATGTATTTAAAGAACGCTTAAGCAGCCGTTTTTATGATGACAATCAGTTGATTGCTATTGCTTACCTGCATGCTTATAACCGCAAAAATCGAAAGAAATACCTCGATGTATCTGAAATGATTGCGCGATTTATGTTAGGCGGTTTAGATACCGTAGCCGGTGGAGGTATCTATTGGAAAGAGAAGGACAAGAGCAGCAAGAATACCTGCTCTAACGGGCCTGCCGTTCTGGTGCTGATACAGTTATATAAAATAACACACAAGGAAAATTATTTAAGAAAAGCGCTGGAAATTTACCGCTGGACTAATGATCATTTGCAGTCGCCGGAAGGATTGTTCTATGATAATATCTAGACCAAAACTCTAAAAGTCGGTAAGGCTATTTACACCTATAATGTTGGCACCATGCTGCAGGCAAATGTGCTTTTTTATCAGCTTACGAAGCATAAACCATATCTCGATAAAGCAGAGCGAATTGCCAAAGCCGGCCGCGAGTACTTCTTTAAGAATGGGAGGTTACCCAATGGCGAATATTGGTTTAATGCAGTGATGCTGCGTGGCTACGAAGAATTATATAAAGTAGATAAGAATCCCTCATGGATAGATTTTTATGTGCAAGATGCAGATGCTATATGGAATACTGAACGTGCTGCTGATAATTTGCTTGGCCCAAAATCTACTAAACGGTTAATAGACCGGGCGGCTATGATTGAGATATATGCCCGATTGCAACAATTAAAAGCGATGCATTAAGCAGTATTCATAAACGATTAATTAGTTGTTTCTGTTGCCCAGGCTATAATTATAGTTTGGGCTTTTTTGTGGTTATGCTTAATGATTTCCGTTGAAAATCTCGTAGCGTGCTTCCGCAATCCATTGGCCTTAAATAATATACGCTCAGTCAAAAAATATGTACGATCTGGTAAACTCCGTAACTGATAACTAAGGGATATTTGTTTGGCAGTCAATAAAATACTGCACCAATTATAAACAGTGGTACCCTGTGGCCACCTGATAACCAAACAATTATTAACCTAAATTAAAATCAATGGAAAAGATTTATTTGAAGAAAAGTAGTGCCGTGAAAGTTTCACTACAAGTTATTGCAGCAAGTGTAATGATGTTCTCATCGTGTAAAAAAACGGATGAAGCAAAGTCTGTAGATGGACAGATTGACAGTAAGAAGCTAACGGTGCATGCCGATAATGTAGTTAACTCCGGTAATGCCGATGCTGCCTTTAATGCCTACAATAACGCTTTCCTCGTAAATTCTGGCGGCCAAACGTATTATAAAAAGTCTATTAGTGACGGTACTGCGGATGGTACCTGGGTAGCATCATTAGATATCCTGGCTGCTGAGGATGCTTACGAACGTACCGGAAGTGCGGCACACAAAACACTCGTTAATAATCTGTGTACTACCTGGCTGCAAAACACACCTGTTCCATGGACATGGGATGGCTGGAACGACGATATCGGCTGGTTTTCACTGGCACTAATCAGGGGCTATCAAATGACCGGTAATTCAAACTTTTTAACGCAAGCTAAGTATGGCTTTGATATGGCTTTTGCACGCGGCTGGGATACGCAATATAACGGTGGCGGTATATGGGAGCAACAACCCAATATGACACCTGCCGGCCAGCCTGTCAACAAAGAAGCACTGTCAAATAACAGCCTCGGAAAAGTAGCTTGTATGATTTATCAGAGCACACATGATCAGGCTTATTTGGATAAGGCAATCCAGATATACAGCTGGGTATGGGGACATATATATAATTCGAGTACCGGCCAGGTTTATGCGGGTATAGATCGTAATAACGTAGTTGATCAGGGCTCTGCCGTATATAACCAGGGAACATTTGTTGATTACGCCAACTTACTTTACCAAATTACCGGCAACGTAAATTACTATAATGATGCGAAACGGTCGATAGATTATGTAAAGAACAATATGACGAATGGTGGCGTCATAACTAACAATGCCGGTTACCTAAATACCTGGGCCGACGAGTTTGCACGGGGTTTAGGTCATTTTGTAAGGGATAACAGAATGTGGAGTACCTATTACCCATGGATGGTACAAAATGCCAATGCCATTTGGAATAATCGCCGTACGGATTATAATATCACCTGGAATGGTTGGGACCAGGCAACTCCAACTGATAACACGCTAACAACAAGTAAATTTGCCAGCGCCGTAGCATGGCTTCAATTTACACCAGGTGCACAACCCGATGACATTGCGGGTGCGCATTATATTGTAAGCAGCCAAAATGGTATCTCGGTAGATAATGGGAGTGTGAGCACCAACGGTGCAGGTGTTGTGCTTTGGGGCCTTAATAACGGACAAAGCCAAAAGTGGAATTTTACCCAAAACGCAGATAATTCATGGAATATAGTTAGTCAGTATAGCTGGTTAGCTTTAGATGTTCCGGCGGGGGCCACCACCAATGGGTTACAACTCGACCAATGGACCACAACGCGAAATAATAACCAGCGTTGGTGGGTTGATAAACAATCGGACGGCACCTATAAAATCTGGAACCAGGCTACGAGCGGAGCATTGGATAATTCAAGTTCGTCTGTAAACGGCTATAAACTTGTTCAATGGGGATGGAATGGCGGCAGTGCACAGCGTTGGCTACTTCAATAACAAATCTATTTAAACATAAAATTACTTTAAAATAGATTTAGTTCATAAGCGATAGAGGATTGATGTTCAATAATATCAATCCTCTATATTTTGGCATTGTTTATTATACGAAGCTCCGTCGGTAAGTTATTAATATATGATTGAGGGAACTAAATAACGCTGTTTCATAATGGTGTAGTGGCGTAATTTATGTTTGTTAAGCCAAGACTATGAGTTAGTCACAGTTCAATGGCCTAAAATTTCCGGCACTCGTTAGGAAAGCTATTTTGGCGGGTACCTGTCAACAAGGCGGGAAGGGCTGTTCAGCTTTTAGGGATTTCCTTAAAGGATCAATCGCGAATCTTCATGTCAACGCTATAGAGTTCACGGAAAATATTTAATGAATGAGTTAAGATTTATCGAATGCTTCTTTCTCGTCACAGTATCCTTATTGAACCATCTATATTATTTAGTCATTTTTGGTGTCATATAACGAAAATGGCAATTAAAATCAGTATTTGCCGTAAACTGATGTCATAACAACGGCTAACTATTGCCAGAATAAATATTATGCGCTTTTCTCTGAAATTATTAAAATTTAATTATTTGAGTTTGTCTTTAACTTTCTTAAAAATATTCTCTGCCGTAAGAGCCATTCCACGGGACTTTAATTTTCTAGTGTTTCACATGAAAAAAGAGAAGCTTAGTAGTACCGAGATATAATTTATTAGCGTAATTTACTTTGGCACTATGATTAAGATTGAAAATCGTCAATTTTATATTCCTCTATTTTTCTATATAATGTAGCAGAACTGATGTTGAGCAATTTAGCGGCCTGTGTTTTATTTCCTTTTGTGTATTGTAGTACGCGATGAATGTGTAGGTGTTCGACTGTAGAAAGATCAAATGCAGATAGGGTAGATGATTTTAATGTATTATGGTATTGCAGCTCGACCGGCAAGTTATCCACGCTCAATTCAGTCCCTTGGCAAACAATCAGTGATCTTTCAATTACATTTTTTAACTCGCGGATGTTACCTCGCCATTCATTCTTTTGTAGGCGTTCGATAAAGGCATTGGTCATGCCTTTTACTTGTTGGTATGCGTCCCTGGTTAGTTTTTTTAAAAAATAATCTGCCAGTAGCGGAATATCATCCTGTCTCTCTCTCAACGGTGGAAGGTTTATAGTAACCAAATTCAGCCTGTAATATAAATCTTCCCGGAATTTGCCTTTGCTAATCTCTTGTTGTATATCCCGGTTAGTTGCTGCAATAATCCTGATATTCACTTTTACCTGTTTGGTGTCGCCAACCTTTATAAACTCACTTGTTTCTAATACGCGTAATAGCTTTGCTTGTAAATCCAATGGCATTTCTCCAATCTCATCCAAAAACAAGGTGCCTTCGTTCGCTTCTTCAATTAATCCTTTTTTATCTTTGTTGGCGCCGGTAAATGCACCTGCCTTATGGCCAAAGAGCTCACTTTCCAGAATGTCCTTGCCAAATGCACTGCAGTTTAGGCCCAGGAATGTTTTGGTGTTTCTTTTACTAGCCGAATGGATAGCTTGTGCAAATACTTCTTTACCTGTGCCCGTTTCCCCTAAAAGTAATACAGGGGCATCTGTTGGGGCAACCCTTTGCGCAAGCATTTTAGCCTGCGAAATTGCAGGTGAATTACCTATGACGGCATCGAAATTACTATAACGTTCGGCCGCCTGTTTTTCAAGTTGTGCAACCCGCTTTTCTAACTTTACTTTTTCTAATGCACGATAGAGTAGAGGTAAGATACGCTGGTTATCATTAGCCTTAGTTATGTAGTCGAAAGCGCCATTTTTTATTGCCTGAACACTATCAGGTATGTTTCCATAGGCAGTAAGTACGATGATTTCAATATAAGGATGAGCAGATTTAATTTGGGTTATAAACTCCACGCCATTGCCATCCGGCAATTTAACATCACATAATACAACGTCAATATTGTCATTTTCCAGTAGCTTCGATGCAGTTTTTATATTTTCTGCTTCATAAACTACAAACCCCTCCAATGAAAGCACGCGCTTTAGTAACAGGCGAACATCGTTCTCATCTTCAACCAATAATATATTTGCAATGGTCATGTCTCTTATTTTGCCGTTCAGGCGTCTATTAAAATATTAAAGCCAAAGGAACTTCCTTCGCCATATTTACTCTTCATCCATATCTTTCCACCCTGGGCTTCTATAAACTCTTTAGAAATGGATAAACCTAAACCAGTACCCGATCTCTCAGTTGTACCCGGTACCTGGAAGTATTTATCAAATACCCGGTCCACGTATTTCTCTTCAATCCCCCGGCCGTAATCTGTAACCCAAAACTGGATAATTTCTTTTTCCTTCTTTACATGTATTTCTACAAAGCCCCCCTCTGAAGAATATTTAATGGCATTATTCAAAAAATTAATCAATACCCAAACCGTTTTTTCTTCATCCAGATTAACCAGCGGCAAATCTTTACCAACGTATTCTTTAATTAGTATCCCGAACTGGTTAGCCTGCTGCTGTACGGCTTGGATGGCTCGTAACGTAATGATTTCTGGTTTCGCGGGTTCGCTTTTTAACTGTATGCGTCCCGTTTCTATTTGCGACATATTTAGTAGTTCGCCTGTAATTCTTAACAGGCGTTCGGCATTGGCTTTAATGGTACCCAGTACTTCTGTCTGGTCCTTGTTTAATTCGCCCATACGCGTGTCTTCAAGCAACTGTGTACTCATGTTAATAGCGAATAAAGGGATTTTTAATTCGTGCGATATGGTGGCAATAAAATTGGTTTTGGCAGCATCAAGCTCTTTAAAGGGGGTAATATTTCGCAGAATAATTACACGGCCACTTATAACGTCATCTGTCTGGATTAGGATAGATTCCTGTACAAAGAAGCTTTCTTTATTATCCAGAAAAATTTTCAGTTGCTTGCTTGCTTCGTTTTGCAAAACATTACGAAGCAGGTCATTATGAATCGCAATATCAGCAGCGTAGTTTCCGATGATGTCTTTTTCTTTTAAACTGAAAAGACCTTCTGCTGCGGAGTTAAAAAAAAGTATTTCGTTTTTGTCATTCAGACCAATAATGCCATCATTCATTTTATTGATGATCGCTTCTATTCTTCCTTTTTCAGCTTTAATCTCTGCCAGGTTGCTATGCTCATATTCATCCAGCTTTTCGGCCATGGTGTTAAAGGTATCTGCAAGTGTACCAAACTCATCCTTTTGCTGTAGATGAATACGTTTGCTGTAATTCTTGTTCGCTATTTCTTTAATACCGTCTGTTAACTCCCGGACCGGCTTTGCTATAACCGAGGGGAAATTGACAACAAAGGTAAATGCAATAAGGCTTAGCAGGGTTACAATAATAGTAAGCCATAAGGTTGCTTGCGAAGCATAACGTGCGGCACGTCCATTTTTATGAATAATGGCTATTTCGTTTACATCATCAATTTTAAAAATAGCCTGGTGCATTTCTTTTATTTGAGTAAAGCCGGCTGGGTTTTTCTTTAATTCTTCAAATAAGTAACGCACTTTGGCAGTAGCCTGATATTCTCCCGGTTCGGTTATATTGTTTTCTTCGAGTTTGAGATTTTTTTCAAAGACATTAATTTGAGATGGGTTTTCAGGTATTTCGTCCAGTGCCTTCAGCATCTGGCTGCAATATTCTACACTGATCTGATTATCCTTTAATATTTTGCTGGCATCGTTGCTCAAACGGTTAACATAGAAAACACCCAATGCACCAAAGCAAATTATAACAATAAACAAGAAAAGCAGGCCTAACGTAAGTTTGGTTTTAATGTTCATTTTAATCATGATAGGATAACTAAGTCTACATCCATTTTGCTGAGTGTTTTTAACAGCTCATTAAATGTGGCTGTTTTAAAAATAATACTAAGCAAAGATAAGTGAGGTTTGCCCATACAAAGTGTGGTGATTTTTTTATCTTCAACTGCTTTAAGCATGCCCTGTGCCACAACATTGCTTTTAACACGTACAACTTCGGCACCCATTTGCGTTGCCAATTTAAAATTGTTAATGAGGTGCCGCTGGTCGGCAAGGCCAATTCGGTCTGCGCTTTCTTTTGGTGTCTGTATGTAGAGTACAAACCACCTGGCATTATAGTAAGTAGCTAAACGGGCTGTTTTACGGATGATAAGTTTTGCGGTTTCATTATTTGTACTGATGCTGCACATGAGGCGTTCGCGCTTTACTTGTAGTAAGCCGGGCACTTCACTTTGAATCTTCCGCTCAACCTGTGTGGCAACCTCTTTTAAAGCCAACTCCCGCAATTGCAGGATTTTTTCACTCTGGAAAAAGTTTTTCATGGCGAAAGCAATTTTGTCGCTGGTGTAGATCTTTCCGTCTTTTAAACGGGTAATCAGTTCATCCGCGGTCAAGTCAATATTTACCACTTCATCCGCTTGTCGTAATACATTGTCCGGCACTCTTTCGCCAACCTCTACACCGGTAATATCTTTCACATCTTCATACAGGCTCTCAATGTGTTGAATGTTTACCGCACTAATCACATTAATGCCGGCATCTAATAACTGTAACACATCCTGCCAGCGCTTTTCATTTGTGCTGCCTTCTATATTGGTATGCGCCAGCTCGTCTACAATTACTATTTCAGGGCGTAATGCCAGGATAGCTTGTACATCCATTTCCTGCAGATGCTTGCCTTTGTAATATAGATCGCGGCGAGGTATAACATCCAAGCCAGCAATAAGGTCTTGCGTCTCTTTACGCATGTGTGTTTCAACATAGCCGATCTTAACATCAATGCCGTTTCTGAGCAGTGCATGAGCTTCCTGTAACATTCTATAAGTTTTGCCTACACCAGCACTCATGCCGATGTACACTTTAAACTTACCGCGCCTGGATCGTTTAATGAGTTCCAGAAAGTGTTCTACAGATTGTTCTTTGTTTTCTTCCATTACTTATAAAAAGGAAATTGTACCCATGAACATTTATCATGGGTACAATCGTTTCCGTTGAAGTTGTTAGTTAATAGATCAATTCATTAAAAACTGAACGCCAAAGAAGTGGTTAGGGCAACATTGTTATTGATGTTCTTATTGTTTCTATTGATAAAAATATCATCCTTGCTGCTCAGACTTCTTAATTCCACCCGCCACATCAAATTGCTTAAGATATTATAATCCACATTTGCCGAGAAGCCCCATGTTTTAAATCCGTTCGGAGTATCGGTTGCTATAATGACACCGTTTTTATCATCATAATATTCTGCCCGTACAGCTAAACTTGTTTTAGACGTGGCCGCGTATTTTAAGATCAAAGCAGAGGTATACCAAGTATTGAAGTCTGATGATCCTTTAACTTTTTGTTCGGCCCCGATATCAAAGCCCAGTGTAGCTGTCCATTTATTACTCAATTGGAAAGCGCCGTAGAAATCATGAAAATAGCGCATCCTTTTTACGCTATCCGGCTTATCATTACCAATAAAAGTGCTGCTGTTTAATATTATTTTTGATGATGGCTTAAAGGTTACTTGCGTACCAAAGGCGGGTGTGGTATTGCCATCAACCCGTTGTATACGCTGCCAGCCGTTCAATATTAATGCACTTAAATACCATTTTTCACTTTTCGATGTATAGCTTAACCTTGCACCGGTTTCAAAGTAGGGGGAGTTTTCGGCGGCTAGGCTACGGCTTAGTGTCGGATTGTCCTTCCCAACGGCGCTTTCCCAGCCAATATGCGATGGTAAAACACCTGCATCTAACCAAAGGTTACTTTTTGCAGATAGCCTAACACCTATGTTGGCTTCGTAAATGTTTTTTAGTAAGCCAGGCTCAGCCGAGTAATTGGCGTTCATATAAGTGCCTGTAGCAAAGGTGAAATTGCCCCTCACTTTATCAGAATTATAGCTTGCCTTAATATAGCCGAGGTTTAAATTAACTTCATTATCTCTTGTAAAGTTATATAAGAATGGCGGCATGGTATTGTTGAGCGGCCGGTTAAAATCGTAATTGTAATAGGCCTCCACGTAACCGCTTATGGTAATGGGGTGTGTTTTTTCGTCCTGTGCCATTACTCCGGTACTTATTAATAATATAATTCCTGTTATCAGTTTTTTCATCTCTTCTTTTAGTCTTTTGATTTCAATTCGTCTAGAGCGACATTTAATTTCAATACATTCACCTTGGCGGGGCCTAACAGGCCTAGCAATGGTTTCTCTGTAATGGTTTCAATTAGGGCATCAATTTTATCGGCGGAAATACCGCGCAAGCGCGCTATGCGAGCTACCTGCACTTTCGCACCAACAGGGGAGAGATCGGGATCCAATCCGCTGCCAGAGGCAGTAACTAATTCGGCTGGTATTGCTGCGCGGCTAACGCCCGGATTGTGTGTCATAAAGTCCCGGATACGTTTTTCAACATCTTTTAAATAATCGGAATTTGAGGGGCCTTTATTTGAGCCGCCAGATCCGTCAGCATGATAATCAACAGCCGAAGGGCGTGGCCAGAAGTATTCATCTTTAGTAAATTTTTGCCCGATGTTGGCATAACCAACAGTATGGCCTTTATATTGAATGGTTTGCCCGTCGCCGTGTCCCGGTGTTAATTTTCCGATAGCTGCAATGGCCAGCGGATATATCCCTGACAGGATCACCAGCAGGATAACGGTCATTTTTATAGCGGGTAATAAATACGTTTTCATGTTTCTTTATTTTGTTTGATGCAGTTTTTATATGAATATGGCCACCAGCATATCAATTAGCTTAATACCAATGAAGGGAATGAGAACGCCGCCCAAACCATAGATCAGCAGGTTACGGCGCAATAATGCGCTTGCACCTATAGGCTTGTATTCTACACCTTTTAAAGCCAGTGGGATAAGCAGGGGTATAATGATCGCATTAAAGATCACAGCTGATAATATAGCCGACTGCGGGCTGTGCAAATCCATAATATTAAGCGCCTTTAATGCCGGGATGGAAACCATGAATAATGCAGGTACAATAGCAAAGTACTTAGCCACGTCATTTGCAATAGAGAATGTTGTTAGCGTGCCCCTTGTCATCAGCAATTGTTTACCGATCTCAACGATTTCGATCAGCTTGGTTGGGTCATTGTCAAGATCAACCATGTTGCCTGCCTCTTTTGCGGCCTGCGTTCCACTATTCATTGCGACACCAACATCCGCTTGGGCTAAAGCTGGGGCATCATTGGTGCCATCGCCCATCATTGCTACCAATTTGCCGCCTTGCTGCTCGGCTTTGATGTAATTCATTTTATCTTCGGGTTTGGCCTCGGCGATAAAATCATCTACACCAGCTTTTTCTGCGATGAATTTGGCTGTTAGCGGATTATCGCCGGTTACCATAACTGTTTTAACACCCATTTTACGCAACCGTTCAAAACGCTCTGCAATGCCGGGTTTAATAATGTCCTGCAATTCGATTACACCCAGAATCTGCTCATTTTGCGATACAACTAAAGGTGTACCTCCGTTTGAAGAAATTTGTTTAACGTTGGTTTCTACTTCGGTAGGGAATTGATGCCCAGCTTTAACAGCCATATTTCGGATAGAGTCAAAAGCACCTTTGCGAACCCGCAGACCATCAGGAGTATCTAAGCCGCTTGACCGTGTTTCGGCAGTAAACTTGATAAATACCGAATCTTTGGGTGCTGTTACGGGTGCGTTAGTTTTACCCTGATTAGCCAACTCGATAATAGATTTTCCCTCGGGCGTTTCATCAGCCAGTGAGCTTAATACACAAGCCGCTATAAAGCTATCTTCGCTGACGCCATTAGCCGGATAAAAGTTTGTTGCTTTTCTATTGCCGATGGTAATTGTCCCGGTTTTATCTAAGAGCAGCGTATCTAAGTCGCCTGCGGTTTCTACTGCCTTTCCCGATTTGGTAATTACATTGGCGCGTAATGCTCTGTCCATCCCGGCAATACCGATAGCTGATAATAAGCCACCGATAGTGGTGGGTATTAAGCATACAAACAGTGAGATGAATGCAGCTATTGTAATTGGCGTGTTGGCATAATCTGCAAAGGGTTTCAGCGTTACGCAAACAATTACAAACACCAGAGTGAAACTTGCCAGTAAAATGGTCAACGCTATCTCATTGGGCGTTTTCTGGCGGGAAGCACCTTCTACCAGGGCGATCATTTTATCTAAAAAGCTCTCACCCGGCTGGGTGGTAACCATAACCTTTATCTTGTCAGATAATACTTTGGTTCCCCCGGTTACAGAAGATTTATCACCGCCAGATTCCCGGATCACGGGTGCGGATTCGCCTGTAATGGCCGACTCATCGATGGTTGCAATACCTTCTATAATCTCACCGTCGGTAGGGATATTGTCGCCCGCTTCGCAGATAAATACATCACCTTTTTTTAATTGGGATGACATTACCGGGGTTTCTTTACCATTAATCAGCAGGCGTGCGGGAGTTTCTTCACGGGTTTTGCGTAAGCTCTCTGCTTGTGCTTTACCCCTGGCCTCGGCAATGGCTTCGGCAAAGTTGGCGAACAGCACGGTAAGCAACAGGATAATAAAGACGGTGAAGTTATAGCCAAAGCTGCCCTGGCCTTTGTTTGAAAATGAGTAGATGCTAACGATCAGCATAACAAAGGTGCCAACCTCTACTGTAAACATAACGGGGTTGCGAATCAATTGGCGAGGGTCGAGCTTAATAAACGACTGTTTTAAAGCCGCATTTACCTGCTCACCCTGAAATAGTGTATTTGGAGTTCTCATGATTATCTAAGTGAAAAATGTTCTGCAATTGGGCCTAGAGCCAAAGCCGGAAAGAATGATAGCGCGGCAACAATAAGTATGACCGCAAATACCATGATACCAAAGGTTGATGTATCGCTTTTCAATGTTCCGGCAGATTCTGGTATGAATTTTTTATTGGCCAGTATACCGGCAATGGCCACCGGGCCGATGATAGGTAAAAAGCGACCTAGCAACAGTACAAAACCCGTACTCACATTCCAGAAAATATTATTATCCCCCAAGCCTTCAAATCCCGAACCGTTATTGGCAGCAGAGGAAGTATACTGATAGAGCATCTCTGAAAACCCATGGAAGCCCGGGTTATTGAGCCAGGCAGATGGCTTAATAACCCAATCTGCATTTGGCATATGCACAATAACATAGGCAGAAACGGCTGTACCCACCAGTATGATAAAAGGATGTAATAAGGCGATAATGGATGCGATCTTCATTTCCCGGGCTTCTATCTTACGCCCAAAAAATTCCGGCGTTCGCCCCACCATCAAGCCGGATATAAATACGGCGATGATAACAAAGATGTAGAAGTTCAATATCCCTACACCGCAACCGCCATAAAAGCAATTGGTCATCATGGCCATCATCATCATAAAGCCTGAGACAGGCATTGCGCTGTCATGCATAGAGTTTACTGAGCCGGTAGAGATAATTGTGGTTATAATATTCCAATATGCTGTGCTGGTTGGTCCGAACCTCACTTCCTTACCCTCCATTGCGCCAGTCGGCTGGCTGATGCCCAATTTAGCTAAGGCAGGGCTACCATTGGTTTCAGCAATTATTGTTGGGATGAGTAGCATCAGCATTCCGAGCGTCATAACGCCGAACATTACGTAAGCGAACTTTCTTTTATTGAGGTAGAAACCTAAGGCAAACACTAACGCAATGGGGATGATTGTTTGCGCTACCAATTCAAGCATATTGGTTAAATAATTGGGGTTTTCTAACGGGTGGGCTGAGTTCGCACCAAACCAGCCACCGCCGTTGGTTCCCAAATGTTTAATTGCAATCATTGCCGCAGCAGGGCCTCTGGATACATGGGCTGTATCTCCCTGCAGGGTAATGAAAGTGTCTTTACCTTTATAACTGGTTGGCGTACCATTAAAAGCTAAAATGATGGCCATTACAACCGATAGTGGCAATAAAATGCGGGTGATGCTTTTTACAAAGAACTCCCAGAAGTTACCCAGCTTATCTGTTACTTTATCCCTGAATGCTTTAAATAATACAAACAATGCAGCGATACCCGTAGCGGCAGATACAAACTGCAAAAACATGACTACAAAGTGTTGTGTAAAATAAGTAGCGCCACTCTCGCCCGAATAGTCTTGCAGGTTACAATTCACTAAAAAGCTAATGGCGGTATTAAAAGCAAGATCGGGTGTCTGATTGGGATTGCCATCGGGGTTTAAAGGTAAATGCGCCTGGTACAGTAAGCAGAAAAAGGCATAAAAGAGCCACACCGCATTAATAGTAAGTAAGGCAAACATGTGCTGCTTCCAATTCATTTCCTTTTTGGCATCTACGCCGCTGAAACGGAAAATGAGACGTTCGAGCGGTGCCATGAAATCCAACCATGTTTTATCGCCACGCAACATGCGGGCGATATAAATTCCAAGTGGGATAGCTATGGCAAGGGTAAGCAGGTAGGTAAAAATTATCCCTATAAGTTCAGTATTCATAGTTTTTTATAATTAGAATTTTTCGGGTTTAAGGAGCACATACACCATGTAGATGAACACGGTTATGGCGACGATGAATAATGCAATCATAGAAAGTTTAGATTTTTTCGAAGTAGTTTATTGATTTGAAGAATAGCCAGAAAAATGCGAGGCCAAGCAAGACATAGGTTACAGTTGCCATTTGAGGATTTGTTAGCGATAAAAGAATTTGATTTTAAGGATAGCGACGGCAACAAGGGATAGTGCTATTGCCCAAGCGAAGACGATAACCAACACGTCTTTAAAAGTGTATTTCTCTTCTTTTCTGTCAGAAACATCTTTTACGGTACTATCTGGATGGTAAAATTGCTTTTGCATTGTTTACGGGATTTGTTTATCCCGGCATGCCAAATCATGATCCAAAGAGTAAGTTTTAGTTTGTTTTAAACTTATCTATTTGTAAAACAGAGTGTTAATTGATTGTTCAGGCGGCTTTTAAACGTTGATTAGTGCTTTAAAACTGCCTTATTTTGAGAGAGTACCTCAGAATTAAACAGGTGGTAGGAGAGGCGAAAAAGTTATGTTGCGGGAGGACGCGATCCGCGTTTATCTGCCGATAGTTTGGAAGTAACCATCGACCTTTCCGTATTGTATAAAGTAAACCCGGATAAGGCACCTTGCATTTTACAAAATATTGGCGATGGTTATCCTGATAAGATCGTACGCCCGGTAAACGATTAATATTACAATGCCATCACATCGTTGTTGCGTAAGTAACTTGAAGATTTTGAGTGTGTTATTTAAATATTGAAAAAATTAACTGAGCATCTAACTATGATAAAATAGTATTAAATAAAAGATTCTCTTAAAAATAAATTTGTTTACCAATTCAAATCAGCGCTCCATAAACTGATTTAACCAATTAATAAATTTATGAAAAAGAGAAATTGCATTTTAATTCTTGCATCGATGCTTTGTGCAACAAGTTGTAAAAAGTCGGACGTGAAAACGGACGCCCTGGCAACGCCTAAAGAAGTAAAAACTACAACAGCCGTTAACGGGTTAACGATTAGCGGCAACAAGTTTTACGCCAATGGTAAGCAGATTTTTTTTAACGGTATTAACACGGCCTGGCAAAAAGAAAGCGATTACAGTCTGGATTATTTAGGCCATAATTATGACCCCAACTTCTGGAACAGCGAATTTAGCCGTTACAATCAAAATCACATTAATCTGGCCCGCATCTGGTTAAATGGTTCGGGGGCATACGCCCCTGGATTTGATAGCAATGGTTATGTGCTAAGCCCTTCCACACAATACCTTTCGGATTTGGATGGCTTAATTCAAAAAGCTCAGGACTGGAATAGCTATATTATGCCAACCCTGATGACATTTGACATGGCCAAAGGGAGCAAGGCAACGCAGTTTAGAAATATGATTACGGACGTAAACAAAACAAATTCTTACATCAATAATTACCTCATCCCAATTGTAAAACGCTATGGTACTGTTAATAATATTATGGGTTACGACCTGTGTAATGAGCCAGAGCATTTGTGGCGGGATGCTGACTGTGGTAATTTAGACCGGAATGCAGTGGTAAGGTTTCTGGCTATGTGCGCTGCAGCCATACATAAAAATTCCAGCAAGTTTGTAACCGTTGGTTCCATGTGGATCTGCTTTAACAGTGATCGTTATATCGGCTTTAATACTTACACCAGTGATAACCGATATACAGGGAATAATTACAGCAATACATCGCTGCAAGCACAATTTAATGATAGTGCTGCCTATCTCGATTTCTGGTCTACCCACTGGTATGAATGGCAGGGTGGTAGCAGCGGCCCGTTTGCAACATCAATTGGCTATTGGTATGAGAATGGGAATAAGCCTGCTGTAATTGGTGAAACCTATGGCGGCGACGTAAATAGTTCTACTTATAATAATAGTGGTAATTATAATATAACTATGGCAAACTACTATAAACAATCGTACCAACAAGGATACGCCGGCGTATGCGGTTGGAAAAACCCATGGGAAAATGATAATTATGGAACCTTTGCAGGAGTTGCAAGCGGCACAAATGCATTTTATGCTGCTTACCCTACACTGGTTAATCCTTAATATTAGTTTCTGATTGATTTTCCCCTGGTTCACTAAGTCTGGGGGAAATCAATTTTCAATTGTGACGCTAACAAAAAATTCTCTTTTTAATAGTATGGTTGCAGTAGTGCACTACTATGAAACTATAGTGTAACTATTAAAACTTGTTAAAATTTACTATTGCATTGGTAACCAATTGTAATAATAAATAGATGTCTAAAAACATTTTCAGAGAGGTAGTCCCGCTAACCTCGCGCGATTGCTTTTTGATTTTCTCAAGAAGCAAAAAAGACTTTAATTTCGCGATACACAGTCACGATGCTATTGAGCTAAACCTCATCTTAAATGCAGCGGGAGCGAAGCGTTTGGTAGGCAACCACGAAGAAATAATTAATAATAAAGAATTGGTATTACTTGGCCGTAATGTTACGCATGGCTGGTTTAAAAATGACTGTAAAAATGACGACATAAAAGAAGTTACTATTCAAGTACACCCCGAGCTGCTAAGTGATGAGTTTTTAAAAAGAACGCCGCTTAGTAACATCAAAAGAATGCTGGAAAACGCGGAGGGTGGTATTGCCTTTTCGGCCGAGACTGTTGATGAAATGTCACCTAAAATATTGGCTTTAGCTCAGAAAAATAATTTCTATTCTATTATCGAGTTATTGTCTATCATCCACCAGCTTTCTAATTCCGGTAATCAGCGGATATTATCGAACCCAACGGATACCGCTAAAGTGATAAAAATAAATAATACACCCATTGAGCGGATATTCGAATATATTAACATCCATTTTGCACAAAGATTAACCCTCGAGGAGGTAGCCGATGGCATTGGTATAACACCTGCATCGTTAAGCAGGTGTGTGAAAATGAGCACCGGTTTAACCTTTACAGATAACCTGAATGATATAAGATTAGGCCATGTATCGCGTATGCTGATAGAAACCACGCATTCTATATCAGAGGTAGCTTTTGAATGTGGCTTTAATAACCTGGCTAACTTTAACCGTATTTTTAAAAAACGAAACAAATGCACACCCGGCGAATTCCGCACCCGGTACTTCGGTCAACGTACCTTTATTTAGCATAATTGTACATCAGACTTTTAATCACAGCATTAGTGTTTGTTAAAATAGTATCATTAATTGTACTGGCTGTTTTTAAGTTTAATGGTTGATATGGTTAACTTTGGTTATAACCAATTCTGCAATAAATCGCCTCACCGATTTTATTGTTTATAAACCATAGGGTCAAAAACTTAATCAGGGAAATTATGCGCTATTTCTACGCTTCTGTAGTATTGCTTTGTTTGTTACTGTGCGTTAATACCGGCTATGCGCAGTATGCTTTCCAACAGTTGGATAATAGCAGCGGGCTTTCTAACAGCTGTATGAATAATATTTTCCAGGACTCAGACCATATTATCTGGTTCGGCACCTGGGATGGGCTTAATTTTTACGATGGTACCAATGTGCACGTATTTAATTATGAGAAGGCCGATCCGCGCAAAAAATCAATCGCCAGCAATGTGATCTACAAAATTGCGGAAGATAAAAGCCGCAACATCTGGATCGGTACGGTTGAAGGCGTATCACGTTTCAATAAAAACACAGGCGATTTTAGCAACTACTTTTATAACCGTAAAAAAGCCATCTCTAATGGCTACACAATTGCTACAGATTTAAACGGGATGGTGTACGCCGCTAAACGTAATGGGGCTGATCTGTATTGTTATGATGCAAAATATGATGCCTTTAACAAGGTGAAAATTACAGGACTCAACAATTTTTTGCTGGTTAAAATGCAGTTTGATGAGCACAATAACCTCTGGCTGCTGCGCGATAACGGGGTGCTTGATTGTTACGCTAAATCGGCCGGTGGCTTTACTAAATTAGAACAGTTTGCTACAGTAGCCGATGTGGATAATGTGATGTTTTGCAACCACCAGATATTTTATGCTACCAGAGGCGATGATTTAGTGAGGGTTGATGATCAATTCCAAAAAACAAATGTTTTAAAACTGTCTCATGAAGTTAGGGCGATGGGATATTACCGGAACCATTATGTATTGGCGTGGTCGGCCAAAGGTATAGGTGAGTATGATGAAACATTTAAACCTGCTGTTTTCCTGACAGATGAATCATCAGTACTGCAAAATGTGCGCATTACCACCATGATGAATGATGATAACTTGTTATGGCTGGGTACCGACGGCAGCGGGGTAATTAAAATAACCAAACGCGAAAATTATTTCGGGCTGATACAAAAGCAGTCGAACGGGCAGTCGTTCCATATCCCGGTTAGGGCGTTTAGCAGTGTGGGTAACGAGCTTTGGGTGGGTACCAAAGGCAACGGTATAATTACTATCAGCAATTGGGATAAAAAGGACCTGTCGTTCTCCAATATCAAAACCTTTCATACCCAAATGGATTTGCTGGATAATTGCGTTTACGCTATGGAGAAAGGTAACGACGGCCTGATGTACATCGGCTCTGATGCGCCGGGTATTACGCTGTACGATCTTAAAACCAAAAAATTTATCAAGTGGGAAGATATACCAAACAATAAACAGTTCCCCTCATTTGGTTCCGTACACTGTATTTTATATGATAGCGACGGCTCTGTTTGGTTGGGGCTAAATGAAAGTGGTTTGGTGCATCTTAAGCTTGAAAAGGATCAGCGTAATCAGATCAGTATTAAATACCTGCAGCATTATAAGGTAAATGAAACTAACGGGCCGGGGAGCAATGTTATTTATAGCCTCGCGGCAGGTGGCGATAACCGTATCTGGATTGGTTGCCGATACGGCGGGTTAACATGCTTTAATAAAGCAACCGGCAGGTTTACCACGCTTAAAGCTTTCTCTTACGATGGTAGCTTGTCTAACAATGATGTATTGTCAGTATACATCGATCGGCAACGCCGCCTTTGGGTGGGCACCAGTTTTGGCCTGAATTGGTTGGATGAAGCAGAAGCAGGTGCCAACCCGAAACCGATATTCAAAAAATTGAATGTGGATAATGGTTTGCCCAATAACACCATCCACGCCATTACCGAGGATAGTAAGGGAAATGTTTGGCTGAGCACCAATAAAGGCTTGGCGCGCATTAACCCGGCAAGCCTTAAGATAGTGCAGTTTAAAGAAGCCGACGGTTTGCAGAGTGATGAGTTTAGCGACAATGCGGTATGGAAGAACGAAACTGGTATGCTGTTTTTTGGGGGCATTTACGGTTTCAACTATTTTGTGCCCGAAAATATAAAGGTGAGTACAGAACAGCCGCATTTGCTGGTTACAGATTTGCGCTTTGCCGGTAAATACGACACCGAGAAAGGCTTGCAGGTACTAACCCGTAACGGCCCGGTAGTAAACCAGCGTTATGAGCTGGGCCCGCAGGATAATTACTTCGAATTGAATGTGCAGCCCATTACCTATGTGCATTCGCAAAAATGCCAGTACGCTTATTACCTCGAGGGAAATGATAAAGAATGGCATTATGTAGGTAACCACGAAAAAATAATTTACAATAACCTATCGCCCGGCAGATACAGACTGATGGTCAAATGGTCGAACGGGGAAGGGGCATGGACGCCGGGTATCAGTGTGTTTAATCTTACCATTAAGCCCTATTTCTGGCTTACATCATTGGCGTTTCTGTTGTATGCTTTTGTGTTGCTCATTTCTGGCTATGCCTATTTCAGATACCGTAAAAATAAATTTATGATTAGGCAGGAACTTAAAATGGAACACATGCTGCGCGAGAAAGATGAAGCCCTGCACCAGGAACAGCTTAACTTTTTTACCAATATAGCCCATGAGCTGCAAACGCCTTTAACATTAATACTTGGTTCGCTCGAGCGGCATTTGTACAAGAACAAAAACCAGGAAAATGCTAATGGCAATTACTTTTTGTCGATCGTAAAGCAGGAAGCCTCGAGGCTGCATTACCTCGTTTTGCAATTGCTGGAATTTAGAAAGGCAGAAACCGGTTTTCTGAAAAATCATTTCACCTACCTGAACGCTTCTAAGCTATTAACCAATATTTCGCAATTATTCGATCCGCTTGCCGAACCGAAGGGGCTTGATTTTTCCTGCCATATTGAACCGGATATTAGTTTGTGGATTGATAAGGATAAATTGGAGAAGATCATCTTCAACCTGTTATCCAATGCCTTTAAGCATTCTGTCAATAACCAGTCTATCATCTTTTCAGTACATCAATTGCCTGAAACAAAAGAACTCGAAATTGTGGTGGCTAACTCAGGATGTAAACTCAATGATGATGAACTCCATCGCCTGTTCGATCGCTTCTTTGTGGTGGATGACGGCCAGCAGAATAAGATCAGCTCAGGTATTGGCCTTGCGTTTACCCGCCAGCTACTGTCGCTGTTAAACGGCAATATCAGCGTTAAATGCGAGGATAGATGGATCTCGTTCAAAGTGCTGTTGCCATTATCATTTGTACCAGAGCACCATCAACTGGTAGCTGATATTGGCGATAAGAGTGAAAAGCCATCGTTCCTACTACAATCAATCACTAACGAAGAGGATACGGTAAAGCAGGTTACGGTTGATGAGAACAACAAAAAAGCGATGATCAAAAGCTTTGAGCAGGATGATAAAAAGATGGTTCTGATTGTAGAGGATGAGCAGCGCATCAGGTACCTGTTAAAGGATATCTTAAGCGAATACTACATTGTTTATGAGGCTGCTACCGGCAAAGAGGCTCTGGAGGTGATCCACCGCATAACCCCTGACCTGATTATCAGTGATATTATGATGCCTGATTTTGACGGATTGCAGTTATGCAATGTCATCAAAACCACACCCGCCACCTGCCATATCCCGTTCGTAATACTATCTGCAAGGGGCACATTGGAGCAGAAGACCGAAGGTTACGAAAGCGGGGCGGATGCCTATATTCCCAAACCTTTCCAGACAGAACACTTACTGGTGAGAGTGCATAAGTTGCTGGAGTACCGTGACAAATTACACAAGGTGTTTAGTGAAAATAGCCGCTCGGCCAGCCATCTGCATGAGAGTGATATTAAAAACAGCGATAAGAACTTTATAGAAAAGGTAGTAAAAGTAATTGAGGATAATCTGGACGAAGAACTCGATGGCGCGTTTTTAGAGAATGCGCTTAACCTGAGCAAAATCCAGCTTTATCGAAAAATCAAGTCGCTCTCTAATATGACACCGACCGAACTGATCAGGCATTTGCGCTTGCAGAAGAGCGCCATCCTGCTCAAAACCTCCGATCTAACGGTGTCGGAGATCTTCTATCGTACAGGCTTCAATAATAAAACTTACTTCTTCCGCGAGTTTAAGCGGGTGTACAATTGTTCGCCCAATGCTTACCGGGCGCAACAACGTTTACCAGACCTCAATTAGTTAAATAATAGGATACAGATGTTAATTATCAAGAGTTAAAAGACAGCAACGGCACATTATCAAGCAAAAAGCCAAAAAGTATACCACAATGAAAATATGGTGTACCCCCAAAAGCATTCTGCGGGATAATATTGCCCTCTTAACAAAATGCTGTCTTTTAATTCATAATTGATGATACAACCTATTAGTGCCAGGTACTGGTTCAGCCTTATCTTTTTAATTTTCTTATCCGCTCAAAGTTTTAGTCAGCCCAATTATGGTCTGTTAAAGCCGCAGGATGCGGCAACGTTACCGAAGTCCAAGGCGGTATATGTGCAACCTGTCAGGAAAATTAAGGTTACACCCAATACTATTTTGCAACCAACTGCCGATGGTAAACTACTGATCAAAAATGGCTGGGAAATGGTTTCGGCCCAACAAGCTAAAGCCAATGGCGAACTGGTTTCTACAAATAGCTATAACAGCAAAAACTGGTACAACGCCGTGGTGCCGGGTACTGTGCTAACCACCCTGGTACAACAAGGTATATATGCCGATCCCTACTATGGCCTCAATAATCTGCACATTCCGGATAGCCTTTGCCGGCAAGATTGGTGGTACCGAACTTCGTTTAAAGTACCTTACAATAAACTAAATCAAAACGCATTCTTAAATTTCGATGGCATTAATTATAAAGCCGAGATATGGTTGAATGGCAAGCGTCTTGGTGTTATAAATGGGGCATTTCAGCGGGGGATTTTTAATATTTCTACTTACTTAAATAAGGAAGGAAAAAACGTGCTTGCGGTGCATATTATACCGCCACCAAACCCGGGTATACCGCACGAAGAATCACCATTGGCAGGTACCGGCCCCAATGGCGGGCAGTTATGTTTAGATGGCCCAACTTTCATCTCATCAGAAGGCTGGGACTGGGTGCCGGGTATCCGAGATCGTAATATTGGTATCTGGCAAAATGTAAGTTTACAATTTACAGGTTCGGTAACTATTAGCAACCCGCATGTGGTAACCAGGCTGCCACTACCCGATACCAGCAGTGCGCGTATTACCATATCGGCAGAGGTTAATAACATAAGCAGCAGGGTGCAGGTGACTCAACTGAAGGGTTCAATTGGAAACCTGCGTTTCGCCCAAACTGTTACCCTGCAGCCGCACGAAACCCGTATGGTAACTTTTAATCCTAATCAATATGCTGCCTTGCAAATAGCCCATCCGCGCCTATGGTGGCCAAATGGTTATGGCAATCCGGAACTGTACATATTGAGGCTGATAGCCGAGAATAACAACACATTATCTGATGAAAAGACAGTGCGCTTTGGTATCCGTGAGCTATCGTATGAATTGTCGGTTGATTATGGTTCGAAGATCCACCGCGTGGAGTTTAACCCCATCAAGGCTTCCGTTTCAAAGGAATCATTGTTTGATAACGTCAATAAAACCCGTACAGATCATGATGTAACTGTTGCCAAATTGAAACCTGGTGCTGATACCTCTCTATTGGAGACTAACAAGGATAGTGACATGGCGCCATACATGGTGATCAAGGTAAACGGCAAGCGCATTTACTGCAAAGGCGGCAACTGGGGTATGGACGATGCCATGAAGCAGGTATCGCGCCAGCACCTCGAGCCTTATTTCAGGCTGCATAGGGATGCGCATTTCAATATGATCCGTAACTGGACCGGCGAGAGTACCGAAGAAGTTTTTTACCAGCTATGCGATGAATACGGCATGCTGGTTTGGAATGATTTCTGGCTGTCGACCGAGGGCTATAACCTCAATATGAAAGATAATGACCTGTTTGTACAAAATGCCAAAGCAGTAATTCAAAGGTTCAGAAACCATCCCTCAATTGCCATCTGGTGCCCACGTAATGAAGGTTATGCACCACCCGAACTGGAAGAGCAGTTAGCTAAGCTAATCTGGCAAGAGGATGGCACACGTTACTATCAACCCAATTCACGTACCATGAACCTACGCACCAGTGGCCCATGGCACTACTTTAAAAATCCCGAAAACTATAATAAAATAGCATCGGGTTTTAGTACGGAGTTGGGTACGCCATCAATCCCTACAGCAGCATCCATCCGTAAAATGATGCCCGTGGCCGATCAATGGCCTATTAGCGATGCCTGGTATTACCACGATTTCCATACCGGGCAAAAGGAGTTTGTGGCTGCGATGGATTCGCTGTACGGTAAGGCAACCAGTCTGGAAGATTTTTGTAAAAAAGCCCAGATGTTGAACTTCGACAGCCATCGCCAAATGTTTGAGGCCTGGGATAGCAAGTTGTGGAACAATACCTCGGGGATACTATTGTGGATGACGCACCCGGCCTGGCCAAGCATGGTATGGCAAACCTACTCCTGGGATTATGAAACCTTCGGTTCTTACTTCGCCTCCATGAAAGCCTGCGAACCTGTGCATATTCAGATGGATTTAGTCAGTAATCAAGTGATGGTGGTTAACACCAGTCTACAGAGCTTACCCAATTGCAAAGCTGAAGTTGATGTGTATGATCTGAACGGAAAGTCGGTTTACCATTATTCGGCTTCTGCCAATATCGAGCCCAATAAATTAACTGCATTGTTTGATGCCAAATTACCGGCTGGTATTTCAGGCAATTATCTGGTGAGGTTAAAGTTATCAGACGGAAAAGGCAAGCTGGTTTCCGAAAACGATTACTGGAAAAACCTGGGAAGAGCAAAGTCTTTCTATGCATTCAATCAACTCAAAACTGCGAAGTTAAAGTGTATACAAGGTATTGCTGAAAATGGCAAATCAACCTATACCATAACCAATACTTCTAATGTTCCGGCAATAGCCGTGAAGCTAAATCTGATCAATGCTTCAACTAAAGTAATTGTGTTACCGGCTTATTTCTCTGATGGTTATTTCAACCTTTTACCTGGCGAAAGTAAGCTGGTTACGGTAAACTATTCGGACAAAAATAAAGTGTATCTCGCTGCTGAGGGTTATAACGTGAAAATGTAGTGCTGTATGTAACCATAGTACACTAAATAGAACGTATAGTGTACCGTTTAAAACACGCGACAGGCTATAATTGCTTACCAAAATAACCATTTGAGAATACATGTACACTTTTAAAAGCTTCGCCAAATTCTGCTTTTCGGCAATGGTATTGCTCTCGTTTTGCACAGGTTTTACGTTTGCACAAAGCAGCAATACCTATAGTGTTAAGGCCTGGTTTGGCCCGCCCTCACCTACGTTTTCACCGGTAGTGGCGGCCGATCATCATATTACTTTCCGCCTAAAAGCACGCCATGCTTCTGATGTAAAGCTGTTGTTTGGCGAGTGGAATATCAAGCCACAAGCCATGACCAAAGATACCGCCGGCATATGGAGTATTACTATTGATCCGGTTGAGCCGGGCATATATTCATATGTGTTTACGGTTGATGGTGTACAAACGTTAGACCCCGTTAATCCGATAACGAAAATTGGGACACAACTTTACTCGAGCATTGTTGAGGTGAGCGGCAATACACCCCGCTTTGATGAGGTGCAGAATATCCCGCATGGTACCTTACAAATCCATCGTTACCTATCAACGCCGTTAAAGCAACTGCGCGGTTTGTACGTGTACTTGCCTCCGCAATATTACAGCCAGCCTACTGCGAGCTTTCCCGTATTGTATCTGCGCCATGGCGGTGGCGATAATGAATCGAGTTGGACGCAAGCTGCTGGCCGTGCCGATGTAATTCTCGAAAACCTGATTGCCGCTAAAAAGGCTGTCCCAATGATTATCGTAATGACTAACGGCCTCACCGATGGTAGCTGGGCTGGCGGCAGTAATACCCAGGGGTTAAAAGATTTGGATAATGAATTAACCACGGATGTAATCACCCTCATTGAAAAAACTTACCGCGTTAAAAGGGGGCGCGAGAATAGGGCTATCACCGGTTTATCGATGGGCGGTGGGCAGGCCTTTGTAATTGGGCTTCGCAACCTCGATAAGTTTGCCTGGATAGGAGAGTTTAGTGCAGGGCTATTGAGCGACAAAGATTTTAATATCGATGAATACGCCCCCAATGTGGTAAACAGCAGCCTGAACCAAAAATTGAAACTACTTTGGATAGGTATTGGAAAGGGTGATCCGCGTTATATCGGTCACCTCGATTTGGTGACTATACTGAATAAAAGAAATATCCATAATGAATTCCTGGCCATTCCCGGCGGGCACGAGTGGACGGTATGGCGTATAGAGTTGGCAGGTTTTATGCAAAAACTTTTCAAATAATGAGCGGCATGAGATCAAAATTAAAAGGCTTATTGCTGATCGTACTGACCGGTTGGGTTTCGGTTGCATCAGCACAAAAGAAAACTGGTTATCAAACACTCGATTTTTTATACAGTGTATCGGGCTCAAAAACTATAGCAGGCATCCACAATCGTGAACCCAACGCCACACCTGCGCGGTGGACTAATAAGGTAGACACTGTTACGGGCAAATTTCCAGGCCTTTGGAGTGCTGATTTTTTGTTCGAACAGGATAATATCAATAACCGCCAAGTGATGGTTAATGAAGCTCTGCGCCAGTGGAAAAAGGGAGCGGTGATCAACATGATGTGGCATGCCTGCGACCCGGCCATGCTGGAGCCCTGTGGCTGGAACAAAGAAGGTGTGCTAAGTAAAATGACCGATGCGCAATGGGCAGAATTAACCACCAACGGCACATCGCTTAATAAAGAGTGGAAAAGGCGTGTGGATGAAGTGGTTGTTTACTTAAAGTTTTTGAAAGATAACGGTGTAGAAGTTTTATGGCGCCCCATGCACGAAATGAACCAGAAGGTTTTTTGGTGGGGTGGTAGGCCCGGTCCCGATGGCACGGTAAAGTTATACCGCTTGCTGCACGATTATATGGTTAAAGAAAAGGGCTTAACCAACCTAATCTGGGTTTGGGATATCCAGGATTTCAGTAGTCTGGCCGAAGATGTGAAAGCCTATAACCCAGGCGACAAATATTGGGACGTAGCTGCGCTCGATATTTATGATGATAGAACCGGTTACAGTGCCGATAAATATAATACCATGCTTTCGGTAAGTAATGGTAAGCCGATTGCCATTGGCGAGTGTCAGAAATTTCCTTCTGCAGATCAGTTAAGAGCGCAGCCTAAATGGACTTTTTTTATGTGTTGGTCGGAGTTAGAATTTAGCAAAAATACAGTAGAGCAAATACAGGCTATCCATACGGCACCTAATGTTTTAACGCTGGATGAAATGCCCGGGTGGAAGAAGTAATAGTTATTAAAAATATGAGGTTTTGATTTTTGTTGGTTTGCTTTTAGGGCCGGTGCATAGGGCATCGGTCCTAAAGCAATATCATTAAAAAGGATTGGACGGATCATCGTCATCCAAACTGATTTATCGTTTTTGGTAAATAGAATAGTATTAAAAAATCTATTTTATGTTAAAATAGTATTGTTTAATTATCTACTGATTGAAATTATAAATAGATTGATTTATAGCGAGAAATTAGAATAGTAAAAAAAGTATATAGTGTATTGGTAATTAAATTGGATTTTATCTAATAATGGATCTTGTTGCCTTTTTTATCAAAATAAAAGGTTTAATATCAGTTTTTGATACTTTTTATTTGAACTTGTGTCTATCTTAATATTATATTTTGTATACTTAGTGTATGTTTTACATAAAAATATACACTAAGTCAGGTGTTTGGTTCTAATGAATTTTTTTATTTTCTCTGTTAAATTTTTATTCAATATTTATAATATGGTATTTTATTATGTTAAAATAGTATTATTAAATTGAGTGTTATTGAGAGTAATATTGTTACACAATTATAAGCCGGTTTTATAACCAATTTTAAACTTTAATTTATTATGTATGGAAAAACTTCTACGCACGTTTACGGTGTGTCTGTGTTTTGTATTGGCCAATATGAGCATCGTATTAGCCCAGCAAAAAACAATAAAAGGCACCGTTAATGATGAAAAGGGGATTGGTTTACCCGGTGTAACCATAAGGGTTAAGGGTACCACAATCGGAACGCAAACCGACCTAAATGGTAAGTTCTCACTAACAGTCCCACGCAGCGATGCAACAATCGTAATCAGTTTTATTGGTTATGCCAATATGGAAATGTCAGCTTCTTCGAGCTTTCAAAACCTGGTGATGAAACAGCAGGCCGGGCAACTAAGCGATGTAGTAGTGGTAGCCTTCGCTAAGCAAAAGGCAGTAACGGTAACAGGCGCTGTATCAACCGTTGCCGGTAAAGAGCTGGTATCAACATCGGTAGCCAATGTTACCAGTATGCTAGTTGGTAATTCGCCAGGTATAAGTGGCTTGCAAGCCAGCGGCGAGCCGGGCCGCAACGGTGCCAATATCTACGTTCGTGGTGTATCTACATTTACTGGCGGTACCAACCCATTGGTGGTTATAGATGGTATTGAACAACCTGCCGAGCAGCCATTTACCCAGCTTAATGCGATGGACGCTAACGAGATCGAGAACGTGAGTGTATTGAAAGATGCAGCATCAACAGCGGTATTTGGTATTCGTGGTGCCAATGGTGTAATTATTGTTTCTACTAAACGGGGCCGCGCGGGTAAGCCGGTGTTGAGCTTTTCTACCAATTTCGGGTTTACCAAAGCAACCAATTATTTAGACAACGTAAACTCGTACGATTACGCTTTGTTCAGAAACGAGGCTATTCGTACCGAGATCAGCAGCTTTGGCAACACCAGTTATAACAACTATCTGTTTACCCCTGATGATTTGTGGAAATTTCAAAATAATCGCGATTATACACCTGCACAGGTTGCTGCAATGACTAATCTTTCGGCTGCCCAACGGGCCTCGCTTAATAATAGCCCTGCCTTGTACTATACCAGCCACAATTTGTATAAAGACCAGTTTGGAGGCACCGGCCCTCAGCAGCAATACAACCTTAATATTTCGGGTGGTACGCAAAAGGTTAAATACTTTACTTCGGTAGGATACTTTAACCAGGGGAGTATTTTAACCAATACCAATTACTATGGCTCAAATACGCAGTCGAATTTCAACAGGTATAACTTCCGCTCTAATTTTGATATCGATGTAGTTAAAAACTTCCAGATCTCGGTTAACCTGGCCGGGCAATTTGGTACTACAACCGGCCCTGGTTCTAATGCCGCCGGTCCGAATGATTTGAACGGGCGGTATAAGGCTATCATGCAATACATTTTTGATGGTAACCCTTTTATTAGTCCCGGTATAGTTAATGGCCATTTGGTTAACGCCTTTGCAGGCGTAGATGGTACAGCCGATAATCCATTGGGTCCGCTGAAATCGGGTAGCTCAATCGGTAATCAGAATGCGGTATACAATCTGCTAACCAGCGGTCACGAAACGCTTTACAACACCTTATTAAGTAACAGTGTAAAGCTAACCCACACCATGAATTATCTAACCAAAGGCTTAACTGCAACCGGTACCGCCAGTTATGATGATTACTATGTGAAATCGGTAAGCTATAACCCGTCATTACCCGTTTACTCGGTTCGCCGAGACCATGCAGATCCTAACCTGCTGGATTTTTACGGTGGTGCAGTTGCCAATAATTCATTCAACAATAACCCTGGCCATAACTCAACCTGGCACAAGACGTACTTTGATGCCGGCTTAAACTACAACCGCGCATTTGGTCCGCACACTATAACCGCTTTGTTATTGGGTAAAGCTTCGTTATACAGTATCCCTTACGATGCCAATAACCCGGCCAACAATGCCAATACACCATCGGGTATTATGGGCTTATTAAGCAGGGTAACCTACAACTATAAAGAACGCTACCTTATTGAAGCCGATTTAGGTTACAACGGTACCGAGCAATTTGCACCAGGTAAACGGTTTGGTTACTTCCCGGCGTATTCTGCGGGCTGGGTGGCTTCTAACGAATCATTCTTCCCACAAAATAAGATCGTAACCTTCGTGAAATTTCGCGGGTCGTATGGCGAGGTAGGTAATGATCAGCTCAACCAGCGCCGATACCTGTATTTCCCTAATACTTTTAACATTAACCAAAGCGGCTACTATTTTGGTAATACCAATGGCTCGGCAGTTAACCCTTATTACGCAGGTTCGAATGAAGGTACCATCGGTAACCCTAACGTAACCTGGGAGCGTGCTAAAAAATTAGACTTTGGTTTAGAGCTGCGTTTCCTAAGCGATAAGCTTTCTTTCACTGCCGATTATTTTAACGATAAACGTAACAATATTTTAACCAGTCTGGGCACCATACCTACTACTTATGGTGTGCCTTCGGCATCTGTACCGCCGGTTAACGTAGGTGTAACCACTAATCATGGTTATGAAATTGTGCTGGGCTGGACAGATAAGATAGGCCAGGTAGGTTATAACATTACAGGTAATGTTAATTATGCCCGTAACAAAATTGTTTACAAGGCGGAAGCGCCAAACCCCTACCCATGGATGAACCAAACCGGTTATGCCATTGGCCAGTACAAAGGTTTGGTAAGCGATGGTTTTTTTAACACGCCCGAGCAATTGGCCAACCGGCCTTACAATACTTATACCAGCAACGTGGCTGCTTTGGGCGATATCCGCTATAAAGACATTAACGGCGACGGTAAGATTGATAATAAAGACATGGTGCCTATCGGTTACTCAAACCTACCGCAATATAACTATAGCCTAAAAATTGGCTTCAACTACAAAGGCTTTGATGTAAGCAGCTTGTTTTATGGTACGGCGAAGGGATCGTTCTATATGCCGCCGGGTATGGTTATACCTTTCTTCAAAAACGCGGGTAATGCCTTCCAGTGGGAATATGATGGCAGATGGACGCCTGAAAAAGCAGCCAGTGGCGCTACAATAACTTACCCACGCGCGGTAATGAACGGTACCGGCAGCAGCAACGACTTCTTGACCAGCGATTTCTGGCTACTCTCTAACAACTTCATCAAACTAAAGAATGTGGAAGTTGGCTATACCATTCCGCGGGTAGATTTTTTGCGTCGTGTTGGTATCAGTAGTATCAGGGTATATGCTAATGGCAATAACCTTTTTACCTGGGGTAATAAAAAAGCTCTTGAACGCGGTATAGATCCGGAGACTTCGCAGGACATTAATAACCAGAGCACCTATTTGTACCCAATAACACGGGTTGTCAATTTCGGTGCAAACGTCAGATTCTAAAAGAAACGATATTATAAAATCATATATAATATGAAAAAGCTATTGTATTTATTAATAGGAGTGGGGCTGGTAACGGGCATCTACTCTTGTCAGAAAACTTTTCTGCAAAAGCCAAATACCACAGGTAGCAGTACCATAGCAACGGTATTTAGCAACACAACGGGGGCATTAAGCGCCCTATCGGCAGCTTACAGGCTTGCTTTAATACAGGGATTGCCTTACAGTGGTTTAGGGCACGGTACTCTTTCGGGCATTTCGGGCGAAATGAGTAAAGGGTATAGCTGGCATGCAACTTTCCTGATAGCAGGTAACGGGATGTCGCCAAACCCCGGCGATGGTAACGATGCCTTGGCCGATGATAAGTTCAGCGATGATTATGCATCGATCAGAAAAAATTACCTCGTGCTGGAAAATATAGATCAGGTAGCTGATATGGATGCCGCTACCAAAGCAACCATTAAAGCCGAAATGACGGGTCTTAACGCTTACAGGTATATGGGTATGTTTATCCGCTACGGTGGTGTGCCTATAGTTACCAAGAGCTTCGATGCCAGCGATAACCTGGCTGTACCACGCGGTACATTACAGCAAACACTGGATCAGATCACTACCCTGTGCGATGCAGCTATTGCGGGTTTGCCCGATAAATGGGCTGATAACTTTGGCGGCCGTTTAACCAAAGGATCGGTATTGGCTATTAAAGCAAGAGCTTTAATGTTTGCAGCCCGACCATTGTTTAACACGGCAACACCTTATCTGAGCATAGGGGCCAATAACAAAATGATTTGTTTTGGTAGCGTAGATCAAAACCGCTGGAACACGGCTATTACTGCTAACGAAGCGGTTATCAGTTGGGCTAACGCTAATGGGTACGGTATCATTAACACAGGCGGTGGTACCAACACCCCAAATACTAAAGCTTTTGATGATTACGGTACAGCAACATCAACCCCATCAAACCGGGAGGTACTACTGGCTTACAAGGTTGATGAGGGCGGAAACGGTATCCCTAAATACTTTAACCGTTCGCCTTATTACAACCTGAACGGGGATCGATACGATACCGATAACAGTGGCACGCTTAGCAATTTTATGACCAATTATTACAAAGCCGACGGCACCAACCAAACTTGGCCGGGGATTACTGACGCAGCACGCCCTTACAGCGAATACAATGCAAAAATTATGCAAATGGAGCCACGCTGTTTGGTTGATAACCTTTTCCCGGGTATTGATGCGGCCAACAATGCCGGCGATTATAACTGGTCGGTAGCAGGCTGGGGGCGCGGTATTATTAACCAGAATGGCGGACAGGGTAAAGGAAATGCCACAACTACTAAATTCTATTACCATGCAGGTTCGCGCTTGTGGATGGAGTTCCCATTGTTCCGCATGGCAGAGTTTTACCTCAATTTGGCAGAAGCCTATAATGAAGTTGGAAATACGGCCAAAGCATTAGAGAATTTGAATGTGGTTCATAACAGAGCGGGTTTGCCATCAATTACTACTGCAGATCAGGCGGGTTTGCGTAAGGCAATCCAACGCGAATGGGCGGTTGAATTTTACAACGAAAATCAACGCTACTTTTTAGTTAAACACTGGAAGTTGGATGATATCGGTAACGGCCTTTTAGGTGGGCCTATGCGTGAGTTTTCATTTACCACGGTACCGGGTGCATCTAATGTTAACCTGGCATCGAGCTTATTAACCTATAAGGATTATGTAACCTACACGGCGTACTGGAACCCCAAAATGTACCTGGACCCGTTTCCTCAGGCCGAGATCAATAAAGGAATCATCGTTCAAAATCCAGGTTATTAAACTCCAAACTTCATTTTATCACACCATATCAAGAGAACAATGAATAAAAGATATATCATACGCAGTCTGATTATTGGCCTGGCGCTTGGGTGGGTAAACCACCATGCATCGGCGCAGACAACGGTAAGTTCCAAAAAGGACAGCAGCGCTGCGGGTAATACCACAACGCCGAAAAAAGAACCGGGACGCTTGTTCGACATTAGCAAAGAACGATCAACAGCCGCGGTATCTGTAGTGGCGGGCGATACGCTTTATAAAACACCTGCACCCAATATTACCAATACACTATACGGCCGTTTACCTGGTTTAACCGTGCTGCAAGGCAATGGCGAACCTGGTAATGATAATGCCAATATGGGTATCCGTGGTATTGGCTCATTTGCAGCGGGCACAAGCGGCTATAACACTTACAAGGTGTTTGTAGATGGCTTTGAAACCACCATGGCTTATTTCTCTTACCTTACACCTGCCGAAATTGAAAGTGTCTCGATATTGAAAGATGCAGCAGCGTTATCAACTTTCGGGCTAAGAGGAGCAAATGGGGTAATTTATGTAACCACCAAACGTGGTAAGATAAGCAAGCCTACAGTGCAGTTTCAAGCACGCACAGGTTTTCAGAGCGCGCTTAATATCAACAAGCCTTTAAATTCGTACAACTATGCCAACTTGTATAACCAAGCCATCAGTAATGATAATGGTAACGTTTGGACACCGAAGTACAGCACACCGCAACTGCAGGCGTATGCTAATGGCACGGGAACTAATGTAGATTGGTACGATGCCGTTTTAAAGAACCGCACGCCCTATACCGATGGCGATCTGATATTTTCTGGAGGAGATTCTACCGTACGTTATAATGTAACACTCGATTATTCGAACCAGAAAGCATTGTACAATGTATCTGGTTCCGATATCACATCTAACCAATCTTTCGGACGGTATAACCTGCGCAGCAACCTTACCTTCAACATGTTTAAAATATTTGAAGCACGGGTTGATCTGAATGGCCGCATTGAGGACCGTAAACAGCCGGACTATCCTTATAATTCGGCTTATGGAACATTAGGCAGTGCGTTATGGAAAGACCTGGCCAGCTATCCCGATAATATTTACCCGGTAAAAGATGCGGCGGGCCATTGGTCGGGCACTACACTTTATCCTAATAACCCGGTTGCATCACTAAATGCCCTGGGGGTACAAAGCCTGCATACCCGCTATCTGCAAGGTAACTTTGGGTTGAAAGAAAACCTGAGTGGCATTACCAAAGGCTTGTATTTAGATGAGGCGTTCTCGTTTAATAATTCGGCACAGAGTGTTTACAATAAATATTCTGACTATGCACGCTACTACAACGGTGTAACAACTACCACCAACACCACAACCCCCATTGTAGCAAGTACATTAATTGCAACCCAGAGTAATGATGTTAAACAGGGAACCGTTACCCTGGGCTACGACCGCCAGTTTGGTGATCACCGCATTACATCGGCAGTAAACTATCAGCAATACGCTTACCGTACAGATGATTTTAACTCGTTCGAGTATCACTATCAAAACATAAGCGGCCGTGGTAACTACAGTTACAAAAACAAATACATTGGCGAAATCGGCTTCTCTTATTTCGGGTCTGATGCCTATGCATCCGGCCACCGCTGGGGAATGTATCCTGCCATTTCGGGCGCGTGGATCGTTTCGAACGAATCATTTCTGCAAAATAATCAAAGCATCAGCTTCTTTAAGCTGAGGGCATCTGCCGGCAGGACAGGTAGCTCAGACAATGACATGTCGGGCTATGGTTTTGGTACGCTTAATGGTCGTTACTTATATCAGCAGTACTATCAGTCTAACGCAAGTGCCGTTTATTTTGGCAATACTGGCCCTAATGCGCAAACAGCGCTTAACCCGCGTTACATTGCCAATGCTGATGTAAAACCAGAGATCAGCATGAAGTATAACATTGGCGCCGATCTGAAATTCTTTAAAAAACTGGATGTTAGCCTTGATGCATTTTTAGATAAACGCAGCAACATCCTTACACTTAACAATACCCTTCCAACCGATTTTGGTTATAACAACGGTACAACACTGGCTGTATTCCAAAACATTGGTAAGATGACCAATAAGGGCTTTGAAGTTAGCATGAACTACACCGATCATTTTGGCAAAATAGGTTACAGCATTAACGGACAAGCTTCATACAACAAAAACAAAATTGACTACATGGCAGAGGTAACGCCTAATTATGCTTACAATGGCGCAACGGGTTTGCCTTTCGGAACTTTCCGCGGATTGAAATCTACAGGATTTTACCAGCAAAGCGATTTTAATACCGATGGTACATTAAAAGCAGGCCAGCCCATCCCGGCATTCGGCTTGGTACAGCCTGGCGATCTGAAATACCAGGATGTTAACGGCGATGGGAAGGTAGATCAGAATGATGTTACCCAGATCGGCAAATCACCATTCCCTGAGTTAACCTATGCCTTTGGTGCCAGCTTTAATTTTAAAGGCTTCGATTTGGGCGCGTTATTTCAAGGGGTGAGCGGTTACAGTGTAAACCTGCTTAATACCAACCTTACTTCGCAAACCGTTGCCTTTGTAAATAACGGCAATGCTTACCAGATAGCACAAGGGGCTTGGGCTTACTACCCGGCACAAGGTATCGATACACGCGCAACAGCTACCTATCCACGCTTAACCACGGTAGGCAATATCAATAACTACGGTACAGCAAGTTCATTCTGGATTAAAAGCGGCGACTATCTGCGCATCCGTAATGTTGAGCTTGGGTATAACTTTCCTGCTGCGCTTATTAAAAAGTGGGGCCTGGGTAAGTTAAGGGCTTATGTTAACGCAGTAAATCCTGTAACCTGGAGCTCATTGCTGAAAGATTACCATATAGACCCCGAAACCACATACGGCTATACAGGCCTTAAATCATACAACGTAGGTGTATTAGTAGGTTTCTGATCCATAAACAATTTCAAAAAAGATGAATATGAAATATAAATACATACCACTTATAGCCACCCTTTTGCTGGCCTGTTTCTGCGGGTGTAAAAAGGATTTCCTCGATACCAAAATAGATACTTTTGATACTCCCAATACCATTGTAACCAATCGTGCCACACTGTTTAGCTTTGCTAACGCATTTTATCAGTCGTTACCAAGCGGGTTTAACGTGTTGGATGGTAACCTTTTTGCCAATGCAACAGATGAGGCGCAGGCATCTGTTTACGCACCCGGTGCCTTGATATTTAATCAGGGCGTGTTAAACTCATTCAACAACCCGATTGATACGGCAGTAAAAGGGACATCCTCGTACAAAAACTTTTATAACGGTATCCGTGCGGCTAATTACTTTCTCAGTTATTCTAACAACGCAAAAGCATTATTGGCGCTTAACCGCGATACCATAACTGATGTAGTAAACTACACCAACGATAAGCAAAATGTTAAATGGTACCGTGCCGAAGCGCATATTGCCCGTGCTTATTACTATTCGGAGTTGATTAAACGCTATGGCGGCGTTCCGCTGATTAAAACGGCTTTACCTATTACGCAGACGGACAACCCGCAGGTTGCCAAATCGAGTTATGATGATGTGGTGAGATTTATTGTATCAGAAGTTGATACCTATAAAGACAGCCTGCAGTTAAACTGGAATACCTCATCATTTAAAGCCAATTTCGGCCGTTTTTCTAAGGGGGTCGCGCTGGCTTTAAAGGCAAGGGTTTTATTGTATGCCGCCAGTCCGCTGCATAACCCATCAAATGATGTTACTAAATGGCAGGCCGCTGCTGCAGCCGCACGTGATGTAATGACTACTACAGGTTTAAACTACGCGCTTGATGGTAATTATGCTACTTACTTTACAGGCAGTAACCCATTAGGTAGCGCCGAGACTATATTTTTGGTAGAGCGCGCTGCTGATAATGCAATCGAAATTGCTAACTACCCGGTAGCTACAGCAGGCGGCAAAACAGGTTTAACACCTACGCAAAACTTGGTAGCCGATTATGAATACATTGGTACGCCAAACGCCGCAAACCCTTATGCCAACCGCGACCCGCGCTTGGCGGCAACGGTGGTAACCAACAACAGTACCTGGAACAATCGTGTTATTAACGAGAGTGCCGGAGGTACCGATGATATGGCCAATACCAATGCCAGCAAAACCGGTTATTACCTCAAAAAATTCCTGACAGATAACCTAAACCTTACACAAGGCGCAACCGCCCAGCACCATTGGATCTTGTTCCGTTATGCTGAAGTTTTATTGAATTATGCTGAAGCCGTGAACGAAGCCTACGGCCCCAACACAGTGCCTGCCGGATTCACCATCTCGGCAAGGCAGGCGTTAATGCTGGTACGTAACCGGGCGAGCACTTCTTTACCTGCTGTTACTGCTGCCGGTACAGACGATTTCCGTAAGGCATTGAAGCATGAGCGCCGTATAGAACTGGCTTTTGAAGATCATCGCTACTGGGATCTGCTGCGTTGGAAAGATGCTGCAACCATATTAAACCAACCTGTAAAAGGAGTGAAGGTTACGAGCTTAAGTGCAGGCGTTTATACCTACCAGGATGCTGTAATTGCCAGCCGGGTATTTACTAATGCAATGTACTATTTCCCTTTCACACAGGCCGAGATCTCTAATTCAAAAGGAACACTTCAACAAAACCCGGGGTATTGATATCCCGGTTAAACTGAATCTTTAAAAGATCATGATGATGAAATTAAATATAAAACAATCGCTGCTCATGGCTGCCCTATTGCTGGCGGCTGTGATTGTTGGCTGCGAAAAAGACGATAACCATGTGGCTTATGGCTATACCAATATTTTTATGCCGCAGGCGACATCTACAGGCGGCACCACGGTAAACTACCTGGTGCCCGCCGGTAAAGATTCGGCCACATACAATTATAAGGTTGATGCCAAGAATAATAAAGTAAACATAATGCTCGGTGTAGCGCGCGCTGGCTTGCAAAGTAACGATGCATTTTCGGTTAGTGTAATATCGCGTGCCGATACAGCAGCGCAGGTAGTTGCGGGCGGTACATTAGGCGTAACAGCCGTAGTTTTACCGATTGATGCTTACACCATTCCAACTACGGTTGATGTACCCGGTGGTGCTAACCAAAACACCTTCTATATGTCGGTTGATTTAACTAAGCTGAAAACTTATACCGGCAAAAAACTGGTGGCCTGCGTGGCGCTAAGCAACCCTACCAAGTATCAGCTTAATTCGGCCATCAATAAAACAGTGCTTGTGATAGATGTTTCGGCATTAAAGCTGCCGTAGGTATATTGGATAAATTATAATGTGCTGAATGAGTGGGATAAAGCGGTATAAAACCATCGTTTTTGTGGTGGTATTTTTTGTGGTTGATTTGCTGCTGGTCAGGTACGCATTTTTCAGCGATAAGAAAACTGACGCATTGGAGGATCGACTTAATATTAATCATTCGGCCAAACTACTGGCTGATGGCAGGGCATTGGCGCAGCAATATTGCCAGTCGTGCCATGTGCTGCCCGATCCAAATCTGCTAACTAAAGAAATGTGGTACCAGGGCGCTTTACCACGTATGGGGCCATTTTTAGGCATCATTAAATATCATGGGCAGGGCTATTACCGCGCCCGTGATGTTAAGGTTTCAGACTATTTTCCATCTCACCCAATTATTGATTCTATAAAATGGGGGAGCATCGTTAATTACTACATCGCCTCTGCACCTGTAACTTTGCCCGCACAAAAAAGGCCTGTTAGTATTGAGCGGGGCAATCCGTTTTTCGATGTGCTGATGCCGAAGGAGCCATCTGTTTACGGCAAAATGGCGCTTACTTCATTTGTTAAAATTGATACATCGGTAAATCCACACCGCTTAATAGTGAGTGATGGGATGACGAGTAAATTGCTGGTTTTTGATAACCAACTCAACTTGGTGAGCCAGAACGTAACCCAAGGGCCTTTGGTTGATTTCGATTTCAGCCCCAACAACATGCTCTATTGCAGTATAGGGCACGATATGAGCGCCAATAATCTGCATAATGGCAAAGTGGTGCCGGTAAAAATAGGAGCAGATGGTAAACTAACCAGAAGCAGTGAACCATTGTTTACTAAACTGGCACGCCCGGTTAAAGTTATCGGTGCCGATTTAAATGGCGACGGAAAAAAAGATTACCTCATCTCTGAGTTTGGTAACTTGGTTGGTAAGCTATCGTGGATGGAGGGCAAAGGTAATGGCCAATACATCGAACATATTCTACGTAACCGGCCGGGTGCGTTAAATACCGTTGTACAGGATTATAACCACGACGGCCGCCCCGATATATGGGCGCAATTTGCACAGGGCGAAGAAGGGATTTTCTTATACACCAACAAGGGCAATGGCCTGTTTGATGAACGGGAAATACTACGCTTCCCGCCATCGTACGGTTCAACTTCATTTAGTTTGGTTGATTTTAACCACGATGGCAATAGCGATATTATTTACACCTGCGGCGACAATGGCGACTATACCCAGATCCTGAAACCGTACCACGGGGTTTATATATTTATTAATGACGGAAAGAATAACTTCAGCCAGAAATATTTCTTTCCGATTAACGGCTGTTACAAAGCCATAGCTAAAGATTTTGACGGCGACGGCGATCTGGATATAGCCACCATCAGTTTTTTTCCGGCAGCAGCGCAGCCCGAGGAGGCATTTGTATACCTGCAAAACAAAGGCGGTTTCAATTTTAAGGCATGGTCGCTGCCTGTTAAAATCCCATTCCAGAAAGGTATTACAATGGATGTTGCCGATGCCAATGGTGACAGCAAGCCGGATATATTGCTGGGTAACGGCTACTTTTCTACCGATAGCTTAAGTACGCATAAAGAACCGCTCTTTATGCTTTTAAAAAACAAGACGGCATTTATAAAGCATTAAAAAATTACACGCGAAATCATCAAACCTATGAAAAATAATCGCAGGGAATTTCTACAAAAAGCGGGGCTGCTGGCAACAGCTACAGGGCTGGCCAATGCACTGCCCGTGAGTGTAAATGCCGCACCTTTACCCCAAGGCAAACCGGTGGTAACAGCCTCGGCTAATGAGGCTGTAGCTGTTACCACTAACGGTAAAGTGAGGGGCTACGCCCGCAATAACATTTATACTTTTAAGGGCATTCCGTATGGGGACGATACATCGGGCAAAAATCGTTTTATGCCGCCCGTTAAACCGGAGCCCTGGGCGGGAGTAAGAGATTGCCTGGTTTACGGGCCAATTAGTCCGCAGAAAATTAATACGGGCTGGTCGCAGCAGGAGTACGGGTTTTTGTACCAGTGGGTAGATGGCTACCAGAACGAAGATTGCCTGCGCCTGAATGTATGGTCGCAAGGCATTAACGATGGCAAAAAAAGGCCCGTAATGTTCTGGATCCACGGTGGCGGTTTCTTCTCAGGCTCAAGTCAGGAACATCCATCTTATGATGGTGAAAATCTGAGCAAGCTGGGCGACGTCGTTGTAGTATCTATCAATCACCGGCTCAATATTTTTGGCTATCTCGACCTGGCCGATTATGGCAGCCAGTTTGCTTCATCGGCCAATGTGGGCATGCTGGATATTGTAGCTGCGTTGGAATGGGTCAAGGATAACATCGGCAATTTTGGCGGGGATAAAGATAACGTAACCATCTTCGGCCAATCAGGCGGCGGTACTAAGGTGATTACGCTGATGGCTATGCCTGCGGCCAAAGGCTTGTTTCACCGGGCTATATCGCAAAGCAATTCTATAGTACAGGTGGCAACGCATGAATATGCTAACCAGATAACCGGCCATGTTTTGACTGAACTCGGCATCAGCAAAGAAAACATCAACAAAATTCAGGAAGTTTCACCTTTACAGCTCTTAGCCGCCCTGGCTGTGGCCGAAAAGAAAACGGGCGGATTAGTACCGGCCGGAGTAGGTCGTTCGGGTTTGCAGCCTGTTGTTGACGGACGCGTTTTACCTGCTCATCCCTTTGATCCAGCGGCTCCTGTTATTTCGGCTAACATCCCCTTTATGGTGGGTACTACACGTAATGAAGCATCGGCAAGTATCGATAATGCGCCTTTGGAGAGCTTGGATGAAGACGGATTGAAGAAACGTTTCGCCGATAAATACGGTGCAAAGGGAGATGGTATTTACAAGGTGATCCGTAACGTGCATCCTGATGTAAAACCTGTGGAAATCTTATCTTACTTAAGCGCTCAAAATCCGATGGCTTATTTACAGGCCGAGCGCAAGGCTGCCCAGAACGCGGCACCTGTTTACCTGTACATGTTTGCCTGGCATACCCCCGTGCTTGATGGCAGGCCGAGATCATTTCATTGCAGCGAAATCCCTTTTGCTTTTGCCAACACTGGCCGTTGCGAAAACTATACCGGCGATAGTGCCGAAGCTCGCAAACTGTCCAACCAAATGGCTATGGCCTGGATTAGCTTTGCCCGCACGGGTAACCCCAATTATAATGGCTTGCCCCAATGGCCATCCTTTAATGAGCAAAAGGGTGCTATGATGGTATTCAACAATCAATCAACAGCGCGCGTAGACCCCGACCATGAGGCCCGCGAACTATTACAACGCATATTTTATAACAAAGAAGTATAATGAAATTAAAAAGGCTTTTTTTAACAGTAATAGTTGTATTTGCAGGATTTTCGTCTCCTTGTATGGCACAACAAAAAGTAGACTGGTGGCTTACCACGTCAGACCAATCAGCGTTATTAAGTAAACAATCGCTTATAGCTTTTGGCGATAATGCAAAATCTGCTTTGCCCGTAATTACGGTTGATCCATCCAAAAAATATCAATCGGTTGATGGCTTCGGTTTTGCCCTAACCGGAGGCAGTGCCCAGCTGATGATCGGTATGCCTGCCGATGAACGGAAGAAAATCATCCAGGAATTATTCGGGCATACAGAAAACGGCATAGGTATTAGTTATTTGAGGTTGAGTATCGGTTCGTCGGATTTAAATGATCATACCTTCTCGTACGATGATCTGCCCGCCGGGAAAACTGATGTGAAGCTCGAACACTTCACTTTAAAAGAAGATGAAAAAGACGTGATCCCGGTGTTGAAGGAGATCCTGGCGGTTAATGCGAAGATCAAGATTCTGGGTTCGCCATGGTCGGCGCCGTTGTGGATGAAGAGTAATAACAATATTCAGGGAGGGCGTTTGAAAGACGAATATTATGCTGTTTACGCCAAATACTTTGTGAAATATATTGAGGGCATGCGGGCGCATGGCATTAATATAGATGCCATCACGGTGCAAAATGAACCTTTTAATAATGGCAATACACCCAGCATGCAGTTTTTCGCTAAGGAGGAATTGAACTTTATCAAGAATAACCTAGGGCCTGCTTTCAAATCGGCAGGTATTAAAACCAAGATCATTTTATACGATCATAACTGTGATGCGCCCGAGTACCCCATCTCTATCATGACCGATCCTGAAGCCAATAAATACATCGATGGCTCAGGCTATCATTTATACGCCGGGCCGATAACTGCGCTAAGTAAAACACATGAAGCTTTCCCGAACCGCAATGTTTATTTCACCGAAATGATGGTAACCAACCGCGGTGAGTTTAATATTTCGAACCCAGTCGATCGCATTATGATTGGCGCTACCCGTAATTGGAGCCGCAACGTGATACTGTGGAATTTGGCTGCAGATCAGAACAATAAACCACATACAGATAACGGTGGCTGTCCGTCGTGCCAGGGCGCTATCACTATTCAGGCTAATAAGGTGGGGCGTAATGTAGGCTATTATACCATGGCGCATGTATCCAAATTTGTGCCCGCAGGTTCGGTGCGGATAGAGAGTAATATGCCCGATGGTTTATCGAACGTAGCTTTCGAAACACCTGATGGCAAAACGGTACTCATCGTATCCAACAAAGGGAATGCCGCCCAGCATTTCATAATCAATTATAAAGATAAGGTTGCCGATGTTATGATGAAGGAGAAATCGGTGGCCACATTTGTATGGTAATTAGATAGAAGACCTATGAAGATGAATAAAATATTATTGCTGCTCGTGCTGGTGTTCCCGGTATCAGCAGGGCTAGCGCAAACGCTGGTAAAAGTAAGCGAAGGTACGTTAAAAGGAACAGAAGAAGTATCGGGCATTCGCTCGTTTAAGGGTATACCTTTTGCCGCGCCGCCAGTTGGCGATTTGCGCTGGAAAAACCCGCAACCTCCCAAAACCTGGACCGGCGTCAAAGATGCAACCCATTTTGGGCCGAAAGCTATGCAGCGCGCCATTTATAGTGATATGGTTTTCAGAAGCAACGGCACGAGCGAGGATTGCCTGTACCTGAACGTATGGACACCCGCTAAACAGACTAATGAGAAACTACCCGTACTGGTTTATTTCTATGGCGGTGGTTTTGCTGCAGGGGATGGATCTGAACCACGTTACGATGGCGAGAGCATGGCAAAAAAAGGAATTGTTACAGTAACCATCAATTATCGTTTAGGCATATTTGGCTTTCTGTCTCATCCAGAATTGACAAAGGAATCGCCTACGCATTCATCGGGCAATTATGGTTTGATGGACCAGCACGCGGCCTTAGTTTGGGTACACAAAAATATTGCAGCATTTGGTGGCGATCCGGAGAAAGTAACCATAGCCGGTGAATCAGCAGGTTCCATGTCTGTTTCTTCACAAGTGGCTTCTCCATTATCAAAAGGTTTGTTCAGGGGGGCCATTGGTGAAAGCGGTTCTTGTTTGGGAATTAACTCGGTAAGTCCACTAAAAGAGGGTGAAGAAAAAGGCCTCAAATTTATGGCTGCTGCTAATGCAAGCTCGCTGGCCGATCTGCGAAAGATCCCGGCAGATAAACTGTTGGAGCTAACTACCCACTTAGATATGAACCGTTTCCCGGTAACTATTGATGGTTATTTCTTCCCGCAACCACCTATTAAAATTTATGGTACAGGTTTACAAATGGATATACCCTTATTAGCAGGCTGGAACTCGGCCGAAGTTAATTATCATTCGCTGATGGGCAACGACTCCTTAAGGTTGGACAACTACCAGGCTAAAGTGAAAACGCTTTATGGTGACAGGGCCGACGAGGTTTTGAAACTCTATAATGCTGCTAAAGATGCCGATGTAGCGCAGGTTGCCACAGATCTGGCATCAGACCGTTTTATTGCTTACGCTACCTGGAAATGGATTGATCTGCATAGCAAAACAGATGGTAAGCCGGTTTACCGATATTTATTCACACACAAACTGCCGCCGATGGTTCAGCCGGTAAACCCACCATCAAGGCCATTACTGGGTGCACCGCATGCCTCAGAAATTGAATATGCGATGGGTAACCTTTCATTAAATAAAGTCTACAATTGGACGCCTGATGATTACAGAGTATCGGCAACTATGCAAAACTACTTTGCCAATTTTGTTAAAACCGGAAACCCTAACGGGGATGGCCTGCCAACTTGGTTTGGCTTGCAAAGCAGCATCCCTAAAGTGATGATACTGGATGCTGATGCCAAATCTCAACCCGAAAAGAACCTGAAACGCTATGTACTACTCGATAGCATTTACAACAAATAATTAATCATCCTAAAACATCAATTGATATGAAAAGAATATTTCTGGCCACATTGTTCTTAATCTTAGCCAGCCAGCTCACCTACGCACAAATTAATTCATTTAGTCAGGATACTAAAATCCCGAAGCTGTACGAAAAAACAGAGTTCAACATTAAATTAACCGGGCATTGGGATAATCCCTATTTGCAGGAAGATGTGGCATTGGACTTGCTGATCACTTCCCCGGCAGGGAAAAAACTGGTATTGCCTTGTTATTATGAGTCGGGCGAAAGCGGAGCTGAATCTACATGGAAAGCGCGTTTTGCAGCACAGGAAACAGGGACTTACCATTACACTTTTAAGTTTAGTAAAGCGGGTAATGTGGTGAGTACGTCAAAAGAAGGACAGTTTGCTGTAGCTAAATCTGCAAAGAATGGGTTCCTTCACCCTAAAAATAACTGGGCTTTCCAGTTTGATAATGGTAAACCCTTTCGCGGAATAGGGGAGAATATTGCTTGGGAGTCGCGCTCGAGCGATGACTCTAAGTTTTTTAAAGGCCTGCACGAAAACCCCAAGTATAACTACGAATACATGCTTCCATCGCTGGCTAAGCATGGCGGTAACTTTTACCGTACCTGGATTAGCGCATGGAATTTACCGATAGACTGGCATAAGGGGTTTAATAGCAACCGTTATTTGGCATCAGATAAATATTTTAACCCAAGCGCTATTGAAAAACTGGATAGACTGGTTACCCTGTCAGATTCGCTGGGTGTGTACATGATGCTTACCCTTGGTCAGGGCGATTACAATACCCGTGATGGTGGTTTTTCGCCCAATGCAGCAGACTTTTTTGTGAACCCGAAATCGATGCAGCGCTATAAAAACCGCTTGCGTTATATTATTGCCCGTTGGGGGTATAGCACCAGTATTGGTGCTTGGGAGCTATTTAACGAGGTTGATAATGTGCAGTTTGGCAACAAAGCAAAACCGATTAATGCAGACTCGATAGTTACGTGGCACGATGTAATGAGCACTTATATTAAGGAGACCGACCCTTACCAACATTTGGTTACCACCAGTATTTCGCACCGGGATCTGAAAGGGTTGAACTCTTTGAAAAACATCGATTTTAACCAGAAACACATTTATAAGAACACCGCCAGTATCCCCGAAGCTATTGTTAAATACGAGGACGACTTTAAGAAACCTTATGTAATAGGAGAGTACAGCTACGAGTGGGATTGGTCTAAAAACTTTGACGATTTCCCGCTGGAGATGGACAGCGATTTTAAACGCGGGTTATGGTATGGCCTGTTTTCGCCTACGCCGATACTGCCTATGTCGTGGTGGTGGGAGTATTTTGATAACCGCGGAACAGATGCCTACTTCAATCGTTTAAAAACTATTGCCGATCAGATGCTTGCCGCTGGCAGTTCCTTTGAGCAGTTGAAAATTACATCTTCGGTAGCCGATATAAAAACATTAGGTGTTAAGGCTGGAAGCAAGACTTTTGCTTATGCCTTTAATCCAACCGATACAAAACAAGCCTTGAATATACAATTTGATTCCAAAAGCAGTAAACTTACAATAAAGGTTTACGATTGTGAATCGGGCCGGTATAAAAAAGCGAGCCTTACAAACAAAGAAGGTCAGGTTGAGATATCAGTGCCCGAAGTAGCTGCAAAATCAGACTTGGTGTTTATAGTTAGCGAAGGGGGAAGATAATGAATAAATTGATAATGATAGGTATTTCAACCATCCTTCTGCTAAGCACCATTGCCAATGCCCAGCCTGTAAAAAAACGGATTTTGGTTTTTAGCAAAACTACCCGTTATCATCACGAATCTATCCCTGCGGGTATGGCTGCTATTCAAAAATTAGGGAAGCTGAATGGCTTTGCAGTTGATACCACAACCAATGCCGCTTATTTTACAGAAGATAGCCTGAAGAAATATGCTACTGTAGTGTTTTTAAGCACCAGCGGTAATTTGCTGGATACTGTGCAGAAAACAGATTTTAGAAGGTATATAGAAGCCGGTGGTGGTTATATGGGCATCCATTCCGCATCGGCATCAGAGAAAGAATGGGCATGGTACGGGCAATTAGTGGGCGCAGTTTTCAGCGATCATCCCGAACCTCAACCGGGTGTGGTTGTAGTGGTTGATGCTAAAGATCCTTCAACCAAAAATTTACCAACCAGATGGGCATGGAAAGATGAGTGGTATAATTTTAGGGAAGTACCACGAAATGTACATGTATTATTGATGGCCGATGAAACTACTTATAAAGGTGGTAAAAACGGCCGTTATCATCCTTTAGCCTGGTATCACCAATTTGATGGCGGCCGGGTTTTTTATACCGCGCTTGGTCATTTTGATGAAGCCTATTCAAACCACTTATATCTCGGGCATATTCTGGCCGGTATTCAATATGCCATGGGTAATCATGTGGTTCTAAATTATAATCAGGTTAAGACACAGAGGTATCATGAATAATTATCATTACGATGCCATTGTTATAGGTTCGGGTATTTCGGGTGGTTGGGCAGCTAAGGAGCTGACCGAGAAAGGTCTGAAAGTGTTATTACTTGATCGCGGGCGTAACATTGAGCATATTAAAGATTATACCAGTGCTAATAAAGCACCCTGGGAATTACCGCACCGGGATGCACCTACGCAACAGGCGATGGCCGAACGACCTGTGGTTTATAAAAGCGGCGCATTAAATGAATCGAACCCCGATTATTGGGCGAACGAAAAGGAAAATCCTTACACGCAGGTTAAACCTTATAACTGGCGAAGAGGCTACCAGATTGGCGGGCGCTCATTAACCTGGGGCAGACAAAGTTACCGCTGGAGCGATGTTGATTTTGAAGCTAATTTAAAGGACGGCGTTGGGGTTGACTGGCCCGTGCGGTACAAAGATATAGCGCCTTGGTACGATTATGTAGAACGCTTTGCAGGTATCAGTGGTTCGTACGAAAATTTGCCTCAGTTGCCAGACGGGCAGTTTTTATCACCCATGGAGATGAATGTACTGGAGAAAGATGTAGCGGCGCGAATTGCTAAACTATACCCCAATGAACGTAAAATGATTATTGGGCGTACGGCTAATCTAACCGTGCCCTTGCATGGGCGAACCAATTGCCAGTATCGCAACCGTTGTGCTTTGGGCTGCCCGTTCGGCGGGTATTTTAGTACGCAGGCATCTACACTACCAGCGGCTATTGCAACCGGGAATTTGACGGTGCGGCCATGGTCTATCGTTACGCAGATAGTGTATGATAATGACACCAAAAAAGCCAAAGGGGTTGAAGTACTGGATGCAGAAACCAAATTGACTTATCAATACACTGCCAAAATAATTTTTCTGAATGCCTCAACATTTAATAGTGCCTGGATACTGATGCATTCGGCGACAGATATATGGCCTGGTGGCCTGGGCAGCAGTAGTAATGAATTAGGGCATAATATTATGGACCATCATGTTGGCGGTGGTGCTGCGGGTATTGCGGAAGGATATGGCGATAAGTATTACTATGGCCGCCGGGCTAATGGTATCTACATACCGCGTTATAGAAACCTGTTTGGTGAGAAAAGGGATTATGTACGAGGCTTCGGTTACCAAGGTGGGGCAGGCCGCGAAACCTGGAGCCGTGAAATTCCTGAGATTCAGGTAGGGGGTGATTTTAAAGATGCACTGGCAGAGCCGGGGCAGTGGTCTATGTCCATCGTAAGTTTCGGCGAAGTATTGCCTTACCATGAGAACAAGTTAACCCTCGACAAAACCAGTAGAGACAAATGGGGACTTAATACGCTTGCCATAGATATGGAACTAAAGGAAAATGAGCGCAAAATGGAGATCGACATGGAAGCCGATGCCATCGAGATGTTAGAAAAAGCTGGTTTGCAACATGTAAAAGGCTTTGAGCGCCATAAAAATATCGGAGCCACGCACGAGATGGGATCTGCACGGATGGGGCACGATGCTAAAACATCCGTATTAAACAAATGGAACCAGGTTTGGGATGCGCCAAATGTGTTTGTAACCGATGGTTCTTTTATGGCATCGTCATCATGCGTAAATCCATCATTAACATATATGGCATTTACCGCACGTGCTGCTAATTATGCTGTTGAGCAGCTAAAACGAGGAGCTATATAAAAATAATTTCAGGGACCGGGGACTTTTAACCTTAGAAAATTATATTCCAAATAGATTGATTTGCCAGAATGATTGTTAAAAATAATTCAATAGCCATACTCTGGGAAAACTAATCAGTATTGATTAGTTGACACCCCTAATTAGAAGAGTTATAATCTTAGATTTTTAGCGAATATATCTGAGTAAAATAATAGTTTGGTTTAATTGGGTTTATTGAAGGCGTGGGTAATCCCCCGCAGCCTTAGCAAATGCTTACACCACTAAAATTGAACGCTTTTTACAGACATATTAATTATTGAGTACAAAAACAACCAGGCTACGCGAGCCGTGTGCACCCAATACCAGGGATTGTTCAATATCTGCTGTTTTAGACGGGCCGGCTATAAATGCTGCAAAATCATGGTCGCTGCCTGCGGTTCGGTTATAAGCTGCGTGCATATCGCTAACTATATCTGCGGCTTTAACAATGATGGCTAAGTGCTGGGTAATAAATGGTAGCACGCGTGTGCCCATTTGTGCGGCGGTAACCCATAAAGCGCCATTTTCGGCAACACCAAGTTCGGCGTGGATTACAGCCAGTTCTACATTCTCCAGCTCATGCGGTATGGCTTCTATCAGTAAACTACCATCGTTTGTTGATCCAAGCAATGTGGGAATTGATGAAACTACACGTTGATTATTAGCAACCTGATCCTTGATATAAGTTTTTACTTCTGATAAATCATCAACCAAGATCACCCTTGCACCAATACCCCTAGCTACCTCGCAAAATTGATTGAGGTATGTATTAGGTGCCGATTGCTTATTGCCAAGCATACTGATATCCGGTGCCGAAATATGCTGCGGTTTATTTTTAGCTATACGCGATAAAATTGCTGCTCTGCTGCTCATGTTCTATTTAGGGCGATTAGTTTTAAACCATTCTGTAAAAGATGTTGCAGGTGGTTTTGGCATGTCACGATGTTTGTACCATGGGTTCATGGAGTTGTTTACTGCAAAGGGTGCGTACTTTAGTATCCATCTGCCGGTTTTACCCGCAAGGTTAAATAAAGAAGGCGATGCCAGTGTCCAATCCATTACATGCATGCCGGCTGCCTTCTTCCTGTCGCCATAACCTTTTTCAACAATTACCTGTCGCCACTTGTAAAGCTGGCCGTGTATATCAATTTTAACCGGACATACATTGGTACATGAGCCACACAAGGTAGACGCAAATGGCAGATCGGCATAATCTTTCATATCCAGATTTGGTGCCAGGATAGAGCCTATTGGCCCTGCAATAGCAGTATGATAGCTATGTCCTCCACTGCGGCGATACACCGGGCAGGTATTCATACAAGCCCCGCAACGGATGCATTTCAATGAGTTACGGAAATCAGGCCTCCCTAACTGCGTGCTTCTGCCGTTGTCAACCAAAATAATGTGCATTTCCTGCCCTTTCCGGGGCCGTTTAAAATGGCTGGAATAGGTGGTGATCGGCTGACCGGTGGCACTACGGGTAAGTAGTCGTAAAAATACGCCCAAATGCTTACGCTCGGGTATCAGCTTTTCAACCCCCATGCTGGCAATATGCACATCAGCTAAATGGGCGCCCATGTCGGCATTGCCTTCATTGGTACAAACAACAAATTCACCAGTTTCGGCTACAGCAAAATTAACACCAGTAAGGGCCGCTTTTCGCGTTAAAAACACTTCGCGTAAGTGTAAGCGCGCAGTTTCGGTAAGCACCTGCGGATCAGACATACCCGCCTCTGTCCCTAAATGGATATGGAAAAGATCGCCAATTTCTTCTTTTTTCTTATGGATGCAGGGCAATACGATGTGGCTTGGTGGTTCTTTAGCCAATTGTACAATACGCTCGCCCAGATCGGAATCGATTACATCGATGCCATGTTCTTCTAGGTAGTCATTTAGATGACACTCCTCGGTTAGCATAGATTTGCTTTTAACCATTTGTTTGATACCATTTCGGTCGAGGATCTCTTTAACAATCTGGTTATGCTCTACTGCATCGGCTGCCCAGTGCACTGTGATGCCATTCTCCGCAGCTTTTGCTTCAAACTGCATGAGATAGGCATCCAGATCAGACAATACATTATTTTTAATTTGTGATGCCAGCTCGCGCAAAAGTTCCCAATCTGCAATGGCGTGAGTAGCTTTATCTCGTTTCTGCCTAACCCACCATAAGGTTTCATCATGCCAGTTTACCCGGTCTTCATCCTTGTTGAAGATTTTCGAAAGCTCTGCGTGGTTCTTTTGATTGCTCATGAGTTAATGTCCATTTATCTGCTATTCAATATCTCGGCAATGTGAAGTACCTTAACGGCACTGTCTTGCCTGTTTAATAATCCTTCCATAGGCATCAGGCACGACATATCAGGCGAGGTAATATATGCTGCCTGATGACTAATGTGATCTGAAATGCGATCTTTTCCCATTTTAACGGATATAGCTTCTTCAGTAACACAAAACGTACCGCCAAAACCACAGCATTCGTCTTTACGCGATAATTCTACCAACTCAATACCTTTAACCATTTTTAAAAGCTTTTCAGGTTTTGAAAACGGAGGTGCCGTAAGTTCTGTCATTTGTGAAAGCTTTAACCCACGCTGGCCGTGGCAGCTTTGATGTAAACCAACGCGGTGGGGAAAAACAGCGTTCAGTTGTTCCACCTTTAATATATCGGTTAAAAATTCGCTTAACTCATAAATTGATTTGCGGATTTTCTTTGTAGCATCAGGTGAATCACTTGGATGCAGGTGCTCTTTAATATGTAAAGCGCAACTGCCCGAAGGCGAAACAATATAATCGTAACCCTCAAAGTTATCGGTAAACAATTTGCTGCAGCCCTCGGCCAAGTTTTCGTAACCCGAATTAGCCATTGGCTGCCCGCAGCAGGTTTGGTTGAGCGGATATTCTACATTAACACCAAGTTTTTCCAGCAATTGCAGGGTTGCTATTGCCGCATTAGGATAAAACTGGTTAATATAGCAAGGTACAAACAATGCAACGGTCATACGATTTGATTTTTTAAGTTATAGAGCGGTCCAGGTGTACATAACCACCGTCTACGTAAGTAATTTGGCCAGTGGTGTGGCTCGATAGGGGCGATAATAAAAAGACAGCCATGTTGGCAATTTCCTCAACAGTTGTCATTCGTTTACCTAAAGGAATTTTATCGACAATTGATTTCAGCTTCTCTTCCGGATTTTCAATAGTGTTCAACCATCTTTCGTATAATGGCGTCCAGCATTCGGCCACAACAACTGCATTAACCCTGATGTTGTGAGGGAGCAATTCTACTGCCCACTCCCTGGTCAACGCATTCCGCCCTCCATTTGCTGCCGCATAGGCAGAGGTGCCACCTTGCCCGGTTTCGGCTGTTTTAGAACTGATATTTAAAATGCTTCCCTGAGATTTGATTAGTTCAGGCAAAGCAAAATGAACCATCAGGTAGTAATGGATCAGGTTTTTGTGCAAGGAATGCATGAATTTTTCATAATTGCCATTTTGGAGGCCGACACCATCATTTTCGCCGGCGTTGTTTACCAAGCCATCAATACGACTAAACTGGTTGACAACTGCTTTTACAGCAGCTTCGCAAGCGGTTGGTTCTGAGAGATCTGCCTCGATTTGAAAGGCTTTGCCACCAGCCTGCTCAATTTCATTAACAGTCTTAATACTTTCTGCAGCGGTGCGGCTTATAATTACTGCAATTGCACCTTCGCGAGCAAGCAAAACAGATATGCCCTTGCCGATACCTCTGGCACCGCCGGTAACAATAACTACTTTATCTTTTAGTTGTAAATCCATTTTGGGTTTATGCTTTTGTTAGTCAGAAATCCGGTAGAATGTTTTTGCATTATTAGTCCAGAATTTTTGCTGATCGGGTAGGGGTAATTTCGCTACATAAGCTTCCAATATCTGCACCGTTTTTTGATAGCCGCCTGCCAATAAACACACCGGCCAGTCTGATCCAAACATTACACGGTCTGGACCGAAAAGTTTAAATACCACATCTAAATATGGCCTTACATCTTCGGCTTGCCAATTTTCCCAGTCTGCTTCGGTACAGAAACCTGAAACTTTGCAGTACACATTTGGATATTGTGCGATTAATTCGAGCCCTTTTTTCCAATCTGTCAATTGATGTATCCTGATATTCGGTTTAGCCAAATGATCTATCACAAAACGCTGATCGGGAAATTCTTTAACAAGTTGAATTGCCACAGGTAAATGCCTGGTTCGCACCAGCAAATCGTAAGTAAACTGATGTTTAGACAGCAGCGCTATTCCTCTTTTAAATTTCTCATCCAGTAAGAAATTCAGATCAGCCTCTGCTTCTACAATATGCCTGAAGCCTTTAACTGCCGGATAATTGCTGAAGAATATTAATCGCTCTTCGATATCATCCGCCCGTAAATCAACCCAGCCAACTACGCCTTTGATAAAAGAGTTTTTTGTGGCCAGATCCAGCAAGAACATTGTTTCTTGTTCCGATTGATCTGCCTGTACCGATATACAGCCAGAAACATGGTTTTGCTCCATTAATGGATAAAGGTCACCGGGCAAAAAATCACGTTGGATCACCGCCATATCGGCCGTTATCCAATTGTCTTTAACTGGATGGTAAATCCAGAAGTGCTGATGCGAATCAATTTTTTGCATAAGCAATTACGGCTTGTCTGGACGATCCTAATCCATCTATACCCAGTTCAACAACATCGCCTTCCTTTAAATAAACAGGTGGGTTAAAGCCCAGGCCAACACCCGCAGGCGTACCTGTTGAAATTACATCACCCGGTAACAAAGTCATAAATTGGCTTACGTAGGCTATCAAATAAGGCACTTTGAAAATAAAATTGGATGTTGTGCCTTGCTGCATTTTTTTGCCGTTAACGGTTAACCACAAGTTCAAATTATCAACATCAGCAATCTCATCAAGTGTAGCTAAAAACGGACCAAGCGGGGCGAAGGTGTCGCAACCTTTACCTTTATCCCAGGTGCCATTACGTTCCAGCTGAAATTCACGTTCTGATACATCATTATGCAGTGCGTAACCGGCAATGCAATCTGCTGCATTGGCTTCGTCTACATACGATGCTTTTTTGCCAATCACTACAGCAAGTTCTACTTCCCAATCTGTTTTAACAGAGTTTTTGGGGATCATAATTGCATCGTTAGGGCCAACCAGTGAAGTGGTGCTTTTCATGAAGATAATTGGCTCAGAGGGTAGCGGTGCATTGGTTTCCTTTGCGTGATCTGCGTAATTTAGGCCGATACACACAATTTTTGATGGCCTTGCGATTGGGCTACCCAAACGGGTTCCTTCTGCTATGGTATTAAGTTTATTGGTTTTAACAAATTCTGCCAGGCGAACCAGGCCATTGTTTTCAAAAAAGGCTTCTGTATAATCTTCGCCAAAGGCAGAAGCATCATATTTAATATCATCAATAATTACTCCCGGCTTTTCTTTTCCTGCCTCACCAAATCTTATTAATTTCATATAGTTTATTAGTTAAATCGTTAGTTTTATTATGGTATCGTAAGGATCTGCCTTAACTGTATTTAGATAGATAAATAAGCCCTCGGGTTGTTGTTTGTACTTAATCGCCGTATTATCGTTAAGCATCGATGCCGCTTTAACACTGGCTTTAATACCCGGAATAAAGATATAAGCTTGTTGCTGCGGCATGGTAAGTATATGCACGTACAATTGCTTCCCTTTTTGTGTAACCACACCCCATGCCTGTGGCGCTATTTCGCTGCCCCTTGTACCGTAAATACTTTGCCCGTTGGTTTTAATCCAGTTGCCTACAATGGCCATCGTGTCTGTAAATTCAGATTGTATTTTACCATTGGGCATTGGGCCTATATTTAGCAGGAAGTTGGCATTGCGGCCTGCGGCATTCACCAAATAATTAATGATTTGCTTAGACGATTTAAAACTTCTGTCGTTAATATTAAAGCCCCAGCTGTTGTTAATGGTTTCGCAGGTTTCGAGCGGTAAAGTGCCAATTTTTGATTTGCCACTAAAACCGGTATTGTTTTCGCCCGGCAAGTCCTTTTCAAACATTTGAAAATCTTCGCCCTGTTTAGGTTCCATATGATGATTATTGCCAACCATAATGGCCGGGTTAAGCTTGTGTATAAGCCCATAAATTTCGTCGTAATGCCAGTTCACGTTGCTGCGTTCCCAATCGCCATCAAACCAAATACCTTTAACGCCCGGATAATTAGTGATCAGTTCGGTAAGTTGTGCTTTCATGAAATTAATGTAGCTGTCCCAGTCGCCTTTAACCGGTTTGCCATCCACAATAGGGCTGCCGTAAGCGTAGTCTTTACGTCCCCAGTCTAATAACGAGTAATAGAAATGAAGTTCGATACCTTCTTTCTGGCACTCCAACGCAAGTTCCATTAAAGGGTCTTTATGGTAAGGCGTTGCATCAATAATATTATAAGGTGATTGCTTGGTGCCAAACATGCTAAACCCATCGTGATGGCGGGCCGTAATGGTGATGTATTTCATCCCTGCGTTTTTGGCAAATTGTACCCACTCATGTGCATTAAAAGCTTGTGGATAGAAGAAGTCGGCAAGCCTTTTATAGCTATCGTAGGGGATGTGTTTTTGGTTCATCACCCATTCGCCATCGCCAAGCTCGCTGTAAATACCCCAATGGATAAACAGACCAAATTTCATATCCTGAAATTTTTGTCGTGCAGCCAGATTTTCGGCAGTTGGCTGATAGGCACCACCAGTTTGTGCCAAAGCGCCGGTAGCTTTAAATATCAGTACAAGTAACAGTAATTTCTTTAACATATGGCTTTTAATTATTGAGATTAATAAACCCTCCGTCAATAGGGTAATCATTACCGGTAATGAAAGAAGCTTCTTCAGAACATAGATACAAAGCCAGGTGGGCCACCTCTTCTGGTGTTCCCATCCGCCCAATTGGCTGGCTTTTTGATAGCTTTTCAAAAATTTCTTCCTCTTTGCCAGGGTAATTTTTAGCGATAAAGCCATCAACAAAAGGCGTGTGCACCCTTGCCGGCGAAATGCTGTTGCACCTGATGTTACTATGCAAATAATCGCGCGCCACCGACATCGACATGGCATGAATGGCGCCTTTGCTCATCGAGTAAGCAAACCTGTCTGTAATACCCACTGATGACGCAATAGAGGCCATGTTTAAAATAACACCGCCGCCGTTTACTGCCATTACGGGCACTACCGCATGCAGCATATTATAAGCGCCTTTTACATTTACGTTATACACCCTGTCAAAATCTGCCTCCGAGGTATTCTCTACATTGCCAACATGCGCTATTCCGGCATTGTTCACAAGGATATCTACCCGGCCGATGTTATTAATTAATTGCTGTACCTGCTGCTGATTGCTAACATCTGCCTGGTAAGCGTAAGCAGCTAATCCTATTTCTTTCAGTTCTTCTGCTACCTGCACGGCGGCATCCAGATTTAATTCAAAAATGTGTACAATGGCTCCCTGCTTTACAAAAAGCGTTGCAATAGCTTTACCAATGCCGCTACCACCTCCGGTTACAATAACCGATTTATTTTTTAAACTAAACATCTTTATTTTTTAAAGTGAAACGCCTCTTTTCCATGGTATGAAATCATCTTGCCCCAGTTTTTCTGCTTTTGTTTTTCGGTTACCGCTGGCCAGTTCAATTACATAATCCAGCATACGCGATGCGGCCTCTGCAATGGTTTCTTCGCCTTCAATGATGGTTCCGCAATTGATGTCAATAATATCCGGCATTTTTTGGTACAGCCTGGTATTGGTCGAGATTTTTACAACCGGGGCTATAGGGTTACCCGTGGGCGTGCCCAACCCGGTTGTAAATAAAACAATGTTGGCTCCGGCCGCCACTTCGGCAGTTGTACTTTCAATATCACTGCCTGGTGTACACAGTAAATTGAGCCCCGGTTTAGTGACTTTTTCTGGGTAATCTAATACTGCTGCAACAGGGGAGGTGCCACCTTTTTTGGCTGCCCCTGCTGATTTAATGGCATCGGTAATCAAACCATCTTTGATATTTCCGGGAGATGGGTTGGCGTAAAAGCCAGATCCGTCTGCTTCTGCACGGGCGTTGTAAGTGGTCATGAGTTGCATAAAGCGGCTTGCCGTTGCCTCATCTATACAGCGGTCGCTTAGTTCTTGCTCTACGCCACATAATTCTGGAAACTCAGCTAAAATTACGCTGCCACCCATAGTAACAAGCATATCTGACAGGTAACCCAGGGTAGGATTGGCGGATATGCCAGAAAAGCCGTCAGAGCCACCACATTCAAGCCCAATGCATAATTTAGATAAAGGGGCAGGCGCTCTTTCCTGTTTGTTAGCTTCTATCAAGCCTATGAATGTGCGCTTTAAAGCCTCGTGCAGCATGGCAGTTTCGGTGCCCAATTGCTGCTGCTCCAGCACCACCAAAGGTTTGCTGAAGGCTGGATCGCGTTTTTGGATTTCGGCTTGCAAAATACTGGCTTGCGCGTGCTGGCACCCCAGGCTTAGCACCGTTGCCCCGGCAACGTTAGGGTGGGTAATATACCCTGCGAGCAAACCGCAAAGGGCATCAGAATCTGTCCTGGTGCCGCCGCAGCCCATATCGTGGTTAATGAATTTTATGCCATCAATATTTTTAAATAAACGGTGCGCCGTCTCGTTTTCGGGCGAAAGTTCCAAGTCAGCCTGGAGTAATTCTTCCACGCTTTTACCGGTCTGGTACATGTTGATCAGGCTATCTACCTCACTCTCATAACCTCTTGGTTTGGTGAAACCAAGCTTGGCAGATAAGGCCTCTTTCATCACATTGATATTGCGGTTCTCACAAAATACCAACGGAATCACGAGCCAGTAGTTAGCAGTACCCACCGAACCATCTGCCCGGTGATAACCCATAAAAGTGCGATTTTCGAAAGCGCTTACATCAGGTTTATGCCAATCTGTTTTACGGTTGCCCATGCTGAAATTATCTGATGCATGGACGATATTATTCACCGTTACGGCGCCCCCCTGTAAAATGGGTACAGAGGCCTTGCCTACCAATACACCATACATGTGAATTGGTGCACCTTGTTGCAACGCACTGATTGTAAACTTATGCTTGGCGGCAACATCATCTGCAAGTACAAACTGATGCCCGCCGAAATCAATAGCTGTACCCGCAGATAGATCTTGCAGTGCAACCAATACGTTGTCTGCCGGGTGAATTTGTATATAAGTATGCCTCGTATTTGCTGACATCGTTGTATGTATTAAAGTTTAAAAATTTGCTCCATCAACATCCATTTTTCTCCCGGTTTGGCACTGGGTAATGGTTGTTGATATTGCCACATTAATTGTTCCCATTCTTGCACCTTGCTGTTAAGGGCGTCGGCAGCAGCCTTTTTTTCAAAGCTAAACTTATCAGTTACTTCCATTACCATAAATAGGCGGTTGGCCAGTCGGTATATTTCCATGTTTTCGATCCCCGCATCTTTAATGCTTTTGATAATCTCTGGCCAAACCGCTTTGTGTCGCTCTTCATACTCGGTAATTAAGTGGGGATCGTTTTTTAAATCAAGGGCTAAGCAATATCTTTTCATAGTGTTTGGCTAAGTTGAACAACATTTACTGTTTGATGTCCTTTAAGGCCATAGTATAACACTACGCAAAAGCAAACCAGGGGTACAATGTAGGCGGTTTGGATGCTTCCCGTTCTGTCAGAAATAAGGCCCATCAGCAAAGGTGCAACAGCCCCGCCAATGATTGACATTACCAGGAAAGAGGCGCCTATTTTAGCTTCATTTCCTAATCCATTTATGCCCAAAGCAAATATGGTGGGGTACATGATCGACATAAAAAATGGCACTGCAATAACTGTATACAAAGCCAAATGGCCTGAAGTGTTTAGTGCCAGCAACAACAAAGCGATATTAATGGCTGCGTAAATACTGAGTAGTAAAGGAGGTTTTACATATCGCATTAAAAATGTGCCAATAAAGCGGCCTGCCATAAAACCAACCATAGCAATACCTCCCCAAAAAAAGGCCGCTTGCTTTTCGTTTACTGCGGCAACGTATTTGGCATAGCGTATAAAAAAGCTACCTACGCCAACCTGTGCACCCACATAAAAAAACTGTGCAATTACCGACCATCTAAAATGAGAATGCCGAAGTACTTTGATAGAGAAATCTGTCCCGGGCGAGTGCAAATCATCTGTGCTTGCATTCACATTGGGTATTTTGGTTAAAATAAAGAGTATGATGAGTACCACAACGGCGCAGCCTATAATTAAGTAGGGCATTTTTACGGTGTTGGCTTCTGATTGCAGGTAGCTGTTGAATTGAAACGGGTTCATCTGTTTTAGTTCTCCCGCGGTATGTTCAATACCCGTTAATATAAACTTACCGCCGATAATTGGCGCAATTAAGGAACCTAAGCCGTTAAAGGATTGGGCCATATTTAGCCTTTGAGCCGAGTATTTAATATCACCCAGGAATGTAATATATGGGTTGGCCACAGCCTCTAAAAAGGTAGCACCGCTGGCAATTACAAATAAGCCGAATAAAAAGAAAGGATAGCTGCGCTCTGCAGCGGCAGGGATAAACAAAAAGGCACCGGTTGCATATAATAACAAGCCGATAATAATGCCTTTTTTGTAGCCGAAGCGGTGCATGAAAAGCCCTGCCGGAACGGCTACAACAAAATAGGCCAGGTAAACCGATAAATCTATGAATGAAGATTGGGTGTCATTAAGTTGACATGCTTTCTTTAAATGCGGAATTAATATCGGGTTGATGTTATGCAGAAACGCCCACAAAAAAAATAAGGACGTGACCAGTATCAATGGGAAAAGGTATTTGCTTTTCGGCATAATTATTTAGGCTAACTTGTAATTGGTGAAACAAATTAATTAAATGTTATTCATTAAAAAATTTCTGATTTAAGCTAACTATTAAGCGATATTATCCATCATAAAGAATTACTTTAGATGTTATGGCATTTTTGCTGAATTTTAGAAAGCCATTGTAACCAATTTATAATTTAATGAAGCCGCAGCTACTAAAAGTATCCAAGGATTTAATCCATTCTTTTGCCGCAAGAAGGGATTGTCAGCCAGATATCAATAACCGTTGGCATTATCATTCGGAAATTGAACTGATCTTTTTTAAAAAAGGGCATGGAACACAATATATTGGTGACAGGATAAGTCCGTTTGCAGAAGGCGATGTGATTTTAGTGGGCTCTAACCTGCCTCATTACTGGCAGTTTGATAGATCTTATTTTAAAAAGGAACCCAATGCTGATGTGGATGTTAGTGTGATTCATTTTGATCATGATTTTTGGGGTGCACAATTTTTGGATCTGCCCGAAAATAAAGTGATCAAAGCCACCCTCGAACAGGCTGAACGTGGTATTAAGTTAACAGGGAGTGCACGCCAGGAAATTGGCGGCAAAATTCAAAAAATTGTAGATGCCGAAGGGGGGCGTAAATTGCTGTTGTTGATGGATGTGCTGCTCGATATTGGTGATTTAGATGAAAAGTCGCTTATCGCTTCCGTTGGGTTTCGTCATAATTTCCTGGACTCTGAAAAGGACCGCATCAATGCCATTTATAATTATGCACTAAATAATTATAAAAGGCAAATTACGCTCGAAGAAATTTCGGCAGTTGCCAATATTAGCCCCACCTCGTTCTGTAAATATTTTAAAGCCAAAAGCAGAAAGACTTTTTCGAGCTTTATTAACGAGATCAGGATCAGCAACGCCTGCAAATTATTAATAGAGGATGAATTGCAGGTTAAGGAAATTTGTTACGAAAGCGGATTCTACAATTTTACGAGCTTTCATAAATATTTTAAGCATTTTACAGGCAAAAGCCCAATGCAATACCATAAATCATTTAAACGCTGAGTTTTAGGGAAAGCCAAAGTGGTTATTTTAGCGTCTGTTTATACTCCTGTCACAATTCTATGTCTTTCACTTATCTTTGCGCATAATTCAATATTTCCATACTGTGATTAATGTTAACAATATATCCGTTTCATTTGGCGGAACCACCTTATTTAGTGATGTAACCTTCTCGATAAACGAGAACGATAAGATTGCCCTGATGGGCAAGAATGGCGCAGGTAAGTCAACCATACTCAAAATCATTGCTGGTGCGGCCAAACCTACTTCTGGCAATGTAACAGGCCCCAAAGACGCGGTAATAGCTTATTTGCCTCAGCATTTGCTCACCCATGATAATGTTACCGTTTTTGAAGAAACGATGAAAGCTTTCAACGAGGCTAATCAGATGAAAAAAGACCTTGACGAAGTGAATGAACAGCTTAATGTCCGTACCGATTACGAAAGCGATGATTATATGAAGCTGATTGAGCGGGTATCTGAACTTAGTGAGAAGTTTTATTCGCAGGAAGAAGTTAATTATGATGCAGAAGTAGAAAAGGTGTTAAAAGGCTTAGGTTTCGAACGCAAAGACTTTACCCGCCAAACTGCCGAGTTTTCGGGCGGTTGGCGCATGCGTATCGAACTGGCTAAAATTCTTTTAAAGAAACCGGATCTGATCTTGCTTGACGAACCTACCAATCATATGGATATTGAAAGCATTCAATGGTTGGAAGATTTCCTGATCAACTCGGCAAAGGCAGTGATGGTTATTTCTCACGACCGTACCTTTGTAGATAATATCACGAACCGTACGATCGAGGTAACCATGGGCAGAATATATGATTATAAAGCCAAATATAGCCATTATCTCCAGTTGCGTGCGGAGCGCAGGGTACATCAATTGAAAGCCTACGAGGAACAACGGCGTTTTATTGCCGATAATCAAGAATTTATAGACCGATTCAGAGGTACGTACTCCAAAACTTTACAAGTGCAGTCCCGCGTGAAAATGCTCGAAAAGCTGGAAGTTATCGAGATCGATGAAGTAGACACTTCGGCATTGCGATTGAAATTTCCACCATCGCCACGTTCCGGTCAATATCCGGTAATGGTTGAGGAGCTAACAAAAACCTATGGCGACCATATTGTGTTTGAGAAAGCAGCTATGGTGATCGAGCGGGGCGAAAAAGTGGCTTTTGTTGGTAAAAATGGCGAAGGTAAGTCCACCATGATTAAGGCCATAATGGGGGAGATCGATTTTGAAGGAACTTTAAAAGTAGGTCATAATTCGAAGATCGGGTACTTTGCCCAAAACCAGGCGTCTTTGTTAGATGAGAATTTAACGGTATTTGAAACTATTGACCAGATTCCCTTAACAGATGGTTCAATTAAGGTTAAAGATCTTTTGGGTGCATTTATGTTCAGTGGCGATGATACTACTAAAAAGGTTAAAGTACTTTCCGGCGGTGAGAAGACGCGTCTGGCAATGATCAAGCTGCTGTTGGAGCCTGTTAACGTGTTGATCCTGGATGAGCCAACCAACCATTTGGATATGAAGACCAAGGATATTATTAAAGATGCCTTAAACGACTTTGACGGAACACTGATTTTGGTATCCCATGACCGGGATTTCCTGGACGGATTGGTGAAAAAAGTATTCGAGTTTGGTAATAAACGCGTCCGTGAACATTTTGAAGATATCAAAGGCTTTTTAGCCTACAAGAAAATGGACAGCTTAAAGCAGATTGAGCAAAGCTAATTGAATAGCAGGAAAGAGAAATAACAGTACGAATACCAATATGAAAATGGCGTAACAAAGTATTTGGTTACGCCATTTTTTTCCTCTGGTGTTTGCGCTTTGCATATAGTTATCATCCTGTATGAGTGTTAGAAGAACCTTATAGGCTGTTTTTTTCTTCCAGTGTACTATCAACAAGGCAATAAGGCTTAAGGTGAAAATGTCTTTATTTTCTACCCGGCTTAACTGGTTTAAAGCCGCCCTTTCTGTACGCCGTTTCAAAAGCCACACCGGGCTTTAGCAGGTGTTTTTAAACCGGCTTCATCAACAATAAGACGCGTTCTTCAGAAATTTTCAGCAGATACTTCTTATATCGCCGGCGGAAACTGTTTAGCCGAGACATGGAAAGCTCAATGTTAGAGAATTGCGCCTGAACCAAAATTTCCATTGGATTATTTCGAATTGTCCATACCATCCCCACATATTATAGGAGTAGAGTAAGCTTACTTTAGTTGATCACTAATACATTTTAAAAAATGGTCGATATCAAAAGGTTTTGCCAAAAAAGCATTAGGAGCACCTACCTGATCCATAACCTGGCTCAGATGATGGCTCCCGGAAATTAGTACAACCGGTATGGTGTTTTTGATGTCGGCTTTAAGCTGCTTGCAAATCTCTCTACCATCCATAGTCGACAGCATAATATCCATCACTATTAAATCAGGGCCGAATTGTAAAATATGCTTATTTATCTGGTCACCTCTAGATAAAGATAAAGTCAGATACCCGGCTTCGGTTAGCAGATAAGTCATGATTTCTAATAAATCAGGATCATCATCAAGAACTAATATTTTTTGTTGTACCATTATAAACAATTATCGCAGAAAGGGTGCCAATGTAGTGCTATTATTTACTTAATAGTCAAATACTTATTTATATTTTCTTTATGCTCTAAAGCCCGTTTTATTAGTTCATATTTGGTTGCACCATTATTCTCTTAAAATGTCCGATTTTCAGGTTGACCTTACCAATTGTGACATAGAGCCCATTCATACTCCTGGACTTATACAGTCACACGGCTTTATGATTGTTGTTAATAATGATAATCAGATCTGTTACTTCAGCGATAATATCAGCGATTTTATTACGGGTATACCAGATAATCCATTAGGCTTAAATGTTAAAGACCTGGAGACCTTTTTTGGCAAAGAATGCCAATCCGGTTTAATCAGCCGTATTATTGAAGCCGGCAGGGAAAGCCAGAGTTTTCAGCGTACTAACCCGGTTGTCATTGAAATTGCAGGGCTTGCTTATTACCTCATTATTTCCAAAAGTTACCAACTATGTATCCTTGAATTCGAGCCTGCTCTGTCTGATTTTGATTTGGATGTACAGAGTATGATGGGGAGTTCTATCGCCGAGATCCTATCTTACGATAATATACAGGAGTTGTTAACCAATGCCGCCGTACAGGTTAGGCAAGTTATTGGTTTTGATCGAGTGATGATCTATAGATTTGCTGAAGATGAACATGGGGAAGTAGTTGCTGAGGACAAAAATAACGATTTGCCGCCGTGGCTGGGCCTACACTATCCCGCTTCAGATATTCCTAAGCAAGCCAGAGCGCTTTATAAATTAAACCTAACCCGGTTAATCGCAGATGTTAATGCACCCAGCTCGCTAATTAAAACTATTTTCGGTAATGAGAAGGAACTTGATTTAACCTATTCTCAACTTCGTGCGGTTTCGCCCATCCATATACAGTACCTCAAAAACATGGGCGTTTCGTCTAGTTTCAGCATCTCGTTGAAAATTAAGAATGAGTTGTGGGGATTAATAGCTTGCCATAATTATACACCGAAATTTATTGATTTTAAATCAAGAGAGTATTCGAAGTTGATTGGGCAAATTCTTTCTTCTGCACTCGAATTTAGACAGAATGAGGAGACTATGCAGGCAAAAGATAATTTTAAGATCAATTTAGAGAAACTGGCCAAACAGCTTATAGAAAGTGAAAGTGTTGAAGACGCATTGACTAATAACGAAGTGACCTTAATGGATATTGTTAAATGTACAGGAGCCGCATTGGTACATAACAAAAAGATATATAAGCTTGGTACTACACCTAACGACAAGCAATTGCTTGAACTGGTTTCATGGATCGTAGCAGAAATTAAAGAGCCGGTATTTCATTCTTCCCAATTTTCAGAAATATATCCCGGGGCGCTTGCTTACAAAGATTCGGCAAGCGGTGTGCTTATATCTGTTTTATCATGGGAACTGGGCGATTACTTAATATGGTTTAGGGTAGAGCAGGTTAAAGATATTTCTTGGGCAGGCCACCCTGATAAGCCAGTAACTATCAATGAGAATGGTTTGATGGATATTTCGCCACGAAACTCATTTGAGGTATGGATCGAAACCATTGCTGGTATAGCAGAAAGTTGGAGTTTGGAGGAAATTAAGGCAGTAATTAAATTAAAGGAAGAAGTTAATTATGGCGTTAACCGCAAGGCAGATGGTGTAAGAATAATGAATGAGCGCCTGCGACAGGCTTACGAAGAACTGGAAAGCTTTAGCTACACTATTTCTCATGATTTAAAAAGCCCCATAGCATCTATTAAAAGCTATGCACAATTATTAATCAGAGATCAAATGGTTTTGGAGCGGGGGCAAAAGATGCTGCAGCGTATCGCCGACAGGGCCGATCAGATGAACCTTATGATTAATGCTGTTCTTGACTATTCGCGTATTGGCCGTACGGAAATACTGCACAGGCCAATCCATATCAATGGACTTGTTACCGATATCATTAAAGATCTTGACCTGATTTATGACATCGATAACCTGCAAATTACGGTCGGTAACTTACCGGATATGAAAGGTGACCCGATGATGATGTTACAGGTTTTCTCTAACCTGATCGGAAATGCAGTGAAATATTCTCAATTTGCGGACCCTTCTATTGTTCAGATCGACGGAGAAATCGATGGCCAAAAAATCCGTTTTTCCATTCGGGATAATGGAATTGGTGTGGCGTCGGCTGATCTTCCTAAAATATTTGAATTGTTTAACCGTATGGAAAATGTAAAAGATATAGAAGGATCTGGCGTAGGTTTGGCCATCGTTAAAAGAATTGTAGAAAAACACAAAGGCGAGATCTGGGCAGAAAGTGAGTTAGATAAAGGATCGGTATTCCATTTATCGTTTGATCACTAAAAAAGAGTTTTACCAGATTGTTGATTGATTTGTTCAACCCAAAACCTTAATTTAATATCATTGTAAGTAATTTTAATTACTACTGAGAATTTTTGTTTCTTTATAATTAATAAAAAATGTTAAAAGTGAAACATTGAGTATTCGAATGAGTTGTATCAATATTATCATTCAATCATTTAAAATTTAACTTATGTTTCACCACGTAAAAGATTTACAATTTAATGCCAGGGTATCACGCCCCGACCCTCGTTTTGCCAATTTGCTATTGGAGCAGTTCGGGGGGGAAAATGGTGAACTGGCCGCAGCCATGCAGTATTTTACCCAGGCCTTTGGCGCGAAAATGCCCCACCCAGACAAATACGATATGCTGATGGATATTGCGACCGAAGAACTTAGTCATTTGGAAATCGTGGGCGCTACTATCCAAATGTTGTTAACCGGGGTTAACGGCGAGTTAAAGGATGCAGCTGATAATTCTGAAATTATGCAGGTAATGAATGGAAAGGCGGCAAAAGAAAGTATCATTCATGCCGCATTATCGGCGAACCCTCAATTCGACATTATTACAGGTGGGGGCCCAACTTTGAGAAATAGTCAAGGTATTCCATGGTGCGCCTCTTACATCCATTCTAACGGAGATCTGACTGTTGATTTACGTAGTAACCTGGCTTCTGAATCAAGAGCGAAACTAGTGTACGAACATTTGATGAAGTTCACGGATGATCCTTATATCCATGAGACACTTTCGTTTCTAATGACCAGGGAAGTAACCCATTACAAAATGTTCGAAGCTGCATTAGAAACCATTCAGCCTAATTTCCCTCCAGGTGTTTTAGCAGCTGATCCGAGATATTTGCAACAAGTTTACAATCTATCTGATGGCACGGTACGGGGCCCATGGAACGAAGGAGAAGTGAAAGGCATGGGTAAAGATTTCGTTTATGTGGAAGACCCGATAAGCTATATTAGAGAAACTGATGGCCTGAGCAAAGAGGAAAAAGGCATGGAAAAAGAATTAAAGGCAACTGAAAAACTTAACCGGGAAACGAGCGAAGTGAAAAGCGCAGAAGTTAAAAATACTGATCCCAAAGGTGTTGCACAATGGAGTACTTATAAGTAGAGCCTAATATAGCTTATTTTACACCCTCCATTTAATAAATAGCCGGTGAAAGCCGGCTTCTTTTTGAGGCCTATGTTCTTTTTTGATTGCAACACCAACACCCGCTTAAAATAAATTACATACTAATTAATTTGAACTCCAAAATGGATTAAATGCTTAATAGAGTTTATCAAAATGATAGGGTGCTTGTTGTACTACTAGTTCCTTGTCTATTTTAGTTATTTCATTTTTAGATAGTTAGGTGTTATTGTTGTCGTTCGATATTCTCCGGCAGCCTTTTGGCATACGAAGAATTGAAATAAAAGATTGATAACACCATGAAAGTCCGACATTTTCACCATCAGCATTTCGATACTTTGCAACAGTCATTCGCTGTTGACGATCCTCCAGCTTTACTGGTTAATTTACGACACGGAAAAATTATCGTTAATACGCTCCTCCGGTGGGCCAGCGCCGGTCTGATTGCCACTTATAGCCTCGCGATAACCGCGATTATAATTTTTTATAATCAGCTTTCTTTATCCTCTGCCTGGTCATCTAATATTGCACTTACGCTGTTTATCCTCCTTTTCATTTTTTGGCTGTATATCCAATACCGTTATTCAGAAAAAAGAGCCGAATCCAAGCCTGGCACCTGTGGCGAAATGAGACTCAATTCATTTTATGTAAGGGAGCACTATAAAACCAATCACCGCCTGATCGGCATCTACCTGAGCGTTGTTTTGGCGGCATGGATATTAATGACTGGTGTACTTTTTGCCCATCTGCAATTGTCTGTAGCTTTTTTACCGGTATTATCCTTAGTCCTTTACAGCTTTGGTTTATGGCTGATCAGGATGTTACTTAAAGAGAAATGTATGATCAGGCAAATGATCAGCAAGTACGGCCAACAATAAATCTTATCTAATAAAATCATGCTTACTGTAGAAAAAATCGGCGGCACATCTATGACTGCCCTTGCCGATGTTTTAAATAATATCGTCCTTTATCCATCGTCAGACAGAGATCTTTATAACCGTGTGTTTGTAGGAGGGCACTGAAAAAGTCCAATTTGACAAGAGGAGTAGAAGACGAGAGTTTTCTACTCCTTTTTTTGTATCTTAAAGTGTCGAAAGAGAGACACCAGTATGCTTATCCAACAACAGCAGATCC